>Ga0157371_10000157_pt1 | contig 99794 bp, 92 predicted proteins | sample C45metaG_FD_113462 | JGI IMG/M metagenome (GOLD analysis project Ga0157371, IMG submission 113462) | Corn rhizosphere microbial communities from Kellogg Biological Station, Michigan, USA - C4-5 metaG | ecosystem: Host-associated > Plants > Roots > Rhizosphere > Soil | place: USA: Michigan...
ACCTGCTCGACTACTACCGCTTGAGCGCCGACAAGCGCCTGATTTTCGGCGGCGGCGTGGTCTACGGCGCGCGCGACCCGGCCGACATCGAGGCAATCATTCGCCCCAAGCTGCTCAAGACTTTTCCTCAACTGAAGAACGTCAGGATCGACTACACCTGGACCGGCAATTTCTTGCTGACCCTGTCGCGTCTGCCACAGGTCGGTCGCCTGGGAGACAACCTGTATTACTCGCAAGGCTGCAGCGGCCACGGTGTGACGTACACCCACCTGGCCGGCAAGGTCCTGGCCGAGGCCTTGCGCGGGCAAGCCGAGCGTTTCGATGCGTTCGCCGGCCTGCCGCATTATCCATTTCCCGGCGGGCGTCTGTTGCAGGTGCCGTTCACCGCCCTGGGCGCCGCGTATTACCAATTGCGCGACCGCCTCGGTTTCTGAATCACGGGTGTTTGCAGAGGGTTTGAATCATGTCTCGCGTTCCGCTGATTGGCGTCACGGCCTGCCGCCAGCAACTGGGCCACTACGCATCGCACACGGTAGGCGACAAGTACGTCGAAGCCGCAGGCCATGCCGGTATGCCAGTGTTGCTGCCCGCGCGTGCCACCCCCACCGATCCGCAGTTGCTGCTGCGCCCGCTGGATGGGCTGCTGTTCACCGGCTCGCCATCGAATGTCGAGCCGCGGCACTATCAAGGGCCTGCCAGCGCAGCGGGCACCCAGCACGACCCGCTGCGCGATGCGCTGACTTTGCCCTTGCTGCGCCAGGCCATCGACCTTGGCGTTCCGATACTGTGCATTTGCCGAGGCTTTCAGGAACTCAATGTGGCGCTGGGCGGTAGCCTGCACCCGCGCGTGCACGAACGGCCGGGTTACCTGGACCACCGCCAGCCGAGCGGCGACGACCTGACGGCCCATTACGCACCGAAGCATGCGGTGCAGGTCCAGCCAGGTGGCCTGTTCGAGGCGTTGGGCCTGCCGCCGCAGTTCGACGTCAATTCGCTGCACAGCCAGGGTATCGATCGGCTCGCCGCCGGTCTGCGGGTCGAGGCGGTGGCACCGGACGGGCTGGTGGAAGCGGTGTCGTTGGACGGTTCGGCGAATTTTGTGCTGGGCGTACAGTGGCACCCCGAGTGGCAGTTCGCCGAGAATCCGGTGTCACTGCGCCTGTTCGATGCCTTTCGGGCAGCATGTGCCGCTTATGCGGCGCGCCGCGCCGAGGCTCCGTAGCACGGCGCCAGGGCTGGGGTCATGCGGGGGGCGCAACCGATCGAGCGTCTTCGATATACTGCCGGGCAAATGACTGGCTGCGCCCGGCCTGAGCGCCGCGAGCGCGTTGCCGAAGAGGAGCTGCAATGAACGCACGTCTTGAGAATCGCACGACACTTCAGCGCGCTGCGCAACCGGGCGTGGCCTGGCGTTCGACGGGGGGGCATGGCCTATGATCGAAGTCACCGAGGCCTCCATCGCTCAGTTGCGCGCGGCGTTGACATCGGGCCAGACCACCGCGGTGGCGCTGGTCCAGGCGTACCTGCACCGTATCGACACCTACGACCGCCCCGACAGCGCGACCGCGCTCAACGCTGTGGTGGTGCGCAATCCCCAGGCGTTGGCGGAAGCGCAAGCGTCCGATGCCCGCCGCGCCAGGGGTGAGTTGCTCGGGCCGCTCGACGGCATTCCCTACACTGCCAAGGACAGTTACCTGGTCAAGGGCCTGACGGCGGCGTCAGGCAGCCCGGCCTTCGCCAGCCTGGTCGCCCAGCGTGACGCCTTCACCATCGAACGGCTGCGCGCCGGCGGTGCCATCTGCCTGGGCAAGACCAACATGCCGCCGATGGCCAACGGTGGCATGCAGCGCGGCGTGTACGGTCGCGCCGAAAGCCCCTACAACGGCGATTACCTGACCGCACCTTTTGCCTCCGGCTCATCGAATGGGGCGGGCACGGCCACGGCGGCCAGTTTCGCGGCGTTCGGCCTAGCCGAGGAAACCTGGTCGAGCGGTCGCGGGCCGGCGTCCAACAACGGCCTGTGTGCGTACACGCCGTCGCGCGGAATCATCTCGGTGCGCGGCAACTGGCCACTGACCCCGACCATGGACGTCGTGGTGCCCTATGCGCGAACCATGGCCGACCTGCTCGAAGTGCTCGAGGTGGTGGTGGCCGAGGACCCCGACACCCGCGGTGACCTGTGGCGTTTGCAACCCTGGGTCCCGCTGCCCGGCGTTGCGGCGGTGCGCCCCGCCGACTACACCCGGCTCGTCTGTGGTCGTGAGGCGCTGGCAGGCAAGCGCTTCGGTGTACCGCGGATGTACATCAACGCCGACCCACTGGCCGGTACCAGTGCCGCGCCGGGCATTGGCGGCCCGACCGGGCAACGCATCGTGACCCGCGCGTCGGTGATCGCCTTGTGGCAACAGGCCCGCGAAGCCCTGGAAGCAGCCGGCGCCGAGGTGGTGGAGGTGGACTTTCCGCTGGTATCCAATTGCGAAGGTGACCGCCCGGGCGCGCCGACGGTGTTCACCCGCGGCCTAGTGTCGCGCGAGTTTCTGCATCACGAACTGTGGGACCTGTCGGCCTGGGCGTTCGACGACTTTCTGCGGGCCAATGGCGACCCGGCCTTGAATCGCCTGGTCGATGTGGACGGAGCGCTGATTTTTCCCCACGACCCGGGAACCCTGCCCAATCGCGAAGACGATCTGGCAGCGGGTATGGACCAGTACGTCAGGATGGCCGAGCGTGGCATCACCCCCTGGGACCGCATCGACACCCTGGCGGACGGCTTGCGCGGTCTCGAGCAGACCCGTCGTATCGATCTGGAAGACTGGATGACCGCGGCCGGCCTGGACGCCGTGCTGTTTCCCACCGTGGCCGATGTCGGCCCCGCCGATGCCGACGTCAACCCACAGTCGGCCGACATCGCCTGGAGCAACGGTGTCTGGGTGGCCAACGGCAACCTGGCGATTCGTCACCTGGGCGTGCCGACGGTCACGGTGCCGATGGGCATCATGAGTGATATCGGCATGCCGGTCGGCCTGACTTTCGCCGGTCGCGCCTACGACGATTCGGCACTGCTGCGTTTTGCTTCGGCCTTCGAGTCGATGGGGTCCAGGCGCTGCGTGCCGCCACGCACGCCGCCACTGGGCTGAGGGGCAACCGGTCCTGCCAGGTCAATCGCGCAGCAGGGCCGGGATGGCGCGAATGTAGATGAGCTCACCGAGCAGTTCGATCAGGGTCTGCATCATCACGGCCGCCGCGGCGAGCACGCGTATATCCTCCGGCAGGGCCAGCGCCAGCGGTAACACCACCAGTGAATTACGCGTCGATGCGCTGAAAGTGACCGCGCGGGACGTTGCCCCCGGCAGCCTGAACAGCCTGGCCGCCAGCGCCCCCGTCAGCGGCGCCAGCAGCAGAAAGCCGACATACACCGGGATCACCGGCAGCAGCCGGTCGATGTCCGCAGCCACCGTCGCCACCTGCGAGCCAATCACCACGATCAACACCGCTGCCATGGCCGGTACCGGCAGCCAGGCCCAGGCGGCATGCCAGCGCCCGACCGTGCGGGAGCGGCGGGCCAGGGCGCAAGTCAGCCCGGCCAGCAGCAAGGGAGCGACAATCAGCCCGGCAAAGGCCTGGAGGAACGGCCCCAGGGTGATCAGGCTCCCGCTGTGCTCGGGCAGCATCACGGTCAGGTAGAACGGCAGCATGGCCAGCTGTATCAACAGTAGCAGCGGCGTGGCGGCCAGGACCGCGCGCGCATCGCCTTTGCCCAGATGGGTGAACACCACCACGTAGTCGATGCAAGGTGCCAGCAACACCAGCAGGGCGCCCACCAGCAGGGCCGGGTGAGGCACCAGGCCGCGGGTCAGCACCCAGACCATGCAGGGCAACAGCACGAAGTTGGCCAGTAACAAGGCGCCGATGAAGCGTCGATCGCGCAGCCCCTGGCGCAGCTCGAGCAGGGGGATCTGCAGGAACATCGCGTACATCAACACCGCGATCAGCGGGGTGACCCACGCCTCCAGACGCTGCGCCGAAGCCGGCATGAGCAGCCCGCCGACCACCGCGAGCAGCACGGCGACGACATAAAGGGGGATTTGGTGGCGTTCGAGCGAGTCGCGACTCATCGGCTTCCTTGGCAGGGTGGGTGCCGGGACTAGCGCTTGCCCATCGACCGACGTGTGCCATTCGGCGCACGGCCAGGCGTCTTGTCATGATTGGATTTGCCGGCGCCCGGGTACTGTGCGCCCTGCTTTTTCGCTGCGGCGAAGGCGGCGGGCTTGAAGGGGAAGGTAAAGGCCGGGATCGCTGCCGGGCTGTCAGTGCTCAGCGCTTGGCTATCGGCGTCGACCGGATGAGATTCGCTGGCAGACATGGTGGCTCCGGAGGCATCGTGGAAAAAGGGCGCGGAGTATAACTCAAGCGGCGTGCCGGCGGCAGCCACCACCTGGCGAAGGCTGCCGCCTCGCCAGGTGGGGATGCTCAGGTGGCGACGGCGTCGTCCGGGGTGAGCTGTTTTTCCATGTGCTTCTCGATCTGCTCCAGCGACTTGCCGCGGGTTTCCGGCAGGCAAAGGGCGACGAAGATCAGCGAAATCACGTTGATCCCGGCAAACAGCAGGAAGGTGTAGCTGCCCAGGCCGGCCAGTGCCAGGGGGAACATGAACGCCACGGTTGCGTTGAACAGCCACTGGCAGCACACGGCGATGCCGGTGAGCACCCCGCGCAGGTGCGAGGGAAACAGTTCGGACATCAGCAGCCAGTACACCGGGCAATGAACGTCTGCATGAACAGCAGGAACAGCAGAATGCAGCCCAGTGCCAGGTAGCTTTGCAACGGCGAGGCGGGGACCAGCGTCAGCACCGCACACAGTGACAGTTGCGCGAGGACCACGAACACCAGCCCGGTCATCAGCAGCGGTCGACGGCCGTGCCGACCCACCAGCCAGATGCCGATCAGGGTCGCCACCACCGACGCGACGCCGTTGCCAATGGTCGCAGTCAGCGCTGCATTGGTGCCCAGGCCAGTGGTCTTGAGAATGATCGGGGTGAAATACATGAACGCGTTGACCCCGGTCATCTGCGCCACGAACCCCAGGCCGATACCGATCAGCAGCAGGCGGCGAATCCACGGTTCGCCCCAGATCGCGGCCCAACTGGCGTCAGCGCGCTCCTCCTGGTTCTGCTCAATGATTTCCGCCATCTCCTTGTCGACCTGCTTCTTGCTCGAGCGCAGTTTGCCGAGCACGGCGCGGGCTTCGTCCACCCGGCCTTTGCTCGCCAGCCAGCGCGGGGACGTCGGCACGAAGTGCATGCCAATCCATAGCAGGGCGGCAGGGATGATGGCGATGGCCAGCATGTAGCGCCAGACGTGCGGCGTATGGGCGAAGTGGGCAAGCAGGGCATTGGAGGTGTAGGCCACCAGTTGCCCGGTGACAATCATCAGCTCGTTCTGGCTCACCAGTCGCGCCCGTTTACTGGGGCCGGCCATTTCGGCGATGAACATCGGCACGATGGCCGACGCCCCGCCCACGGCCAGGCCGAGGATGACCCGGGTCACCACCATCAGCGGGACATTGGGCGCGAGCGCCGATCCCAGGGCCCCGATCATGAACAGGATCGCCAGGCCCTTGAGGGCGGTCAGTCGCCCGTACTTGTCGGCCAGGTGGCCGGCGAACAATGACCCGAAGGCCGCGCCCAGAATCAGCGACGAAGCCACCAACCCCTCGGTGAACGGTGTCAGGCCGAGACCGCCGAGGGCCGGATCCTGGGTCATGAACGGCAGGGCGCCGGAAATCACGCCGGTGTCATAGCCAAAGGCCAACGCCCCCATGGTGGCGATGATTGCCACCCGCAAGACCAATTGGGCCGGCGAGGCGCGGGTGGAGTCATCTTCCTCGGCGGTGGCGGTGGCGCTGGAGTTGGAGTTGGGTGGCGCGTGGGTTGGACTGCTCACTGTGGGTTCCCCTGGATCTGAAAGGCAAAGCGTGGACGCACACCGCATGAGCTGGCCATTCGCAGACGAAGGCAAAGCGTGGGCATTCGAGGCAGAGCCGACCGCAGGGCAAAGGCGAGGGCCGCGTAACCGGGAACATGCTCGAGCAAGCGTCGCAGCACGGGTCAGCGGGTTTTTATGATTATGTGGAACTGCACAGCACTTGAAGGCCATCTCACGCGTGGCGATTGCTGATAGGAACCGCCACACCGTGGGAAAGTTTTGTAAGTGTGTGAAAATATTTCAAATTCACTCGCCAGGCACTGGCCTGCCAGGCCCTGTCGCGCGCTATTGGCTGGCGCCTGGCTTGACGAAGCTCAGCGTAAAGCGATCGGACTCGCCAATGGCCAGGTACCTGGCGCGGTCCTGCTCGCCCAGCTTCAGGCCAGGTGGCAGGGTCCATACGCCGGCCGGGTAGTCCTTGGTGTCCTTGGGGTTGGCGTTGACTTCACTCTGTGCCTGCAGTTGGAAGCCGGCGGCGGTGGCCAGTTCGATCACATAGTCCACCGGCAGATAGCCGCTTTGTTTGATGTCCTCGACCTGAGCGCCGCGTTTGGCCCGATGGTCGACGACCCCCAGTACGCCGCCGGGCTTGAGCACCTTGAAGAACGCACCGAATATCTGTGCCTGGTCCTCGGCGAGCACCCAGTTGTGCACATTGCGGAACGTCAACACTCGGTCGGCCGATGCCGGCGGGCCCAGCACCGGGGCCTGCGGGTCGAACTCCAGGGTGCGTGCTGCCGCATAGCGTGCCGGGTCGGCCGCGAATTTCTGTCGCAGGCCCGCCGCCGCCTTGCGGTCATAGTCGCTCGACGTCGACGCCTGCAGCGCTGCCACGTACTGGCCGTGGGGTTTGAGCAAGGGAGCGAGGATTTCGCTGTACCAGCCGCCTCCCGGGGTGATTTCGATCACCGTCTGGTCGGCCTGCACGGCAAAAAATTCCAGGGTTTGCTGCGGATGGCGATAACGGTCACGCGCGCGATTGTCGGCGCTGCGCCAATCGCCCTGTAGCACCTGCGCATACTGCGCATCCGTGATGGGCTCGGCAGCGTGCGCGAGTGGGGCGAGCAACAGTGCGCTCAAAGCAGTAGCCAACAACGTGCGGTTCATGATCATCCTGATGCGAAGAGGCCAGTGACGAGCAAATTAGCATGGCGGCTCAGGTCGGCGATCACACATTTTCTGCGGTCGACCCAACGAACGGTTCTATGGAAACGCCCGTGCGCCGTTCGCTGGTAGCGCCTGCCGGGGATTTCCTTTGCGCGCGCTCAATTAGCGGGCAGTCGGGTCGATAACCTGTTCACTACCACTCAGCGCAACCCCGCAGCCGGGTGCCGTCGGCTGGCCGCAGCCATTTCACAGGGAGGTCATGTCATGTCCATCAAACTTCGACTGCTGTTGCTGGTGGCTACCGGCTTGATCACCGCCCTGTTCATGAGCCTGGTGAGTTTCTGGGGTAATGATCGGATGGCGGGAGCCGTCAATGAAAGCGAGGTCAGCCTGGCGGTGATGCGCAATCATCTGGAAGCCGACATGATGCACGATGCCCTGCGTGCCGACGTGTTGGCAGCGTTGCTGGCCGGTTCGGGCAACAGCACCGGCACGGCGGCTGAAGTGCGCGAATCGCTGGCCGAGCACGCCGGGCGTTTTCGCCAGGTGCTCGATGAGAACCTCAAATTGCCGGTCAATGACGTGATCCGTGCCGGGCTGGTGAAAGTGGGTCCGAGTCTGGACACTTACATCAAGGCGGGCGAGCGCATGGTCGCCCTGGCCTTGCAGGACCCGCAGGCCGCGACACGCGAGCTGGAAACGTTCGGGATCGCCTTCCGCCAGTTGGAGGAGCAGATGGCCGAGCTCAGCGAAATGATCGAGACCAGCACCCTGGCGGCCGGCGAACATACCCAGCAGACCCTGCGCTCGGCCAACCGGACCCTGGCCGCCGTGCTGGCGGCCAGCCTGCTGCTGTTGCTGGGCCAGGGCTTCTGGGTGATCCACAGTATTCTCGGGCCACTGCGCAGCGCCAGCCGCATCGCCGCCAGCATCGCCCAGGGTCATTTGCGCGACTCGATCACGGTACCGTCGCAGCAGGACGAAGCGAGTACCCTGATCCGCAACCTGGCGACCATGCAGCACGACCTGCGCGCGATGATCGAAGTGGTGCGCAGCAACGCGCTCGACGTCAATACCATGAGCGGGCAACTGAGCAGCGGATGCCATGAGGTGGCCGACCGTTCACGCCAGCAGAGCCAGGCCGCCGCCACCATGGCCACCGCCACCACCGAGATGACCGCCAGCATCGAGGAAATCACCCGCCACGCCGACCGTGCCTTGAGCATGGCCAACGCGGCCGAAGGCATGGCCAAGGAGGGGGGGCGAGTGATTCATCAGGTGGTCACCGACATGGACGGCATCGCGCGCTCGTCGCAGCGCTCGGCACAGGTCATCCAGACCCTGGACCAGGAGTCCGAGGCCATTTTCAGCATCATTCAGGTCATCAAGAGCATCGCCGATCAGACTAACCTGCTGGCACTCAATGCGGCCATCGAGGCTGCCCGCGCCGGTGAGCAGGGCCGCGGTTTTGCCGTGGTGGCCGACGAGGTGCGCAGCCTGGCCGGGCGCACCAGCGCCTCCACCGAGGAAATCGCCAGCATGGTGGCGCGCATCCAGGCCAGCACCCGCGAGGCGGTGACCAGCATCGAGGCCGGAGTGACCCAGGTGGACAAAGGCATGGCGGCCACCGCCGAAGTGGAGCGGGCGGTCAGCAGGATACTCGAGGCGACCCTCAGCACCACCCAACTGGTCAACGACATCAGTCGTACCATCAGCGAGCAGAGCCTGGCCAGTAACGAGATCGCCCACCAGGTGGAGTCCATCGCGACCATGTCCGAGGGCAACAGCCTGGTCATCGGTCAAACGGCGGCCACCACCGATGAATTGGCCAGCCTGTCGGGCAAGCTGTCACAGTCGGTCAACCGCTTCACCCTGTGATCCCTGAACTCCTGGGGTTGAAAAGCGTCGGAAGGGGGGCAAGGCATCTTGCCTTCATTTTCAGCAAACGACGCGGTCCAGCCGTAAAGGAGATTTTTTGTGGGTAGACCCCCATCGGACAACGCCCCCGAGCGCTCCCCGAACACCGTAGTCGACGGCATTCCGGCCCCCAGCGGAGACGTCAACCTGATCGACACCGACTACGTGGTGGGCCAGGACAACATCAAAGGCCAGTTTTCCATCTCCCTGGACTTCCACGGCAAGGTTTTCCTCATCTCGGCGGCTACCATCGTTCTGTTCGTGGTGGTTACGCTCGCCCTGCAGAATGAGGTGGAGCCGCTGTTCAGCGCCATGCGCAGTTGGCTGACCGCCAACCTGGCCTGGTTCTTCATGAGTGCGGCGAACATTTTCGTGGTGCTGTGCCTGGGGCTGATCGTGTCGCCCCTGGGCAAGGTTCGCCTGGGTGGGCGCGAGGCGGTCCCCGACTACACCTACATCGGCTGGTTCTCCATGCTGTTCGCCGCCGGGATGGGTATCGGGCTGATGTTCTATGGCGTCGCCGAGCCGATGTCGCACTTCTCGGCCGCCATGGGCGGTATCAGTGTCGATGCCTCCGGGCTGCGCACCGATGCGGCGCCCCTGGGCGGTGCAGCGGGCGATGCCGAGACGTCGGCACGCCTGGCCATGGCGTCGACCATTTACCACTGGGGCCTGCACCCCTGGGCGATCTATGCGATCGTGGCCTTGTCGCTGGCGCTGTTCTCCTATAACAAGGGCCTGCCGCTGTCGATCCGCTCGATTTTCTACCCGATGCTCGGTGAGCGGGTGTGGGGCTGGCCGGGGCATATCATCGATATCCTGGCGGTGTTCGCCACCCTGTTCGGCCTGGCGACTTCCTTGGGCATTGGCGCCGAACAGGCGGCGGCAGGTATCGAATACCTGTTTGGCATCGAATCCACCGACGTCAGCAAGGTGGTGCTGATCATCTGCATCACCATCGTGGCGCTGTGGTCGGTGGTGTCCGGCATGGAGAAGGGCGTGAAAATGCTCTCGCAACTGAACATGGGCCTGGCGTTCGTGCTGCTGGCGTTTGTGGTCATCGTGGGGCCGACCCTGGCGATCTTCAGCGGCTTTGCCCATAACCTGGTGGCCTACGTCGAGTACCTGCCTGCGCTGTCCAACCCGTTCGGGCGCACCGACAGCGAGTTCACCCAGGGCTGGACAGCGTTCTACTGGGCCTGGTGGATCAGTTGGTCGCCCTTCGTCGGCATGTTCATCGCGCGGGTCAGCCGCGGGCGTTCGGTGCGCGAATTTCTGATCGCCGTGCTGCTGGTGCCTTCCGTGGTATCGGTGCTGTGGATGAGCACCTTCGGTGGCACGGCCATCGATCAGGCCATCAACCAGAATTTCACTGGCGTCACCGATGCGCTGTTGGAGTTGAAGCTGTTCGCGATGCTGGGTGGTCTGCCGCTCAAGGAAATCACCTCGCTGATCGGGATCATCCTGGTGGTGGTGTTTTTCATCACCTCCTCGGACTCCGGCTCACTGGTCATCGACACCATCACCGCAGGTGGCAAAATCGATGCACCGGTACCGCAGCGTGTGTTCTGGGCCGTGATGCAGGGTGTGGTGGCCATCGCGCTGCTGCTGGGCGGGGGGTTGGTGGCGTTGCAGGCAATGGCCGTGTCCACCGGCTTGCCCTTTACCCTTGTCCTGTTGCTGGGCAGCGTCTCACTGGTCAAGGGCCTGATGTCCGAGCCGCGACGCTAGCGCAGCAGGGGGCCGCACGACCGCAGCGGCCCCTCCGGCATCTCTCGATCCGTCGCCTTCAATCGAGGTGCAAACTGACCCCCAGCCGTTCGCTGCACACCTGCAACGAGCGCCGCTGGGTGTCGGCATACAACGTCAGTTCATTGAGGGTCTGCCGGCCCAGTGCCGCGTGGAAATCTTCCTGGCTCGAGCTGACCGCATACTGCGCCTGAGCATCGTCACCCAGGTTGGACTGAAAGATACCGGCGGCGCTCACCGGCAAAAAATCCTCGTACACCAAGGCCTCGTACTGCACATGACCGGCGCCCAGCAGGGCGTCGAGGTCGTGTGGCAACGGCCCGGTGCCGCGCGCGGCCAAGCCGGCCGGGGTGACGAAATAGCGAAAGTAGGCCAGCGCTTGTGTGCGCATCGCTTCGAGGTCATCGGGGAAGGCACTGAAGGTCTGCTCCAGAACGGCCTGGTAACGAGCGGCGTTGGCTTCGCTGGGTGTTTCGCCCAACTGCGTACGTGCCGTGTCCAGCAGTCGATCGTAGAGCGCACGCCCTTTGGGGGTCAGCGCCGCCCCACGTTGTTCGACCTCGCCGAAGCGCGCGGAGTGGCGGCCTGTCTCGCCATCGGCCTGGCCGATGAAGGTAATGGCCTCGTCCAGCGCCTTGAAGCTGGTCTGGCGCAGCAGGATAGGGCAACGGCGCCGGGGCGGCCCTTCGACCACCGCCTTGGGCGTGATGCCGTGGTCCGGCATGGCGGCCTGTACACGATCGATGTCCAGGGTGCGCGGGGTCAAGTGGTTGATGTGCGGCCCGCGAAAGGCGACCACGTCGGCGATCAGGCGGTGCTGGCGGTTGAGCCGTTGATAGTCGTCCAGCGTCACCGTCGCCGTGCTGTGCCAGCGGAAGGTTTCCAGGGCTTGCACCACGAATTCCTCGGCGTCGTGAGCGTTCAGGCCGCCGTCGCGTTCGCATTGCTCGATCAGTTGCAGTGTGCGCGCGGTGAAGATGCAGCGTTTGTCCAGGGCAGCGCTGGCGAACTCGCGCAGTTGCGGGTCTTCGATCAACTCCAGGCGCAGCAGCGACGTGAACACGCGGAACGGGCTGACGTTCAATGCCCCTTCGTGAACCGCCCGGAAGGCCGTGGAGTGAACCGGCACGCCGGCGGGGGTCAGGTCGTAGTAGCCCACGGGGGCCATGCCCATCACGGCGAACAGTCGGCCCAGGGTCGCCAGCTCGGCGGCGGTGCCCACGCGGATAGCGCCGTGGCGCTCGGCAGCCAGGCGCTGGGTTTCGCCGGTGTCGTGCAGGTGCTGCGCCAGGTCGGGATCATTGTTCAGGCGCTGCTCATTGGTGTAGGCGACCAGTTCCAGCAGCGTCCCGTACAGCGGGACTTCGTTCTTGTACATCTCGGACATGGCGCGGGAAAACTGCGCGCGCATCTGGTCACGGTCGGCGAAGCTTGCAGCATTCATTGAGATAAATCTCCCTCGGTTAGACGGCGGTGGCGATCGATGGCGCGTGGCAGGCCGATCACGAGAGCTGCGCCAGGCAGTGTTCCAGAATATCCAGGCCCTCGTGCAGCACCGGCGCTTCGATGGTCAGTGGCGCCAGCAGGCGAATGATGTGGCGGGCCTTGCCGCTGGGCATCAGCAACACGCCTTGCTCACGCGCCGCGACGAGCAGTTGCGCCAGTTGCGCCGGGGCCGGTTCGCCAGCGGCAGTGGCCAGTTCGATGCCACGCATGGCACCCACGCCGGTCAGCCGGCCCAGCCACGGTGACAGTCCCCGGGCCTGCCACGCCTGGTGACGGGCGACGATCGCCTGCTCCTGGGCCTGGCCCCAACGCTGCAGGTTGGCATCGGTCATTTGCGTCAATGTCGCCATGGCGGCGGCGCAGGCGATCGGGTTGCCCGAATAGGTGCCGCCCAGGCCGCCCTTGGGCAGCGCCGCCATCAGTGCCCGGCGGCCGACCACCGCACCCAGGGGCAGACCGCCAGCGATGCTTTTGCCCAACAGCAACAGGTCCGGCTCGATCCCCAGCCGGGTGAACGCAAAGCGCTCGCCCGTGCGGCCGAAGCCGGACTGGATTTCATCGACGATGATCAGGATTCCGTGCTCGTCGCACAGGTGGCGCAGCGCCTGGGCGAACCCGGCGTCCATGGCGAGAAATCCGGCTTCACCCTGAACCGGTTCGAGGATGATGCAGGCGATGTCATTGACGTCGATTTCAACGCTGAACAGGCGTTCCAGGGCCGCCAGGGACTGCGCCGCGCTCACGCCGGTCTCTGCGCAGGGGAAGGGCACGTGGAACACCGGCCCGGGCAGCACGCCGACCCGTTGTTTGTACGGGGCCACCTTGCCGTTGAGGCTGAGGGTGGCCAGGGTGCGCCCGTGGAACCCCCCGTCGAAGGCGATCACCGCGGTCTTGCCGGTGGCCGCACGGGCGATTTTCAGCGCGTTTTCCGCGGCCTCGGCGCCGCTGTTGGTCAACATCCCGCTGAGCGGGTAATCGACGGGTATGAACGCTTCCAGTGCATCCATGAACTGCACGTAGGGGTCATGGGCGATGGCGTTGAACGCGCAATGGGTCAAGCGACCGGCCTGTTCCTGGATGGCCGCGACGATGGCCGGGTTGCAGTGGCCCAGGTTCAACACGCCGATGCCGCCCACGAAGTCGATGTAACGCTTGCCAGCGGTGTCCCACACCTCGGCGTTGCGGCCATGGGACAGGGTGATCGGGTGCACCGCAGAGATCGAGGCGCTGATGTTCTCGCGGCGGGCAGCCGTCGAGCAGGCCGTGGCCTGAGTGGCGGGCACGGGGGGCGCGGGCGGGGCGATGACAGCGGTATTCAGCGGCATGACGAGGCCTATGGCGGTGATCGATGAGTGACAACAGTGGGCATGGAGGACAGGCCTTATGTAAGCGAGGATCACCCTGGGCTCGCAAGCGAAATAAAATCACCCCGTCATTCCTGCAATTATCGAACTCGCGCCGCCCGCGCGACGCTGCACGATTCGGGAAAACCCGCTATAAAGCGTGCGACGATCAACCCAGGAGGGGCAATGAACGCATTCGAAGACATGCGCCTGTTCGTGCAGGTCATGGAGTCTGGCAGTTTTACCGCGGCGGCCGATCAGCTCGGGCTGTCCAAGCAATACGTCAGCCGCCGCCTGATGCAGTTGGAAGGACGCCTGGGCACGCGTTTGCTCAACCGCTCCACGCGGCGGCTGGACGTCACCGCGCTGGGCCAGAGCTATTACGAGTCGGCCGTGCGTCTGCTGGCCGAAGTCGAACAGGTCGAGCAGGGCATCGCCGGGCAGGGCAGCCAGCCGCGCGGGGTCATTCGCCTGAGCGCCCCGCTGTCCTTCGCCGTCGCCCACCTGGGGTGCATTCTGCCGGCGTTTCTCAAGCAGTACCCGCAGGTGTCGGTCGAAGTCGATCTCAGCGACCGCGCGGTCGACCTGTTGGGCGAGGGCTATGACCTGGTGCTGCGCATCGGCGTGCTGGAAGACTCCTCGTTGATCGCGCGCCGCATCGCCTCCATTGCGCGCGTCTACTGCTGCAGCCCACAGTACCTGGCCGCCCACGGCGCGCCCGGCGAGCCGGCCGATCTGGCCAGCCATCAATGCCTGCCCTACGGCCACAGTCGCCAGGTGCAGTGGCGCTTCCAGGTCGATGGCAAACCGCTGAGCGTCAACGTCAGCGGGCAGATTCGCGCCAACAACGGCGACCTGTTGCGCGATGCCGCACTCGCCGGGATGGGCATCGCCTACCTGCCCGAGTTCATCGTCGGCGCCGCCCTGCGCGACGGCAGCCTGGTCACGGTGCTGGACGCTTTCGTCACCGAGCCTCTGGTGCTGTCGGCGGTGTACCCGCAACACCGCCAGAGTTCACGCCCGGTGCAGGTGCTGATCGAGTTTCTGCGCGAGCATTTGCGCACGTCGCTGTGAAGGCGGCGCGGGGGAGTGCCATCATTCTCGCCGATGATCGCTATAGGCAAGCATGATTTCAATTCAGGGCGCGCTGCTTTCTAGAATGGACCCTCATTCAGGGAGCACAGACCATGTCACTCATCTCGCGCGTCGCACCTTTGCACCTCGGGTTGGCCAGCGTCTTCGCGCTGATCGCGCTCAGCGGTTGCGCGACCTCGCACCCGGCCTACCTGGCGGACGCCTCCGAGGCGCGAGTGGTGGAATGCCATGGCCTGCTGGGCAGTTGGAACAGCTGCTATGCCGAGGCGGCCGCCGTGTGCGCCCAGCAGGATTACCAGGTGCTGGCGCGCAACCATATCGACGGTGGCAGCGAGGCAGACGTGCAGGCCGCCCAGGCCGGTCGCGCCTACCACGAACGTAGCCTGCTGGTGCAGTGCGCGGCGAACAACGGCCCTTGGATTCTGGGGCAGGCCACGGCGTTGTCGGTGCGCCGTAGCTGATCACCCCGTGTGCGTTACCCGGCGCTACTGGGCCAGCGGGCCATCAGGGTATTGGACGGCAGGGTTTCATCGAGCAACTTGCGCGCGGTTTCAACGCCCGCCACCGGTAACCCCTCGGGGTCGAGCAGGCCGATCTGCACCAGCACACTGGCCTGGTCCCAGTAAATGTGCTCGTGGTACAGCTTGTCGCCGCGAAACTTCACCACCCCCAGCATCGGAATTTCCACGTACTTGCCGGTCGGCGCCACGTTCGGCAGCAACCAGTCGATTGCCGTGTCGTGGGTGAAGCACATGATGAACTCATCGACGATCTGCAGGGCCCCGACAGTGCGCGAGATGGGGATCAGCTTCATGTCCTGCGGGTTGCCGTGCACGAAATGGTGCTGGTAGAAGCGGCTGAGGTCCTTGGCGCCCACGCCCCCGGTCATGGTCGGGATGTGGTTGACATAGGGCTGCGCCACCATGGTAGCCATGGTGGCCGGCACGTCGCGGGTGCCGAACTCGTGGCGAATGTGCTCCTCCCACAGCGCTGACAGGTCGAAGTCAGGACCGATCTCGCGCTTCAACGCAGCGATGCTGCGCTCGTGCGCCATCAACGAGGCAGGTTTGTCGAAGTGCATGCCGCCGACGCGGGCGAAGGCGTGATCGACGCCCGGGTACAGGTACAGTTCGACCTTGGGCTTGCCGGCCAGGCGCTCGCTGATCTGCGCCCGGGCGGCCGCGTCGCAATAGCCGTCCTGCTCGGCGAAATGCAGCACCAGGCGCCCGTCGAGGTGATCGGCCTCGTCGAGCAGGTGCTCGATGCCCATGCCGTAGTAACCGACCGCGCAGGCCACTTGGGTGCGCGTCGCCGTCAGCCAGGCGAGCTTGCCGCCCAGGCAGAAACCGACATAGCCCAGGCCGCCGGGGGTGACGTGTGGGGAACTGCGCAGCGCGCTCAGACCGGCGTCGATGTCGGCCACGGCCAAATCCACGTCCAGTCGTTGAAACAGCTCGATCGCGGTGGCGAAGTCGGCTTCGGTGTAGCCCAGGTCAATACCCGGCTGCAGTCGCCAGAACAAATCCGGAACCAGGGCCACGTAGCCTTCTTCGGCATAGAAGTCGGCTACGGCACGCATGTTGGCGTTGACGCCGAAGATTTCCTGGCCGATCACCACGCCCGGGCCGGAGCCACTGGCAGGCACGGCCAGGTACCCGGTGAAGGTCGCATTGCCGTCGGTGGTGCGGATGTCGATCATCTTGCCCATGGGCGAGTCCTCAGTGTGATGCGGTGGTCAACCGTCGTGATGGGTGGCGTAACGTTGAAACCAGGTGCGCGGCGACAGGCCGCGGTCCGGGCCGAGAATCGAAAAACCGCCGTCGACCGGAATGTCCACGCCGGTCATCCAGCTGGCGCCGTCGCTGCACAGGAAGGCCACGACGTGGCCGACTTCCTCGCCGCGACCGATGCGCCCCAGGGGGTGGAACTCGGCCCCCACTCGGTCGGCCAGCGCCAGGTCGTTGCCGCTGAAGTCAGCGACACTGGGCGACCAGGTCCATGCCGGGGATACGCTGAGCACGCGAACACCCTGGGCGGCCAGGCTGACGGCAAGGTTCCTGGTCAGTTGCAGCATCCCGGCCTTGGACGCCGGATACAAGGCCCGCCCGGCGGCACCGAACTTGCCCCCCGTGCTGCCGATGTTGATCACCACACCGCCAGCCGGCAGGTGTTCGGCGGCCTTCTGGGTGAAGATGGCCGCCGACACCAGGTTGACATTGAGGGTTTGCAGCCACTGCGTGCGGCTCGATGCCAGGCCGTGGTCGGTGTAGATGCACGCGTTGTTGACCAGGATGTCCAGCCGGCCGAAACGGGCGAGGGTCGCGGCGATGCACTGCTCGATGTCCTCATCGCGCTCGACGTCGCAGGCGCTGAATGCACAGCGCTCGCCCAGCCCCTGCGCCAGTGCCTGACCGGCCGTGATGCTGCGGCCCAGCAACATGACCCGGGCGCCCTGCGCGAGCAGTTGCCGGGCAATGTCCAGGCCTAGCCCCTGGGTGCTGCCGGAAACGATGGCCACTTTGTCGTCAAGGTTCATTGCAAGGCCTCCAGGGCGTCTTCGACGCTGCCGATCTCGGCGATCAGGGCCATGCTCGCCAGTGAGGCAGCATGGACGGCGGCACTGGCCGCGGCGCAGGCATCGGCCGCCACCCGCACCTCGAAGCCGCAGTCGACGGCATGACGTACGGTGCTTTCCACCACCGAATGGGTGGCGACCCCGGCGATCAACAGGCAGGTGGCGTCGAACTGGCGCACCACCGTTTCCAGCGGCGAGCCATGGAAAGCGTTGATCCGCGTGTGGGTGACGACAAACTCCCGGGCGTTGGCCAACGGCGCCAGACTGGGGTAGAACGCTACGCCCCAGGTGCCCTCGCGGGCCGCGCCCAGAGCGGCCACGCGACGCAGGATCGGCGCGTTCTGCCGCAGGTCGGCGTAGTCGGGGCGATAGGCGACGCGCACGTGCACGATCGGCCAACCTCGTTGGCGGGCGCCGTCGAGCAATCGCCCGGCTGCGGCGATCAAGGCCGTGCGGCTGTCCTCGTCATCCAGGCCGACCCGAATCAGGCCATCGGCATGCAGCACCTCATTCTGGTAATGCAGGGCAATGACCACGGGCGAGCGGCTCACACGAACACCTCGAGGTTGGCGAACACATCGTTGCAGTTGATCAAGTCGACACGCTTGAGTTGAATTTTCCAGCCCCCGCTGTCCTGGGCGGCCAGCTTGTAGGTGTAGCGCCCCGCCAGCTGGCGTTGTTCCAGGCGCCATTCGCTGACCTGGAAGGTGGCGCTAACCACCAGCAGGCCTTGTGCGTCCAGGCCGTCGATGCAGACATTGCCGACCAGGTGCGCGGTCTGGGTCTGCGGTTGCTGCGACCAGTTGCGGGCGTTTTCCACCCGGCGGATACGCACCTCGCGCAGCATGCGGTTTTCCCAGAACAGCGAAATGTGGTCGAACGGATTTTCCTGGCCATGCTCCTGCGGCACCCAGTACATGCCGGTGTCGGTGAACAGGCGATCCCACTCCCAGAAGCGTCGTTCGTCGAGCAGGCGTGCTTCCTGGAACAGAAAGCGTTCGATCTCCTGCTGGGTAGCGGCGGGCACCTGCGCCGGGATCAGGTCATGCGTGCGCACGTCGATACGGCGATCAAGCAGCATGGGTACTCTCCTTGGCGATCAGGGTGGCGGTCATGAAATGTTTCCAGGCGGCGAACTGGTTGCGCATCGGCAGTTCGCTGGTGCCGTTGGTGGACACGGCGCCGTCTTCCAGCAGGGTGTCGGTGCCGACATAGCGGTGCATGCTGATCCACTCGCCGCCGCGGGTCAGGTTGCCTTCCTGGCACCGTGCATACACCTCGACGTCGTCGGGCATCACATTGGAGGAGGGCGAATTGATCACGTTGGCGTAGGTCAGTGCCCGGTCGAACACCGCGTCTGGCGCTCCCTTGCAGCGGAAGGTCTGGATTTCCACCAGGGTACGGTCGACGGCCAGCGGGCGGATCACGCGAAACTGCATGAACACCGTGTGCGGTGAGCCACTGCCGTAGATCACCGTGTTATGGCGATTCATGCCCAGGATCTCCCGCGCCCTGGGCTCGCCGTAAGCCTCGCTCAGGCAGTCGAAGTGAGCACGCGACACCTCGTCGCGCTCGGCGGCGGTGGGGTCGAAGATCGCTTCCATGTAGCCGTGGCCATTGTGGTAAGCGCGCAGCTCGAGTTTTTCCCAGAAATCATAGGGCTCGCCGTTGCCATCCATGATCAGCAGTTCGAAGGGCATTTCCCCGATCGCCTCGGCCTCGCCACGCGCGGCGTCCACCGAGGACTCGTGGGTCACGCGGGCATGCATGGTGTCGTGCAGGTTTTCGTAGAAGACCTTCCAGTTGGAGCGCTGCTGCACCCGAAACACCCCGCCGGCGACCTCCACTTCACCCACCGGAGAGCGGTCGCAGAGGTTGTCGATGGAGGTGATCACCCCGCCCAGGAAACTCTTCAAGTCCGGGCCGTGGGCCGCCTGGCTGGCAAACACGAAACCGCGGTAGCTCTCCACGCGGGCCAGGCTGACCATGGAAAAGTCGGCGTGACGCGGGTCATAGCAGGTGCCTTCGAAACCGCTCTTGAGCGGGGCCGACAGGTGCTGGCCGTCGAGCTTGAAGGTCCAGGCGTGGTAGGGACAGCGGAAGAACTTGCCGACGCTGCCGTCGCCATCGGCCACCAGCTTGGCGCCCTTGTGCGGGCAGCGGTTGTACAGCACATTGACCCGCTGATTGGCACCCCGGACCATGATCACGTCCTGATCGCCCAGCCGTGTGGTGTGGTAGTCGCCCGGTTGTCTGACCTGGCTTTCATGGCCCACGTAGATCCAGGCCTGGCCGTAGATGCGCTCCATTTCCAGCTGGAACAGCACGGGGTCGGTGTAGACGCTCTTGTGTACGCTGTCAGAGCGTACCAGGGCGGCGATCTGCTCGTTGCTCGGTATCATGCGAAGTCCTCGCCGGGTTACAGGTCGAGCACCAGCAGGGGGCTGCTGGCGCGGGAAACACAGGTGCAGAAACTGCCGGCGGCACGTTCGCGCGCCGACAGGCAGATGTCGCGGTGGTCGGGGTCGCCCTCGAGCACTTGGGTCACGCACACGCCGCAGTCACCGCGCCGACAGTCGAACAACGGGTCGAGACCGGCGCCGATCATGGCGTCGAGCACCGATTGCCCGGGCGCGACCTGCAGCGTCAGGTCACTGCCGCGCAGGTGCACCGCGAAGCCGGGTTCGTCAGCCACCTGCACCGTGCCGCTGAACAGCTCGTAGTGCAGATGATCTTCCGCCCAGCCGTATTCCCGGGCGCAGGCCAGCACGCTGTTGAGCAGCGCGGCGGGGCCGCACACATACAGGTGCAAGCCTGGGCGCGGCGCGGACAGCACGGCAGCGGCGGGAAAGCGCCGTTGCGGGTCGCCGGCGCTGATCCAGCAGCGCGCGCCCGGGTACTGCCGCACGTCTTCCAGATAAGCCATGTGGTGCGCCTCGCGCCCGGCGTAGTGCAAGCTGAACGGCGCACCGGCGCCGTGCAGTGCGCGGGCCATGCCGAGCAGGGGGGTGATGCCGATGCCGCCGGCGATCAGCAGCGAATCCTCGGCGTTGGCGCACAACGGGAAATGATTGCGCGGCGCCTCGGCCTGCAGCACATCGCCGACCCGCAGCGCATGCACCCAGCGCGAGCCACCGCTACCGGTGTCTTCGCGCTGCACGGCGATTTCGTAGTGGTCGGCGCCGCTCAGGTTGACCAGCGAGTAGGCCCGGCGTTGAGCGCGCTCGCCCGGCACCTGCAATTCCAGATGGGCTCCGGCGCTGAAGGCCGGCAGCGGGCTGGCGTCACTGCACACCAGCAACAGGCGACGGATTCTCGGCGTGAGCTGATCGATCTGCCGAACCGTAAGGGAGAGGCTGGACATACGCGCTTCCTGTGTGAAGAGGAAGTCACTGTAGGCAGCCCGCTACAGGCGAAAAAGCCGCAAATGGCAAGCCTGTAGCCAGATCTGGCAAATTTGCCCGGGCCAGCGACCCGCCGGTTTTACACCCAGAGTTGTGCGCAGGCCACGCCGTCCCCCGGGTGGTGGGCGAGTTGCGCTTGCAGCAGCTCGGCCGTCGCCAGGGCATCGGTCAGGGCGTGGTGGGCCTTGTATTGTGCGAGGTGGTAGCGCTCGCGACTGTCCGCCAGGCGCAGGGAAGCCGGTTGTCGACGGCACAGCCAGTCCAGCCAGCTGCGTCGTTGGCGGTGGCGGCGGGCCTCCAGCTGCATGGTGTCGATCACCGGGAACTGCCAGGATTCTGCGCAATAGCGTTGCATGGCGTGGTCGAGAAACTGCCGTTCGATCGGCCGGTAGTGCACCACGGCGACCTTGCCGGCCATCGCTGCCAGCAAATCGGGTAGCACACTGGCCAACGACGGCGCCTGACGCACCTCACTGTGGGTGATGTGGTGGAAGGTGACCGACTCGTCGCTCAGCTCCGAACCGGGCCGGATGACCCAGTAACGGGCTTGCGCGCAGCGGATCCTGTCCAGGGTGAAGGGCAACAGGCCGATGCTGACAATACTGTCCTTGCGCGGGTCCAGGCCGGTGGTTTCCACGTCCAGGGCGACCATCTGCAGGTCCTCGACCGGGGTCTGCGGCGCCGGCAGGCCCGCTTGGTAAAAGGCCCGCAGCGACGGATGGCGCACGTGCCGGGCGCACGCCTGGTAGTGCGCGGCCCAGTCTCCGGTGGCGGCGCTGGAAAGAATGCTTGGCTTGCTCATCGCAGCGGTCGCAAGTGCGCGGGATAACGCAGGCGCAGGAATTTCTGCGCCAGGCTCAGCACCTGGAACGACTCCTTGAGGTTATGCCGCTCGTTGGCGTCGATCCGTTCCGGCTCGATGTAGTTGTTGGGCGTGTCACCGTTTTCGATCGCCGCCACTTGATGGCGAATACGCACCCTCGTCAGGAATTCCAGCGCATAGCGCAGGTTGGCCAGGGCTTCGGGCTGCAGCAGGCGCGTGTTGCCGATCGCCGACAGGCGATCCAGCGAGTTCTGCGCGGTCGAGCCACAGGCCAGTGCATGCACGCGGATCAGGTCGGTGAGCGGTGCAGTACCGCGGCCTTTGAGGTTGATCAGTTGTTTCTGCTGACCATCGGTTTCCATCACGAATGTACGGAAAAAGCCCAGCGGCGGGGTGCGGTTGAGGGCGTTGCGGGCCATGGCAGCCAGGAACGCGGGTGAGGTGCTGGCTTTCTCGGCGCACAAGCGCTGAAGTTCCTCGACCATCTGCAGCTCGCCGTAGACTCCGTCGAGGTCGAAGAAGATGCAGCTGTTGAGCAGGGTGGCCGGGTTGGGCTTGTCGATCCATTGGCTGAAATAGGCACGCCAGACCCGCAGCGGTTGGCGCCACTGGTCGTTGGTCGCCATGATCCCGCCCTTGCAGTAGCTATAGCCACAGGCGGCCAGGCCGTCGCTGACGAAGGTCGCCAGCTTGAAAAAGTAGCCATCGTGCAGCACCGGGTCGAAGCGGTCGTCGAGTACCAGAGCATTGTCCTGGTCGGTGACCAGCAGTTGTTCGTCGCGTGCCATGGAGCCCAGCGCCATGAAGCAGTACGGCACCGGTGGCGGGCCCAGTTCGCGCTCGGCCAGTTCCAGCAGACGCTGGGTAAAGGCCCGACCGATGCCGGAAATGGCACTGGAGATCATGTGCGCCGTGGCGCCGTCGCGGGCCATGCGGATGTAGGTACCGCGCAGGTCGCGCAGCAGCCCCTTGAGTCCGGCCACACTGTTCTGGTTGGAAATGCGATGCACCAGGTACAGGCTGCTCTGGGATTCGTGGCGGATGATGTCGGAGCGGTTGATCAGGCCGATGGCATGGCCTTTATGCAGGACCGGCAAGTGGTGGATGTTGCGCCGCAACATGCACAGCAAGGCTTCGAAGGCCGACTGGTCGGACTGCACCGCAACCGGGTCGAGGGTCATGATATCGCCGATGGGCCGTTCGCTGTCCAGGCGCGCGGCCAGCACGCGGCTGCGCAGATCGCGGTCGGTGACGATACCGATCAACCTGGCCGGCGCCTGTGCCTGGGGCTCGAGCACCAACAGCGACGACACGCTTTGCTCGGTCATCAGTTGCGCTGCCTGGTGGATCGGCGTGTCGCGGTCCACCGACACCAACGAACGGTTGATCAAGGCCCGCGTCTTCAACTGAATCAACTCGCTGGCGCGCCCCTGACTTTCCACTGCCGACTTGAGTCGGGAGCGACCCTCGGCTTCGACGAACTCGGCGAAAGCGTCGTGTTCGGCACACAACTCGGCGAACACCGGTGCTGGAATGAAATAGATCAGGCTGTCTTCCAGGGCGCGGGCCGGATAACGCACCCGATTACTGCGCAGCAGGCCTGCCTGGCCAAAAATATCGCCTTCGCCCAGACGGTCCTGCAGTTGGCCGTTGGCGCGCTGCAGTTCCACCGCACCACTGCGGATGTAATGCAGGTCGCTGATGGCTGCGCCGGCCTGGAGGATCTGGCTGCCGGCTTTGAAGTAGCTGACTTCGACACGCGCCGCCACGCTGTTCAATGCCTCTTCGGGCAGGCTGTCGAAAGGGGCGAAGCGTTGGAGATGATCACGTATCTCCACTAACTCGATCTGCATGGAGCCTCTATGCTTGAGCATTGGTGAACAGTCTGACCGACGATGGTCGATGACGTTCGTCAGAAAGTGCTCATCGCCTGACCCGTCAGGCCGATAGCCCACCATAACCCGAACTCTGGTGCCCCATGTTCAATGCCAATCTGAAGAAACAGCTCGCTGCGCAAGCGGCCCAATTGCTCGAGTTGCGCCAACTGCGCGATGGCATGGTCCGCGAAATGCTGAGCCTGACCATCGATGCCGGGTTCCGAATCACGGCCTGCAACGAGTCGTTCGCCAAGGCCCTGGGCTACACCGAAGCGCAACTGCTGGGGCGGGCCATGCAGGACATCGTGCCGCCCTATGTCACCAAGCTGCCGTGCTATCACAACCTGCGCACTGCCATTGGCGCAGGCAACTCCATCAGCGACAATTATCGGTTTCTCACCAGCGCTGGCGAACTGGTCTGGCTCAAGGCTCACTGGCAACCGATTCGCGATGCCGGTGGCAGCGTCACCCATGTCACCTGTTTTGCCACCGACATCACCGGCACTATGGAAGCGGCGGCGGAAAACGCCTCGTTCATAGAAGCGCTGTTGCGTTCCACGGCGGTCATCGAATTCGACCTGCAAGGCAATGTGCTGTCAGCCAACGAGCAGTTTCTGCGGGCGATGGGTTACAACCTGGGGCAGATCGTCGGCAAGCACCACCGTATGTTCTGCGAGCCGGAAGAAACGGCGTCAACCCGCTACCGCGACTTCTGGGCCACCCTGAACCGTGGCGAGTTCGTTGCCGACCGCTTCAAGCGGATCGACAGCCATGGCCGCGTGGTGTGGCTGGAGGCGACCTACAACCCGGTGCACGACGCGGAAAAGAAATTGACCAAGGTGGTCAAGTTCGCCACGGTGGTCAGCGATCAGGTGGCCCGCGAGGAGCAGGTCAACGCCGCCGCGCAGACCGCTTATGAAATTTCCCGCCACACCGACGGCAGTGCCCAGCGCGGCGCGGTGGTGGTGACCGATACGGTGCTGACCATGCGGCGCATCGCCGAGGGCATGCAGTCGGCCTCTTCGGGTGTCGAGGCATTGGGCAAGCAGTCATTGCTGATCAGTTCGATCATCCAGACCATCAGCAGTATTGCCCAGCAGACCAATCTGTTGGCGCTCAATGCCGCGATCGAGGCTGCGCGCGCCGGCGAACAGGGTCGCGGCTTTGCGGTGGTCGCCGACGAAGTGCGGCAGTTGGCCGGGCGCACCAGCACTGCCACCGAAGAGATCGCCCAAGTGGTGCAGCAGAACCAGACGCTGGTGGACAGCACCGTGCGTGACATGGCCAACAGCAAGCAGCAGGCCGAGCAGGGCGTGGAGTTGGCCAGCGAAGCCGGTGACGTAATCGTCGAAATTCAGGAAGGGGCGAAGAAAGTGGTCGACGCCGTCGGGCGCTTCGCCAATCAGCTGAGCTGATAACGAGCGCCGTGGCAGCGGGTGAAACTGCAGTGCACCACTCAGCAAATCAGCGACGCCGCCGATACAAGTCAAGGCCCGTGCTGTCGCGCGGGGTCCTTACATGAGGTCTGTCATGCTGAAAACATCCCTGCGCGCCCAAGTCCTTGCCCTGTTGGCCAGTGGCTTGCTGGTGCTGCTGCTCATTGCTCTGGCCAGCTTCAAGTTTCTCGCCGGCGGCCTTAATGCCTACACCGGCCTGGTGGACGGGCCACTGAAGGCGACCGAACTGGTCGATCAGGCCAACGTTCAATTCAAGACCCAGGTTCAGGAATGGAAGAACGTGTTGCTGCGCGGCAAGGACGGCAAGGCGCTGGAGAAGTATTGGGGACAATTCGAAGAGCAGGAACGCGAGGTTCAGGCCACGCTGCAGTCGCTTAACGCCCTGGTGGGGATTACTGCCGAGGTCAAGCAGAGCGTCGAGCGCCTGCGCGCCGAGCACATGGCGTTGGGCACGGCCTACCGCAAAGGGCGCGAGGCATTCGTTGCCAGCGGGGGCGATGCGGCGGCCGGCGACAAGGCCGTCGCCGGTGTCGACCGCGCCGCCAGCGAGCAGATGAGTGGGCTGGTGAAAATGTTGCGCGAGCGCGCCAACGCCGAGTCGGCCGCCATCAACGAAGCGGGGCACGAGACCATTGTCTGGGGCGTCGCGATCATGCTGGTTTCGGGGCTGCTGATTACCGTCTTGAGCCTGTGGTTGGTCAACCGCAACCTGGTCACCCCGGTGCGCGAATTGATCGACTACGTGGCGCGGCTGAGCCAAGGGCACCTGGCCGAGCGCGTGGTCAGTCAGCGTCGTGACGAACTGGGCCGCCTGGCCACCGCGGCCAACACCTTGCGTGACTTCCTCGCCGATACGTTCACCCGCCTGCAACGCAGCACGGCGGATCTCGATCAGGCCAGTGGCGAGTTGAATACCATTGCCGCGGTGATGCTGCAGGGCACCAACGAGCAATTCGAACGCACTGATCAGGTCGCCACGGCCATGCAGGAAATGTCCGCCACCGCCGAAGAAGTCGCGCGCCACGCCGCCAGCGCGGCCCTCGCTGCCGACGATGCCGAACGCGAAGCGCAACGCGGCGAGCAGGCGATGCAGGCGACTATCAGCACGATCACCAGCATGCGCGGGGAAATTGCCGTGACCGGCGATGTCATTCGCCAGCTGCGCAGCGACAGTGGTCGCATCGGCAAAGTGCTCGAAGTGATCCGCGGCATCGCCGACCAGACCAATCTGCTGGCGCTCAATGCGGCCATCGAAGCGGCGCGTGCCGGGGATGCCGGTCGTGGTTTCGCCGTGGTCGCCGATGAAGTGCGAACGCTGGCGCAACGCACCGCGGCCTCGACCCTGGAAATCCATCAGATCATCGACACGGTGCAGACGGGTGCAATCAATGCCGTGCAGGCCATCGAGACAGGCCAGAGCCGCAGCGAGGAAGGCGTCGATCAAGTGGTACAGGCCGGTGCCACCCTCAACCGCATCACCCAGTCGGTGGAAGCCATCCGTGACATGAATCGGCAGATCGCGACAGCCGCCGAAGAGCAGAACGCCGTAGTGGAGGACATCGCGCACAATCTGGTGGAGATTACCGCCATCGCCACCACCAACCAGGGCAACGTCGACCGCACCAAGGCGGCCAGCGAGCACCTGCACGGGTTGTCCGGGGCGCTGGCCGAGGTGACGGCACGAATGAAAGCCTCTTGACTCAGTGCTTCTTGGCAGTCTGCAAATGGCTGTCACGTGCGCCGCCAATGGTGCTATCAGAGTACCTCTGGGTCTCACGCAGGTTCCTTAAGGTAGTGGGCTTACAAACCCCCTTGCCTAACCAGAAGTGGATCCAAGATGAAACTGAAGATATCTGCCATCGCTATCATGCTCGCCATCGGCACCCCGGCGGCGTTAGCCAGTCACCCGGCGCCCCGTGACGCGGACGCTAAGATCGCCCACCTATTCAAACGCTGGAATAGCGCGCTGAAAAGTGGCGACGAACAGCGTCTCGTGGCACTGTACGCGCCTGACGCCGTGTTGCAGCCCACATTGTCGAGCCGGGTTCGCTCCAGTCCTGCGCTCATCGAGGATTATTTCTCGCATTTCATCGCCATGAAACCCATCGGCCGGATTGACTCTCGGCACATTCATCACCTAGGGCCCGAGAGCGCTGTGGACAGCGGTCTTTATACGTTTTCGTTCATGGCCAGGGATGGCGAGCGCCAAGAGGTGCAGGCTCGTTACACATTTGTCTACCGCCACATCGACGGGCAGTGGAAGATCGTGAATCACCATTCTTCGCTCATGCCCGAGTCCTAGCGACAGGCGTCGACGAGTAGGCATGTCGCAGCCGCCGGTCAATCGCGAAGGTCCACTTGCGCCTGTTTGGGGCCGTACGGATTATGCTAGATACATTCGAACCCTCGAGGGCCCCTATGCTTGACTTCAACAACAAAGGTTTTTTCAAACTCAAGCAGAACGATGAATACGCCGAGCACGTGAAAGCGTTGCTGCTGGAGGGTGAGCAGGTCATTGCGGCCTACAAGTCGATGCGCGACGGTGTGGTCTTCACCACCCGGCGCATCATCGCGGTGAACGTGCAGGGCATCACTGGCAGCAAGAAGGATTTCACCTCGCTGCCCTACAAGAACATCGTTGCCTACTCAGTGGAGACGTCAGGGACCTTCGACCTGGATTCGGAACTGGAAATCTACTTCTCGTCGCTGGGCAAGGTGAAGTTCGAGTTCTCCGGGAAGACGTCGATCGTCGACATCTCCCGGACCATTTCCAGCTACGTGCTGTAGAACCCGAAGCCGAGCGCCGCGGTCATGCCTGGCCCTGGCTGTCCAGGTTGCTCAGGCGAACGACCTCGGCAGCGGCTTCCTCCTCGTCGAAACGGTATGTGACGTTGGCATCGGCGTCGGTGATTCTGACCACATACTCGCGTTCAGGACGGCGCAGGTCTTCCGGGATATCCTCACCGGTCAGTTTTAGCATCGTGACGGCCATAAGGTTCTCCTGTCTGTGAATAACAGAGACAAGCCGGCGCCGCGTAACGGTCAATTTAATTATTGCGGCAAGCGGTCACTGGTCGTCGCCCCGGCCATTTATTTCCCCGTACGGCTTTATTTTGTCAAACGAAGTAGACATCATGGCTACATGATTTCATCTGTACCCCTTGAGTTTCGCTTCCCGGGAGCGCTGTAGTGGCATCATCTCCATCGTTCTTTGATCTCGAAGCGGCGCTCGAGCGCTGTGCCAGTGAACCCATTCAACGCCCGGGCAGTATTCAGCCGGAGGGTTTCCTGCTGGCGTTCGAGCAGGGCTCGATGACGGTGGTGCAGGCCAGTGCCAATGTGCGGACGTGGCTCGGCGTCCACGCACAGGCATTGCTCGGCCAGACGATCGATGACCTGATCGCTGACGGCAGTGCGCTGATCCAGCGAATGGACCAACTGGACGAGGAATCGTCACAGCCGTTGCATGTCGGCAACGTCCATTTTCGCGTAGCCGGCGGCGAGGCGCGGCCGTTGTCGATGATGTTCCACCGCACGCCCCAGGCACTGATCGCCGAGTTCGAAGCGCCGACCGACAGCGCCGTCGGCTACACACGCCTGTACCCGCTGGTGCGCTCGTTCATCAGCCACATGAATGAAACGGAAACGGTCGACGACCTGTGCCGGCGCTCGATTCGTGAGATCAAGCGCCTGAGCGGTTTCGGCCGCATCATGACCTACAGTTTCGATGAGGCCGGCAATGGCCTGGTCAATGCCGAAGAAGCCGATGAAGGCTACGACTCTTACCTGGGGCTGTCATTTCCTGCGTCCGATATTCCGGCCCAGGCGCGTGAGCTCTACCGGCTCAACCGCATTCGGGTGATCAGCAACGTTGATTATCAGAGCAGCGCACTGGTGAGTGCCCCGGCCAGTGCCTCGCTGGACCTGAGCTACGCCGCGCTGCGCAGCGTATCGCCTGTGCACCTGCAGTACATGCGCAACATGGGCACCGCCGCGTCGATGTCGGTGTCGATCATCGTCAAAGGCAAGTTGTGGGGGCTGATTTCCTGCCACAACCGGCAACCCATGAGCGTTGATTTCCATACGCGCACGGCGTGCGAATTGCTGGGCCGCGTGCTGTCGATGCAGATCGAAACGAAGCTCACGGACATCCAGAACCAGCGCATGCTCGAGCTGCGCCACCGTGTCGTGCATTTGCTGGCGGCCATGGCCGACCGTGACGGGGTGATCGAAGGCATCCGGGCACTGCCCGAGCGATTCGTTCGTTTCGTCGACGCCCAGGGCGGCGCCGTGGTGTTCGGCTCGATGTGCGACGTGCATGGCACGACGCCAGACTTGGAAACCATTCAGGCACTTGCCCACTGGCTCGGCAAACGGCATGACGATACGGTGTTCCACACCGATAACGTCAGCCGGGACATCCCGCAACTGCCGGCGTTGGCCGAACATTGCGGTGGCCTGTTGGCGGTGGCGATTTCTTCGATCCATTCGCATTACTTGATCTGGTTCAAGCCCGAGCTCAACCGCGTGGTCAACTGGGCGGGGCGCCCGGACAAGGCCATCAGCGACGATGGCTCGCTGAACCCGCGACGCAGTTTCGATCAATGGCAGGAGATTGTGCAGGGCTACAGCGCACCCTGGCCGGCCTTCGAGCTCGATGCCGTGGCCGAACTGCGCTTCGCCGTGCTCGGCATCGTGCTGCGCAAGGCCGAAGAGCTGGCGGCATTGGCCGAGAGCCTGGAAAAGTCCAACCGCGAACTGGAGTCGTTCTCCTACAGTGTCTCGCATGATTTGCGCGCCCCGCTGAGGCACATTGCCGGTTATGCCGAATTGCTGTCGGAAATGGAGTCCTCCAACCTGACCGAGCGCGGTGCACGCTTTCTCGGCAATATCGAGGACTCCGCGCGGTTTGCCGGTGCTCTGGTCGACAACCTGCTGAGTTTTTCGCAGATGGGCCGCTCGGCCATGCACATGTCCGATGTCAACCTGACGGCCATGGTGGAGTCGGTGCGCCGCGAAATGCTGCCTGACTACGAGGGGCGGCAGATCGACTGGCGCGTGCAGCCCTTGCCGATCGTCTTCGCGGACGCCGCCTTGCTGCACCTGGCCATGCGTAATCTTATTTCCAACGCGATCAAGTATTCACGCAACCAGGCTGAGGCAGTCATCGAAATCGGCTCCAGGATCGAGCCAGGCCGCGTGGTGATCTACATCAAAGACAACGGCGCCGGCTTCGACCCGATCTACGCCGACAAGCTGTTCGGGGTATTCCAGCGCCTGCATCGCGACGATGAGTTCGAAGGGCTGGGCATCGGCCTGGCGACCGTCAAGCGCATCATCGAACGCCACGACGGCGAGCTGTGGGCCGATGGCACCGTGGGCAAGGGCGCCACCTTCTTCTTTTCTCTGCCTTCTTCCAATCAAGGTGCCGCATGAGGTCAGTGCCGATGCTCAAGCCGATTCTGCTGGTGGAGGATAACCCCAAGGACCTGGAGCTGGCGCTGATCGCGCTGGAACGGGCGAACCTGGCCAACGACGTGGTGGTGGTGCGCGACGGTGCCGAGGCCCTGGATTACCTGCATTGCCGCGCGCAATACCAGGACCGCCCGCGGGAAAACCCGACCGTCATGCTGCTGGACCTCAAGCTGCCCAAGGTCAATGGTCTGCAGGTGCTGGAGGCCATTCGTGCCAGCGAACAGCTGCGCAGCATTCCCGTGGTGATGCTGACTTCCTCGCGCGAGGAGCCGGACTTGCAGCAAGCCTACGGCCTCGGAGTGAACGCTTACGTGGTCAAACCGGTCGTATTCAAGGAATTTGTCTCGGCGATTACCGAGGTGGGCGTGTTCTGGGCCGTGCTCAATGAGCCGCCGCCGGGGTCCACCCGAGCCAATCGCGCCAACTGAACGCGCCGTGCGCCAGCTAGGGTTTCTATTATCGCAAGGCTTTTGACTGACTCACTATGCCCCTGACGCCTGTATCCATTCTGCTGGTCGAAGACAGTGATCTCGACGCAGAGCTCACGCTGATCGAACTGGAAAACAGCGGCCTGAACCTGGTCGCCGAGCGCGTCTACGGGCATGCCCAGGCGCGTGATGCACTGGCGGCGAGCAAATTCGACCTGATCATTTGCGACTACATCCTGCCCGGCTCGTCGGGGCTTGAGGTGCTGCGCATTGCGCGTGAGCTGGCGGTCGACACGCCGTTCATCTTTCTCTCCGGCATCAGTGAGCACCGCACCAGCGAAGTCAACCGCCTGGGCGCCACCGACTTCGTTCTCAAGCACAACCTCAAGGGGCTGTCCAAGACGGTCAGGCGCGCGTTGCTCGAAGTGCGTGAGCGTGAGCGCCGGCAGGCGGCCGAACGTGCCCTGGAAGAAAGTGAAGTGCGCGCCAGGGTGGCCATCGAGGCGGCCCTGATGGGGGTGTGGGACATCAATCCGCACACCTACGAGATGCATTTCGACGAGCGCTGCAAGGCCCTGTATGAAATGCCGCCCACCTCGGCGATGGACCTGGCCTTCTTCCTGGCGCGTTGCCATGTGGATGACCGCCCGCTGCTGTCGGCACGCATCGATGAGGCGCTGACCTCGGACGCGCGCTTTCAGGTGGAATTCAGGATTACCCTGCCGGGCGAGCGCATGCGCTGGATCCGCGCCAGCGGGCGTTCGATGGTCAAGGACGGGCTGTGCGTGCGTTTTACCGGCGTGCTGCAGGATGTCGATGAGCAGATGCATGCGACCCAGGCCCTGGAGCAGATGAACGACGCGCTCGGCGAACGGGTCGAGCAGCGTACCCGGGAACGCGACCGCACCTGGGAGCTGTCGCGCGAACTGCTGGGGGTGATGCGTTTCGACATGTCGCCGATCAGCTTCAACCCGGCCTGGGCCAGCACTTTGGGGTGGACCCGGGAGCAGTTGAGTCGGCTGCGGCTGTGGGAACTGATTCACCCGGAGGACCTGGAAGCCACCGCCCGGGAAACCGAGAGCATCGCCTCGGGGAATATCTCGACCCGGTTCGTCAACCGCATGCGTCACGCCAATGGCGATTACCGCTGGCTGTCATGGACCATCGTGCCGGAAGACGGCCTGATGTACGCTGCGGTGCGGGATATCACCGACGAGCGCGCGGTGGTCGACGAGCTGGCGGCGGCCAACACGCTGTTGCGCGAGCAGATCGCCGAGCGCGAGCGCGCCGAGTCGGCCCTGCAGCAGATGCAGCGGCTGGAGGTGGTCGGGCAGCTGACGGCGGGTGTCGCCCATGACTTCAACAACCTGCTGACGGTGATCCTGGCCAGCGCCTCGTTCGTGCTCAAGGACTTGCAGTCAGGCAAGCTGCAGCGCACCCAGGCGCGCATGCAGAACATCATCGATGCCGGGGAGCGTGGCGCCAAGCTCACCAGCCAATTGCTGTCGTTCTCCCGCCGGCAGCGCCTGCAGCCGGCACCGGTCAACCTCAATACCACCATCGCCGGCATGCGCCAGTTGCTGACCAAGGCGCTGGGCAGCAAGGTCTGGCTGGAAATCGCCTTGGCCGAAGACCTGGCCTCGTCACTGGTCGACCCGACCCAGACCGAAATGATCATCCTCAACCTGGCGATCAACTCGCGCGATGCCATGCCCATGGGCGGCGCCGTGACCATTCGCACGGCGAACGTGATCGTCGAGGCGCCGGCTACCCGCCCGGAAAACCCGGAGCCGGGGGCCTATGTGCTGTTGTCGATCTCCGATACCGGCGAGGGCATGAGCGAAGAGGTGATCGCCAAGGCCTTCGAGCCTTTTTTCACCACCAAGGAAGTGGGCAAGGGATCGGGGCTGGGGCTGGCCCAAGTCTACGGGTTCGCCAAACAGTCGGGCGGCGGCGTGGCCATTCAAACCCAGGTTGGCGTCGGCACCACGGTGAATGTCTACCTGCCGCGCGAGGCGCTGGACTCGCCCGTGGAAGAGCAGGGCGTCGAGCCATCGAACCCGGCTGGCACCCTCAAGGCCCGTATTCTGCTGGTGGACGATGACGACGATGTGCGCGACGTCACGGCGACCCTGTTGCGCGACATGGGCCATCGGGTGCGCATGGCGTCCACCGGGCTGGCGGCGCTGGAGAGCATCGATGATCAGATCGATCTGGTGATCACCGACTTCGCAATGCCCGGCATGACCGGGGCCGAGCTGGCCAAGCTGATGCGCCAGTCGCGCCCGGAACTTAAGTTCCTGTTCATCACCGGCTACGCCGACACCGACATCCTGGGCCTGAACGAAGCGTTCGTGGTGCAAAAGCCCTACCAGCAAGACGTGCTCAAGCGTCAGATCGAAAAGATCCTCACCACTGTCCTCGAATAGGTCGACGGCGTGTGCACGGGCCGGCAGCGCACGGCAATGGCCCCTTGAGGTGAAGGCGGAGTGGCTCTAGGCTCGGGGTCGGCAGGTCCGGTATCTTCAGTGCCTGTCCCGACCGATTGTGACCAGGAAGACGCCGCCATGCCCGACCGCCTCAATGCCCTGCAGCAGCCCATCGGCCCGGACGTTCCGGGCTGGGCAGCCCGTCCGCGTCCACCACGCATCACCTTGCAGGGCCGCACCTGCAGGCTCGAGCCGCTGAATGCCGAACGGCATGGCGAGTCGTTGTACCAGGCGTATGCCGCGCAGACCGATGACAGTGACTGGACCTACCTGTTCATCGGGCCATTTGCCGATCGGCACAGTTACCAGGCTTATCTGCAAGCGGCGGCCGCCAGCGAGGACCCGATGCACTGGGCAGTGATCGACGCCGCCAGCGACCAGGCGGTCGGCACGCTATCGTTGATGCGCATCGAGCCGGTGCATGGGGTGATCGAGGTCGGCAATGTCACCTTCTCGCCCTTGATGAAGCGCACGCCGATGTCCACCGAGGCGCAGTATTTGCTGATGAAGCTGGTGTTCGACGCGTTGGGCTATCGGCGTTACGAATGGAAGTGCGATGCGTTGAACGCACCGTCGCGGGCGGCCGCCGAACGCCTGGGGTTCACGTTCGAAGGGGTGTTTCGCCAAGCGGTGGTCTACAAGGGGCGCTCTCGAGACACGGCCTGGTACGCGCTGATCGACCGAGACTGGCCTGCCCGGCGGGCGGCCCTGGAGGCCTGGCTGGCGGCCGATAACTTCGACCCGCAAGGCGTGCAGCGCCGCTCGCTGGCGACTCCGGCGCGCTGAGCGGGTAGGGCGGCGCAACCGCCCTCCCGTCAGCCATGGTTCAAATCTTGAAGCTGTCGACCAGTTGCTTGAGGCGGCTGGCCTGCAGGGACAGGGCATCGCAGTCGCGCAGGGTTTCGTTGAGGTTGTTGACGCCCTGCTGGTTCAGCAGATTGATCTGGCTGATGTCCATGTTCAGGGCCTCGACCACGGTGGTCTGCTCTTCGGTGGCCGCCGCAACGGACTGGTTCATGCCATCGATCTCGACGATGCGTTGGGTCACGCTGCTCAAGCGCTCGCCCGCCTGATTGACGACGTCGACGCTTTCCAGGCTCGACGCCTGGCTGGCATTCATGGTGGTCACCGCCTCGCGCGAGCCCAGTTGCAGCGTGGTAATCATCTTGTGAATTTCTTCGGCTGACTCCTGGGTACGGTGGGCCAGGTTGCGCACCTCGTCGGCGACCACCGCAAAACCACGCCCGGCCTCGCCGGCCCGTGCCGCTTCGATGGCGGCGTTGAGCGCCAGCAGGTTGGTCTGCTGCGAAATGCCCTTGATCACGTCGAGGATGTGCCCGATGTTCTCGGTGCTGGCATCCAGGGTTTCGATCTGCGTGCACGACAGGCTGATTTTTTCCGACAGCGACGTCATCGCGTGGATCGTGCGCTGCATGACCTGGCGACCATCGTCCGCTTGCTCGCTGGCGCTGCTGGCGTGTTGCGAGGCATCGGCGGCGTTGCGGGCGATTTCCTGCGCGGCAGCCCCGAGTTCGTTGATGGCGGCCGCCACGCTTTCAGTGCGCGCGCTTTGTTCGTCGGAGCCGGCGATCGACGCATTGGAGGAGCTCATTACGCGCTGCGACAGGTCGTGGACCTGGCGAGTGGCCGACGACACTTCACTGATCGAGGCGTGTATGCGCTCCACGAACTGATTGAACGAGGTGCCCAGCTCGCCGAATTCGTCGCGGCTTTCCACGGTCAGGCGGCGGGTCAGGTCGCCTTCGCCCTGGGCAATGTCGCGCATGGCGCGGCCCATGGTCAGCAAGGGTTTCATCAGGACTTGAATCAGCAGACTGAGCAGCACGGCGATGGCGACCACGGCGATCAGCATGGCAATGACCGCTGATGTGCGGAATTGGCTCAGCGGTGCATAGGCCTTGTCCTTGTCGATGGACAGGCCGATGTACCAGTCCGCCGAGGGCAGGCCGTTGACCGGTGTGAACGACAGCAGGCGCTGCTGGCCATTCAGGCTGACTTCCTGCAGGTCTTTGTTGATGCGCGGCGTGTTACCCGGATAGATCTCTTTGAGGTTTTTCATCAATTGATCTTTTTCCGGCGTGACGATCACCTGGCCATCGCCGCTGACCAGGAACGCCTGGCCGAGGCCGCCGAAGTCCACCGAGTTGATGATCTGCACCAGGGTGTCCAGGCTGAGGTCGCCGCCGACCACGCCCAGCAACTGGCCATTGGTCTTGACCGGCATGGCGATGGTCACCACCAGGCCGCCTACCGAGGCCAGGTACGGCGGGGTCAGTGTGACTTTGTCGGCGGTGACGGCTGCCTTGTACCAGGGGCGCTGACGCGGGTCGTAGCCGTCCGGCATCTTGGCGTCCGGGCGCTGGGTGAAGGTACCGCTGGTTTGCCCCAGGTACGTGAACTGGAAGTTGTTGGTCAGCGCCGGCTGGCCGATCAGCCCGCCGTGCTCGGTGGTGTCGGCTTGCGCGGCAATGTTCTGGCCGAGGTTCTCCAGCACCAGGATGCGGCCGCTCAACCAGTTCTGCACGCTACTGGCGGTCAGTTCGCCTGACTGCTCGACGGACGACTCGAGGTTGGCCTGGATGGTGTTGCGTTGCAGGTAGTCGTTGTACAGCGTGAACAGGGCGAACGCCAGAATCACGACCGTACAGGCGGCAAGAAGGATTTTGTGGCTGAATTTGAGATTCATGATGTCGGGACGCTTCCGGGCTGAGGGCGGGGCGATGCGCACGGTTCGACCCCGCCGGGCAGGCGCCGGCCGGGAAAAGTCTGCGGTGCACTTCGCCTCTCACTGTGTCGGCGCGCAGCCCGCAAAGTTTAGCCAGGCAGCCCACGCCATGCCGTGTTCACAGGCCTCTGGAGCACCGACCGAGCCTGGCATCGCACAGGACGACCGTTGAGTAGTATGACGACATTTCCGGGTCATTTTCGAGTGAGGCGTAAATGAACCGTTATTTTCAGGTCGAAGCGCAGCTATTTCACTTCGATGCGTTGACTTTTGTCCTGGAGCATCAAATAATCGCACCAAGTCGTATGACGACATACAAATAACTATAAAGACAATAAGGTGCTCCCCCCTATGAGAATCACTGGCGTCCACGTCGAAGTCTTTTCCACCCCCTCCCGTCGTGCTCAGGACAGCGCGGGCCATGCGCATCCGGGCGATGAAGTGTTGATCAAGATGGCCCTGCTGCGCATCGGCTGCGATGACGGCACCGAGGGCTATGCCTTCGGCCCGCCCGAATTGATCCGCCCGCATGTGATCGAGTCTTTCGTGCGCAAAGTGTTGATCGGGCGTGACCCGATGGACCGCGAGCGGATCTGGCAGGACCTTGCCCATTGGCAGCGTGGCAGCGCCGGGCAGTTCACCGACCGCGCCCTGGCACTGGTGGAACAGGCGCTGTGGGACCTGGCGGGGCGCCTGTTCAAGCTGCCGGTGCACAAGTTGATCGGTGGCTACCGCGACAAGGTTCCGGCTTATGGGTCCACCATGTGTGGCGATGACTTGCCGGGTGGCCTGTCGACGCCTGACGAATACGGCCAGTTCGCCGAGCGCCTGGTCAAGCGTGGCTACAAGGCGATCAAGCTGCACACCTGGATGCCACCCATTTCGTTCGCCCCGGACCCACACATGGATATCCGTGCCTGCGCCGCCGTGCGCGAGGCCGTAGGGCCGGACATCGCGCTGATGCTGGACGGTTATCACTGGTACAGCCGCATGGATGCGCTGACCATTGGCAAAGCCCTGCAAACCCTCGACTTCGCCTGGTTCGAAGAGCCCATGATGGAAGATTCCGCCGAGTCCTACGCGTGGCTGGCGGCCAACCTGGACATTCCGGTCCTGGGCCCGGAAAGCATCGCCGGCAAATTCCACAGTCGCGCCAGTTGGGTGGCCAACAAGTCGTGTGACATCTTGCGCGCCGGCGTGGCCGGCGTCGGCGGCATCGGCCCGTGCCTGAAGGTCGCCCATCTGGCCGAAGCCTTCGGCATGGACTGCGAGGTGCACGGCAACGGTGCCGCCAACCTGGCCGTGGTGGGCGCGATCAGTAATTGCCGCTGGTACGAGCGTGGGCTGCTGCATCCGTTCCTGGACTACGAGGAAGTGCCTGCACACCTCAATAGCCTGGTGGATCCGATGGACGACGAGGGTTTCGTGCATCTGTCCGACCGCCCGGGGCTGGGCGAGGACATCAACTTCGCGTATATCGAGGCCAATACCCTGTCTCGACACTGATCCACGCACCATGCCCGGGGGTGTCGATGTTCGCCCGGGCGCCAAGTCTTTATAACTACAAAAAAGGACTGCACCATGAATCTCTGGCCCAAGCGCCTGTTCAGGCTGCTCTGCGTCACCGTGGCCCTGTGCGGCTGGCAGGTGCCCGCCAGCCATGCGCAAGGCGAAACACCGGTCGACCAACTGGTGGTCGGCATGAGCATGATCAATCTGTTGTCGCTGGACCCGGCCGCAGCCACCGGCCTGGAAGTCTCGGAAGTCAATTCGAACGTCTATGACATGCTCCTCGAGCAGGATGCGGCCCAGCCGGATCAGTTGATTCCGGCCATCGCGAAAAGCTGGCAGATCAGCCCCGACGGCATGCGCCTGACCTTCGAGTTGCGCGAAGACGTGCGTTTCCATTCCGGCACACCGCTGACCGCGCAGGATGTGGCCTGGTCGCTCCAGCGAGTGGTCACCCTCAATCGCGCCCTGGCCTCGACCTGGAAAGCCTACGGCTACACGGCTGACAACGTTGCCGGGCTGATGCGTGCCGAAGGCCCGTACACGTTCGTCATGGAACTGCCGCGACGCACCGACCCGATGCTGGTGCTCAACACGCTGGCAACCTCGCCCAGTGCTTTCATCATCGACCGCTCGGTTGCGCTGCAGCATCAGGTCGGCAACGACCAGGGCGCAGCCTGGCTGGCCACTCACACGGCAGGGTCGGGCGCCTTCAAGCTGGATATCTGGCGCGCCAATGACGTGATCCTGATGACCCGCAACCAGGACTACTGGCGCGGGCCGGCGAAAATGCGCCGGGTAATCATGCGCAACATGACCGAATCCCAGGCCTTGCGCCTGATGGTCGAGCGCGGTGACCTGGATGTCGCGCGCGGCATGGCGGCCACGGACATCAAGGCCTTGGGCCGGGTGGACGAGGTGCGCATCCAGAGCATTGCCCGTGGCACCCTGTACTACGTGGCGATGAGCATGCAGCAACCGCTGTTCCAGGACATTCGGGTACGCCAGGCCATTCGTTCGTTGATTGACTATCAAGGCATCAATGACGTCGTCATGCCCCACTATGGCGTGATCAATCAGCGGCCGCTGCAGCTGGGCCTGCCCGCGCGGCTGGACGACCCCGGGTACCGCCTGAACGTCGCGCAAGCCAAGCGCTTACTGGCCGCCGCCGGGCACGCCGAAGGCTTCAAGGTGAGCATTCGCTCACTGACCGACCCACCGTTCATCAACATTGCCACCAGCCTGCAGGCGACCCTGGCGCAAGCCGGTATCCAGGCCAACATCATCACTGGCACCGGCAACCAGATCTACGGCGCGATGCGCGACCGCCAGTTCGACCTGCTGGTGGGCCGTGGTGGCGGTGGTGCCGAGCGCCATCCGCATTCGAGCCTGCGCGCGCTGGTCTACAACCCGGACAACCGCACGGAAGCGAAGCTGAGCAATTTCCAGGGCTGGCGCACCTCGTTCTTCAACCCGCAGCTCAATGAAATGATCGAGCAGGCCGAGCGCGAGCGCGATGCCGATCGTCAGCGCCAGCTGTATGCCGACATCCAGACCCTCTATGACCAGCAGGCCGGCGCGATCATGCCGGTGTCGCAGATGGTCGACGAGGTGGTGATCCACGCCGACGTGCGCAACTACATCGGTCACAGCGCCGCCACCACCCGCCTGCGTGACGTCTACAAGCAGCGCTGAATCTGAAGGCCTGCGGGCCAAGGCAGGAATGAGTATGTCGACTGCATCCTATGCAATCTGGAGTACCCGGGCCGCAGCGGTGTCCCGGCGCAGCGGTTCGGTGGCGGTGACGCTGTTGGGCTTGTTGCTACTGACGTTTTTCATCGGTCGCGTGATGCCGCTCGACCCGGTCCTGGCCATCGTCGGGCCGGACGCCGACGCCTCGGCCTACGCCCAGGTGCACCGCGAGCTGGGCCTGGACAAGCCGTTGTGGGCGCAGTTCGGGATCTACCTGAAGGACCTGCTGCACGGCGACTTCGGCATGGCCCTGCTGACGGGCAACCCGGTCATTACCGACATTGCCCGGGTGTTTCCGGCGACGTTGGAACTGGCCACCCTGGCGATTCTGTTCGGCGTGCTGGTGGGGCTGCCGCTGGGTGTCTATGCGGCGACGCATCAGGGCCGTGCCGGCGATCACGTGGCCCGGCTGATCACCCTGTTCGGTTACTCCACGCCCATTTTCTGGATCGGCATGATGGCCTTTCTGGTGTTCTACGCCTGGCTGGGCTGGGCCGGCGGGGTCGGCCGTATCGGCCTGGCCTACGACGGCCTGATCCCGACCCATACCGGGCTGCTGTTGATCGACACCGCCTGGGCCGGCGATTGGCAGGCGTTTCGCAGTGCCTTGCGTCACATCCTGTTGCCGGCGGTGATCCTCAGCTTCAACTCGGTGGCCTACATCAGCCGCATGACCCGTAGCTTCATGCTCGAACAGCTGTCGCAGGAATACATCATCACGGCCCGGGTCAAGGGCTTGTCCCAGCGCCGGATCGTCTGGGGGCACGCCTTCGGCAACATCCGTGTGCAACTGCTGACCATTGTGGCGCTGGCCTATGGTGGCCTGCTGGAAGGTGCCGTGCTGATCGAGACGGTGTTCGCCTGGCCCGGTTTCGGCCAATACCTGACCAGCAGCCTGTTGCTGGGCGACATGAACGCGGTGATGGCCTGTGTCCTGCTGATCGGCCTGATTTTCGTGGCACTGAACCTGATCAGTGACGCGCTGTACAAGATCTTCGACCCGAGGACTCGTTAATGACTCTGCCTATCGCTTCCGGCGCCCCCGGCGCCGCTGCCCTGCCGGCTTCCAGTGGTGCCGCCTTCGCCGCCAGCACCCTGCGCCTGCTGCGCTTCCTGTTGCGCAACCCGATGACCTTCGCCGGGCTGGTGGTCATCGCCACGTTGCTGGTGGTCGCAGCGTTCGCGCCGTGGATCGCCGGCCACGATCCGTTGCAGCAAAACCTGGCGGGCGCGCTGCAGGCGCCCGGCAGCGTGCACTGGTTCGGCACCGACGAGTACGGTCGCGACGTCTTCGCCCGGCTGGTGCACGGCTCGCGCATCACGCTCTATATCGTGCTGCTGGTCACCGTGATCGTGGGCCCTATCGGGCTGCTGGTGGGCACGGTTTCCGGCTACTTCGGGGGCTGGGTCGACAGCCTGTTCATGCGCATCACCGACATCTTCATCTCGTTTCCCAGCCTGGTCCTGGCGTTGGCGTTCATCGCCGCGCTGGGCCCTGGCCTGGAGCACGCGGTGATCGCCATCGCCTTGACCGCCTGGCCACCCATTGCACGGCTGGCACGTGCCGAGACGCTGCCGCTGCGCAACGCCGACTTCGTCGTCGCGGTCAAGCTGCAGGGTGCGTCGAATACGCGGATCATCCTGCGCCATATCATTCCCATGTGCCTGTCGTCGGTGATCATTCGCCTGACCATGAACATGGCCAGCATCATTCTCACCGCCGCCGCGCTGGGCTTTCTCGGCCTGGGCGCACAGGCGCCGTTGCCAGAGTGGGGCGCGATGATCTCCACCGGGCGCCGCTACATGCTCGAGAGCTGGTGGCTGGTCGCCGCACCCGGTGCGGCGATCATGCTGGTCAGCCTGGCCTTCAACCTGTTGGGCGACGGTCTGCGTGACGTCCTCGACCCCCGCAGCCAATCCTGAGGAGCACGCTGATGAGCGAGATCAAACTGGCGGTAGAAGACTTGTGCGTGGCGTTTCGCAACGCCGGCAAGTCGACCCAGGCCGTGCGCAACGTGTCCTTCGACCTGGGCCGGGAAAAACTGGCCATCGTCGGCGAGTCCGGCTCGGGCAAATCGACGGTGGGCCGCAGCCTGTTGCGCCTCCACCCGCCCATGGCTCAGGTCACCGCGAAAACCCTGCGCTTTGCCGACATCGACCTGCTGGCCGCCAGCGAAAAGCAGATTCAGGCGATTCGCGGGCGGCGCATGTCGATGATCATGCAAGACCCCAAATATTCGCTCAACCCCGTGGTCAAGGTGGGCGAGCAGATCGCCGAGGCCTACCTGGCCCACCACAAGGTGCCACACCGCGATGCGCGCGAGCGCACCCTGGAGATGCTCGCCAAGGTGCACATCCGTGACCCGCAGCGGGTGTATGAGCTGTACCCGCACGAAGTGTCGGGCGGCATGGGCCAGCGGATCATGATCGCCATGATGGTCATCACCGATCCCCAGGTGATCATCGCCGACGAGCCGACGTCGGCGCTGGATGTGTCAGTGCGCCGGCAGGTGCTCAACGTGCTCGAAGAGTTGGTGAGCGAGCGCGACCTGGGGCTGATTTTCATCAGCCATGACCTCAACCTGGTTCGGCATTTCTGCGACCGGGTGCTGGTGATGTATGCCGGGCGGGTGGTGGAGTCGATTGCCGCCGCCGACCTGGACCGGGCGACCCACCCCTATACCCGCGGCCTGCTGGCCGCACTACCCAGCCTGGAGCACCGCCGCGACACGTTGCCGGTGCTGCAACGCGACCCGCAATGGCTGACTGCCTGAGGAGGTTGTCATGAGCATGATTGAAATCAAAGGGCTGAACCTGAGTTTCGGTACCGGGGCGGCGCTCAACGCGGTGTTGCACGATGTCGACCTGCACGTGGCCGAGGGCGAGGCGTTCGGCCTGGTGGGCGAATCCGGGTCGGGCAAGACCACCGTCCTGCGCTGCCTGGCGGGGCAATACCAGCATTGGAGCGGCTGGCTGCAAGTGGCGGGCCAGGCGGTCACGCGGCGGTTGCCGCTGAGCCACTTCCGCACGGTGCAGATGGTGTTCCAGGACCCCTATGCCTCGCTGCATCCACGCCACACCATCGACGCCGCGCTGCAGGAGCCGCTGCGTATCCACGGCATCGACGGTCGCGCGCAGAAAGTCAGCGAGATGCTGCGCAAGGTCGGTCTCAATGACAGCTTTCGCTTTCGTTATCCGCATCAGTTGTCGGGTGGCCAGCGGCAGCGGGTGGCCATCGCCCGCGCCCTGATTCTGCGCCCTCGGGTGTTACTGCTGGACGAGCCGACCTCGGCCCTGGATGTGTCGGTGCAGGCGGAAATCCTCAACCTGCTGGCCGAGCTGCGTCGCCAGGAGGGCTTGACCTACCTGATGGTCACGCATGACCTGGCGGTGGTCGCGCACCTGTGCGACCGACTGGCCGTGATGCAGCAGGGCAGGGTGGTGGAAACCCTGGCCAGCCAGCAGTTGTCCGGCGATGGCGCGCACCATGCCTATACACGGTTGCTGGTGCAGGCCAGTCGCGACATGAGTGAAGCCGTCGCCAGTTGACGGTCGACGCTGCGTTACCGCGCAGCGTGTGTGCAAGCGGGCTGAACGTGATCGAACAGGCACTGTGTGCCTGCCCATGCGTTCGCCCTGAAATCGCCGTACCCCACCACTTCTTACTTCAATCAACAAGAATAACAATCATGAAAAAGACGCTAATGGCTGTTTCGATCGCTTCCCTGTTCTGCTCGGCAATGGCGTACGCCGACAGTGGTTATATCAATCTGCGTCACCAATATGCGGAGCAGTCACGCATGCACGCCGACCGTGCCAAGTTTGGTGTGCGCCTGGACAATGGTCTGGGCCTGGAAGGCGAACTCAAGTACAAGACGGCCGGCGACCGGCAGGACGTGGCGTTCGACAACACCGTGGGCAGTGGCCATGAGTTCACGATCAACTACCAGCACAAGATCAACGATCGCTGGACGCTGACCCCGTCCTTCGCGCTGGAAAGCGACGAAGAGTCGACCACCTACAAGGCCGGCCTGCGCCTGGGCTACCGCATCGACAAGGCGTGGAGCATCGCCGCGCGCTATCGCTATGACTCGGCCAAGCTCGATCGTGACCAGGTGGACCGGGACGTGCCGTTCAACGCCAAGAACGATCAGAAAGTGCACCGTTACGACGTTTATGTGAACTACGCCAGCCAGGGCCCCTGGGCGTATGAATATCAACTGACGTACTTCGATGCCAACTACATTCGTTACGACGGCGGCATGGATGATTATGAACAGAATGCCGTGGTGAAGTACCGCTGGGACAAACGCTGGGTACCGTTCTTCGAAGTGGGCGATATCAAAGTCAACTCGGTCGACAATGATCGCCAACTGCGCTTGCGTGTCGGCATCCAGTACAACTTCCTGTAGGCCGCACTATTCGTTGTAGAACGCCTGCCGTTGCTGGGTTTCCTGCAGGCGCATGCGGCTGTTGCTTAGATGCAGGTACATGGCCGCCCGCGCGGCATCGACATTGCCGCTGGCGATGGCATCGAAGATTTGCTGGTGTTCAGCGTTGATGCCGGCCAGGTAGGCACTGCGGTCGCTCTGCCCGGAATAGGCGGAGTTCATCCGGGTGCGTGGAATCAACTTGGTCCCCAGGTGCTTCATGATGTCGACCAGGTAGTAATTGCCGGCGGCCTTGGCGATCTTGAGGTGGAACTGGAAGTCGGCGTTGATGGTGGTGCCGGATTTTTCCGGCCCCTGCAACAGCGCCTCCAGCGCCTGACCCAGTTCTTCGAGGGCCTGCGCAGTGGCACGCTCGGCGGCCATGCCGGCGGCCTGGACTTCGAGGCTCAAGCGAAATTCGAGCAGGTTGAGCACATCGGCCAGGGTGGCGATGGTCGCCGGGCCGATGGTGAAGCCTTCGGCGGCCGGCATGTCGAGCACGAAGGTGCCGACACCGTGCCGGGTTTCCACCAGTCCGGCCGCTTGCAGGCGGGACAGGGCTTCGCGCACCACCGAACGGCTGACGCCCTCGGCCTGCATGATATTGATCTCGGCGGGAAGCTTCTGGCCGCGCTTGAGCGTTCCGTCGCGCATGCGCTGGGCGAAGCGGTCGACCAGCGATTCGGCGAGGCGACGGGGCTTGTTCTGCGGCGAAAAAGAATGATCCGACATCGGCGTGCTCTTGTGTGATCAGCGGGCATTATAGTGCGTTTCGAGGCGAGGCTGCGGTTATAATGCCGGCATCTTCTGGGTTCAAGGGACAAGTGCGGTGGACAGTGGTATGCCTGATCGACGTGTGAGCCTGGCGCAACAGCTGGTCACCGACCTGTCGCGCCAGATCCTGGCCGGTGAGCTGCCGGCGGGCAGCAAGCTGCCGACCGAACAAGTGATCATCAAGGACCGCGGGGTCAGCCGTACGGTAGTCCGCGAAGCGATGTCGCGTCTGCAGGCCGAAGGGCTGGTGGAAACCCGTCATGGTATCGGCACCTTTGTGGTCGACACGGCGCGCCCGGGCGACTTCCAGGGCAGCAAGCACGTGGTGGGCGGCCCGCATGACGCCCTGGCCGTGGTCGAGTTGCGCTTGAGCCTGGAAGTGGAGACGGCCGCCATTGCGGCCCAGCGTCGAACCGAGAGGCAGTTGCTGGCGATGCGCGAGGCGCTGGATACGGCGCATGCGCACACGGCGGCAGCCGACCCGGCGGTGGATTTTGCGTTTCATCTGCAATTGGCGCACTGCACGGGCAATGGTTTCTTCATCGATGCCATGGCCCACCTCGGCGCCAATCTGCTGCCCGGCAGTGTGGCGCACAGCGATGAACAGCGGGCCACAGAGGTTCGCGAGCGCGAGCAGGTCTACGCGGCGGTGCTGCGCCAGGATGCCGACGCGGCCCGGGCGGCGATGCGCCTGCATCTGCTCAACAGCCTGCAACGCGCCCGGGGCGTGGCGCCCTCAACCGCGAAATGACGGCTCGGCCAAGCCGCTGACACCGGCGTCCAGGGCGAACACGGCACCGGCCAGGGGCTGATCGTGCAGGGCCTCGGGCCCGGGACGGATCGAGGTCACATACAGCGTGCGCAGGTCGCTGCCGCCAAACGCGCACATGGTTGGCTTGTGCACCGGTACGGCCAGCGAGCGGTCCAGGCGGCCGTCCGGGGTGAAGCGGTGAATCAGGCCGCTGTCGTTGGCGCAGGTCCAGTAGCAACCGTCCACGTCCACGGCGGCACCGTCCGGCCGGCCGGGGTGCTGCTTCATGTCGACCCACAGGCGGCGGTTGTGCGGGGTGCCGCTGTCGACGTCATAGTCGAACGCCCAAATGGCCTGCACCTCGGGGTGCGAATCGGACAGGTACAGGGTGCGTCCATCCGGGCTGAACGCCAGGCCGTTGGGCACGATAAAACCGTCCAGAGGTTTGCTCAGGCCCGCTTCGTCGAAGCGATACAGAGCGCCCACCGGCAGCGCGGCGGCCATGTCCAGGGCCATGCTGCCGGCCCAGAAACGTCCCTGCCGATCGCAGCGCCCGTCATTGAAGCGCATCGCGGGGCGGTCGTGCGCGGCTGCCGCCAACCGGTCGCAACGCAACGTGCCGCTGGGCGTCGGGTCGATTCGGTAGAGGCCGTCTGCCATTCCCCCGATCCAGCTGCCATCCGCGGCACGGGCAATACAGGCCAGGGGCTGTTCGGCGTCCCAACTGCGCGCCTCGCCGCTGCGGCTGTCCCAGCGATGAAGGCGACCGGCAGGAATGTCCACCCAGTACAGCGCTTGCTCGGCGGCCTGCCATACCGGGCTTTCACCCACGGCATTGCGGGCATCCAGCACCAGCTCGGCCGCACTCATCGGTCGTCACCGAACGGGCCGCTCGCCGCAAAGCTGCCGCCTTGGTAGCGCCGCGCCGGGTCGTCCTCGGCCACGGCAGGTTGGCGTTCGATCTCGGCACGCCAACCTGCCGAGCTGTCGCCAGGCTGGTAATTCAAGTGCGCGGCGTGGCGGTTATCCCACCAGACGTGTTCATTGGCGGACACGCCGTACACTATCGTGTGGCCGACGTTGCCAGTGTGCAGAGCCTTGTCGATCAACTGATCGAGGTCGGCGTAACTCAGCCAGGTGCACAGCATGCGCCGGTCGCGCGGCTGCGGGAACGATGAGCCGATGCGCAGGCTGACCGTCTCGATGCCGTAGCGGTCGTGGTAGAAGCTGGCCAGGTCTTCGCCATAGGCCTTGGACAGCCCGTAGTAACTGTCGGGACGGTGCGGTACCTGACAGTCGATGATCTGGTCCTGAGGGTAGAAACCGATGACATGGTTGGAGCTGGCGAAAACCACGCGTTTGACCTGGTGTCGACGCGCCGCTTCATAGACATGAAAGACCCCGCGGATATTGGCATCGAGGACTTGCTCGAACGAGCGCTCCACGGAAATACCACCGAAGTGGAGGATGGCGTCGACGCCGTCGACCAACGCGTCGACCGCCTGCTTGTCGGACAGGTCGCAAGGGTGCACCTCCTCCCGTTCGTCACGGGCGGGCGCCAGGGGGGCGATGTCGGACAGGCGGATCACCTGGGCGAACTCGCGCAGCGACTCACGCAGGATCTGCCCGAGGCCGCCGGCCGCACCGGTCAACAGGATTCGATGGTAGTGATATTCACGCGCACTCACGGTAGACCCTCACATTATGTTGTATGACGACATATGAGAATCTAGCGGTTATTTTTGGTGGCGGTCAAGCGTTATGCTGATTTCAGGCCGATTGTCATATGATGACTTGCCGTCAAGCATGAGCGGGGCCAGCCACGACCCCGCTCAACCACTGCGTTATCGGAAGGCCGGAACGACCTGCTCGATGAACAGCGCCAGTGATTTCTTCTTTTCGCTATGGGGCAGGCTGTTGTCGCACCAGAAGCTGAACTCATCGACGCCCAGCTCCTGGTAATGGCGAATACGCGCGATGATCTCTTGCGGCGTACCGATCATGGTGTTCTTGCGGATGTTGTCCAGTTCGAACTCGGGACGCTCCTTGAACTTCTCCTCGGGGCTGGGTGGCAGGAAGCCGTTGACGGGCGTCTGTTTGTTGCCGAACCAGGCATCGAAGGTGCGATAGAAGCGTGAGATCGCTGTAGCCCCGACTTTCCATCCCTCGGGATCGTCTACCGCATGCACATGGGTATGGCGCAACACCATCAGCTGCGGCCGCGGTACGTCGGGGTTATTGGCCAGTGCCGCCTCGAACTTGTTCTTCAGGTCGACGACTTCCTCGTCGCCTTTCATGAGCGGTGTGACCATGACATTGCAGCCGTTCTTGACCGCGAAATTGTGCGAGTCGGGGTCGCGCGCGGCGATCCACATGGGCGGCGTATTGACCGGCTTGGGCACGCTGGTGGAGGTCGGAAACTTCCAGATCTCGCCGTCATGGGCGTAGTCCCCTTGCCACAGCTTGCGCACCACCGGAACCATTTCGCGCAGGTGATTGCCGCCGGTGGCCGCAGGCATGCCGTCGGCCATGCGGTCGAACTCGACCTGATAGGCGCCGCGTGCCAGGCCGACCTCCATGCGGCCGTTACTGATCACATCGAGCAAAGCGCATTCGCCCGCCACCCGCAGTGGGTGCCAGAACGGCGCGATGATGGTGCCCGCGCCCAGGTGAATGCGCGTGGTCTTGGCCGCCAGGTACGCCAGCAGCGGCATCGGGCTGGGCGAGATGGTGTATTCCATGGCGTGGTGCTCGCCGATCCAGACCGTACTGAAATCGCCGGCTTCGGCCATCAGGGTCAATTCGGTCAAGTCTTCGAACAGTTGCCGATGGCTGACGCTGTCATCCCAGCGTTCCATGTGCACGAATAGGGAAAATTTCATGTTGCCTACCTCGAATGGGGGGGTGGGGACGGTGCGTTACCGTCGCTCGGGCATGGAAGCTGTCAGGCCAGGGCGGGCAGGGCGCCCATTTTCCCGCGGCAGTACACCAAGGGGTTGCTGGGCTGCTCAGGCACATGGAGGTCGAGTACGGCGCCGACCATGATCGCGTGGTCACCACCCTCGTATTCGCGCCACAACTCGCATTCGATGACGGCGATGGCATTTTTCAGAATAGGGTTGCCCAGCGCGCTGAGGCTCCACTCGATGCCTGCAGCCTTGTCCTTGCCCTTGCTGGCGAAGGCATAGGCTTCGGCCTGCTGTTCGGCGGACAGCAGATGAATGGCGAAACGCTTGCTGCGGATCAGGTGCGGGTAGGAATCGGCTTTGTAATTGGGGCAGAACAGCACCAACGCGGGGTCGATCGACAGTGAACTGAAGGCACTGGCGGTCATGCCGACGATGTCGCCGTGTTCGTCCAGCGTCGTGATGACGGTAACTCCGGAAGGAAAAGAGCCCATGACTTGCTTATAGATATCGGCGTCGATCATCGGTGTTACCTCATAGCTTGAATTGGTTTTGTTGTCTGATGGTATACCAAAAAACACATTGTGCAATAGCCGCGGCATGCTTTGGTGAAGTCGGGGGATTCTGCCGGTGCAGGCCGGCTGATCACGCGGCCCAGGGCCGCAGCCTGGCCCGAACTGCGCGGAAAGGGTTGCGTTTTCTTGGTATACCATAATATGGTTTGACGCTATGAGAAGCCGTCGACCCAGGCGTCAGGCGAGCTTCCTACAACAATAACAACAGCTGGATTCGAGTGAGTGACTATGCGCGAAACATCACCGCAAGACCCCTTGATCGAGAGTCACACCGTGGAGCAGGTGCCTCACGGCGAGCGCCATGGCCGGGCCCGTGATCTGTTCACCCTGTGGTTCAGCACCAACATTGCCCCGTTACCGATCGTCACCGGTGCCATGGTGATTCAGGTGTTCAACCTCAACCTGCTCTGGGGGCTGCTGGCGATCGCCCTCGGCCATGCGCTCGGCGGTGTGGCAATCGCCCTGGCATCCGCCCAGGGGCCACGCCTGGGTATTCCGCAAATGGTCCAGAGCCGAGGGCAGTTCGGTCGCTACGGCGCGTTGCTGATCGTGTTCTTCGCCGCGCTGATCTATATCGGCTTCTTCATTTCCAACATCGTGCTGGCAGGCAAGTCGATCCACGGGCTGGCAGAGGACGTACCCATGCCGGCCGCGATCATCCTAGGCGCCTTGGCCGCCACCGCAATCGGCGTGGTGGGCTATCGGTTCATTCACAGCCTGAACCGGGTGGGCACCTGGGTCATGGGCGCGGCGCTTCTGGCCGGCTTCACCATGGTGCTCAGCCAGCCGTTGCCGGCCGACTTCCTTACCCGCGGAGGCTTCACCCTGGCAGGTTTCCTGGCCACGGTGTCGTTGGGCGTGATCTGGCAGGTCAGCTTTTCGCCTTACGTATCGGATTACTCGCGTTACCTGCCGCGTGATATCGGTATCGCCGCGCCCTTCTGGGCGACCTATGCCGGTGCGACGCTGGGCAGTGCATTATCCTTCAGCTTCGGCGCGGTGGTGGTGTTGGCAACGCCGCCCGGCACCGAGGCGATGGACGCGGTGCAGCAGGCCACCGGCTGGCTGGGCCCGGTGCTGATGCTGCTGTTTCTGTTGAACATCATCAGCCACAACGCGCTCAATCTGTATGGCGCCGTGCTGTCGATCGTCACAGCGGTGCAAACCTTTGTCGCTCACTGGACGCCCAGCGTGAACGTGCGAGTGCTGCTGTCGGCCCTGGTGCTGGGCGGCTGCTGCCTGGTGGCCCTGGGCGCGTCCGGAGATTTCATTTCGCGCTTCATCGGCCTGATCCTGGCGCTGTTGCTGGTACTGGTGCCCTGGGCCTCGATCAATCTGATCGATTTCTACCTGATCAAGCGCGGAGACTACGACATCGCCGCGCTGTTCCAGGCCGACGGCGGTCAGTATGGTCGTTTCAACTGGCACGCGATCGTGGCGTACGGCTGTGGCATCGCCGTGCAACTGCCCTTCGTCAACACCGCGCTGTATGTCGGGCCCTACGCCAACCTGGTCGAGGGCGCCGACCTGTCCTGGCTGGTCGGGCTGGTCGTGACCTGCCCACTGTTCTACTGCCTGGCGACACGCCAGCACGTACGTCGCGCCCGCCTGCGCGCTGCCCGATCGGCCTGATGCGGCGATGGCCTGCACAGCAGGCCCAGGCGATGCGGAGCCTGCGCCGGGCGGGTGCCCGGCGCAGGGCAGGTGGGGGTCAATGGGCGCCGGCGGCCTTGTTCAGATCGCTGTCCTGCCACTCGGTGTAGACGCAGGCATCGGCCGCAGCCCAACGCACTTGCACGGTTGCGCCGGCCTGCAACGGCATGCCTGCTGCCGACAAGGCCTTGACCGTCATGGCGGTGCCGCCTGCGGTGACCACACTGCAGGTATGGCTTTCACCCAGAAACAGGGTTTCAGTCACGGTGGCGCCGATCTGGTTCCAACCCGTCTGCAGCGGCGTCTGCAGGGCTTGCTCCGCGCTCAGCGCCTGGGCTTTTTCCGGGCGCACCATCAGCAGCGCCGGTTGATCGACGCTCAGGCCGCTGGTCAGGCGAATGGCGATGCTGTGCTGTTCGAAAGCGGCGACACCATTGCCCTGCGCTTTCACCCGCAGGAAGTTCGAATTGCCCAGGAAGGAGGCCACGAAAGCATTGGGTGGGTTCTGGTACAAGTCGTAGCCAGTGCCCAGGCCGACGATCTTGCCATGGCTGAAAATAGCGATCCGTTGCGACAGGCGCATGGCTTCTTCCTGGTCGTGGGTCACGTAGACAATCGTGATACCCAACCGCCGATGCAGTTGCCGCAATTCATCCTGCAGGTCCTCGCGCAGCTTTTTGTCCAGCGCTCCGAGTGGCTCGTCCATCAGCAGGATGCGTGGCTCATAAACCAGCGCTCGAGCAATGGCGACCCGCTGTTGCTGGCCGCCGGACAGCTGTGAGGGGCGGCGATGGGCGAACGCTTCGAGCTGCACCAGCTTGAGCATGGCGTCGACTTTGCGTTCGCGTTCGGCGCGGCTGCACTTGCGGATGTCCAGGGGGAAACCGATGTTGTCGCGGACCGAGAGGTGCGGAAACAGCGAATAACGCTGGAACACCATCCCGATGTCGCGCTTGTGCGGGGCGACATTGACCAGCGACTGCCCCTGCACCAGGATTTCCCCGGAGGTGGGTGTCTCGAAGCCGGCCAGCATCGACAGCGTGGTGCTCTTGCCGGAGCCGCTGGAGCCCAGGAAGGTCAGGAACTCTCCGTCCTTGATGTCCAGCGAGATGTTGTCGACCGCAGCGAAGTCGCCGTAGTGACGGTTCAGGTTCTGCAGGCTGACAAGCGTGCCGTTGGCCTGTTCGGCCGGGGTTTTGATCACTGCACTCATGGCGAATTCCTAGACGTTGACGGGGGTGCGGCGGCGCAGGGCCGCGGCGATGATCATGACCAGCAACGACAGGCCGATCAGCAGCGTCGAAGCGACGGCAATCACGGGGGTCAGGTCCTGGCGCAACGTGGTCCACATTTTTACCGGAAGCGTCTGCAGGGTCGGGCTGGCCATCATCACGCTCAGGACCACCTCGTCCCACGACACCAGGAACGCGAACAGGCCGCCGGCGACCATGCCCGGGCGAATGGCCGCAAAGGTCACCTTGAACACCGCCTGCAGGCGAGAAGCCCCACAGATCACGGCGGCATCCTCGATTGACTGATCGAACAGCTTCAACGAGTTGATGATCGAGATAATGGTGAAGGGCAGGGCCACGATCACATGGCTGACCACGAACGAAAACAGCGTGCCGGTGTAGCCGAGCTTGAGAAACAGCGCGTAGACCGCCACGGCAATGATCACCAGCGGCACAATCATCGGCATGGTGAACAGGGCGTAGAGAAACTCGCGCCCGGCAAACTTGCCGCGCACCAGTGCGAACGCAGTGGGCAGGCCGAGCAGCACCGCGAAGACGGTGGTCAGCAGCGCCACCTTCAGGCTGGACCAGGCCGCCGCCATCCAGTCGGCGTTGGAGAAGAACTGCACATACCATTTGGTCGTCCAGCCCGGCGGTGGGAACACCAGCCATTGCGACGAACCGAACGAGAGCAGCACGATGAACACGATCGGCAGCAACAGAAACAGGGCGATCAGGCCAGTGCTTGCGTACAGGCCCAGGCGCATGCGCCGGCTCATGGCATTGGGGGTCAGCAACATGACGGCTTACCTCGCGTTCGCTAAGCCGACCGGTGATTCCGGTTGCAGCTTCAGGTAGAAGTAGAACAGCACCAGGGTGATCAGCACCAACAACGCGGCGGCGGCGCTGGCCAGGCCCCAATTAAGGAACGACTGCACCTGCTGGACGATGAATTCGGGCAGCATCATGTTCTGCGCTCCCCCCAGCAGGGCGGGCGTGACGTAATAACCGAGCGACATGACGAAGACCATCAGTGCCCCGGAAAACAGACCGGAGCGACAGAGCGGCAGGAACACCCGGAAGAAATTCGTCCAGGGGCTGGCGCCGCAGATCGAGCCGGCCTGCAACACCATCGGGTCGATGGCCTGCATGGTGGCCTGCAACGGCAACACGATGAACGGGATCATGATGTAGCTCATGCCAATGACCACACCGGTCAGGTTGTGCACCATTTCCAGCGGCTGGTCGATGATGCCCATGGCCATCAGGGTTTTGTTGACCACTCCGGAAGCTTGCAGCAGCACCAGCCATGAGTAGGTCCGCGCCAGCAGGCTGGTCCACATCGATAACAGCACGATATTGAGGATCCAGCGTCCCCACCCGCGTGGCACCAGGGTGATGACCCAGGCCAGGGGGAACCCCAGCAGCAGGCTGAACACGGTCACCAGGCCGGCCACCGAGAAGGTGTTGAGCAGCACCCTGGCATAGGCCGAGTTGGCGAACAGTTCCTGATAGTTGCCAAGGCCCGGCACCGGTTCCAGCAGACCGCGCAGCAACAGCCCGATCAGCGGCGCGAAGAAAAACAGCCCGAGAAACAGCAGCGCCGGCAGCAGATTGCCTGCGCCCCGCCAGCGTTGCCGCAGCGAAGCCTTGGCAGGCGTCGCGGCAGCACCGCCGGCGCCCAGCGCGCCACCGGTAGCGGGTACGGCTTTCACTTGACTAACCATTCGTTCCACCGTGTCGCAATCGAAGGACCGTTCTTGGCCCAGTAGGCGAAGTCCAGGGTGATCTGCTCGTCGACATGGGCGGTCGACAGGTTGGGAGCCAGCACCGAATCCAGGCGCTGCACACTGTCAACGTTGACGGGCGCGTAGGCGGTCAGGTTGGAGAAATCGGCCTGGCCCTTGGCGCTGGTCGCCTGAGCGATGAAGCGCATGGCGGCGTCCTTGTTTTTCGAACCCTTCGGCACCACCAGGAAATCGGCCATGGCCAGGTTCTGCTGCCAGCTCATGCCCACGGGCGCGCCATCCTGCTGCAGGGCGTACAGGCGCCCGTTCCAGAACTGCCCCATCGCCACTTCGCCGGAAGCGAGCAATTGCTGCGATTGCGCGCCACCGCCCCACCAGACGATGTCTTTCTTGAGGGTGTCGAGTTTCTTGAAGGCTCGATCCAGGTCCAGCGGGTAGAGCTTGTCGGGCGCTACACCATCGGCCAGCAAAGCGATTTCCAGTACGCCGGGGCTGGGCCATTTGTACAGCGCGCGCTTGCCGGGGTAGGTCTTGGTGTCGAACAGTGCAGCCCAGCCCTTGGGCGCGCCGGCACCGACCTTGGCGGTATTGAAGCCCAGCACGAAGGAGAAATAGAAGGAGCCGACACCATGGTCGGAGACGAAGCGCGGATCGATCTTGCTGCGGTCGATGACCTTGAAGTCCATGGGTTCGAGCAGGCCTTCGCTGGCGGCGCGCAAGGCGAAGTCGGCTTCGACGTCGACCACGTCCCACTGCACATTGCCACTCTCCACCATCGCCTTGAGCTTGCCGTAGTCGGTCGGCCCGTCCATGACCACGGCCGTGCCACCGGCCTTGCTGAACGGGTCGGCCCAGGACGACTTCTGGGCCTCCTGGGTGGTCCCGCCCCAACTGACGAAGCTCAACGCCTCGGCGGCCAGGGCGGTGCCGGCGGTGAACGCCAGGGCACTGGCCACGAATGCTGCGGCAGCACGTTTCTTAAACTTCATTGTGTACGCCCTCATTATCGTTTTTGTAGAGCGGGCTGTTTCCACACCCGCGAATCGGGAGCAGCAGGACCGTAGGGCCTGTTTGATACGGTTCGGGCCGGACGCCGAAGCCGAGCTGCGCAGGAACGGCAGAGCGGCTTCAGGGTTTGGAGTCCTGGACTGAATTGTGGTATACCATAATACAGTAATCAGGCAGCTGTCGAGGTCAAAATGAAGGCTTATTGGATCGCCCACGTGGACGTGCTGGACCCCGCGCAATACACCTTGTACACGCAGCTGGCGCCGGCGATATTCGCCGCGCACGGCGGCCGCCTGCTGGCCCGTGGCGGGCGCTCGCGGGCCATGGAAGGCGGGGCCACGCCGCAGCGCAGCGTGGTCATCGAATTCGATTCGTATGAACGCGCAGTGGCCTGCTATGAGTCGGCTGATTACCAGCACGCCTGCGGCCTGCGTGCCGGTGCCGCGCGTGCGCAGGTGGTGATTGTCGAAGGGGTGCCTTGAGCGAGTGCCGCTCAATGACCGCCGGGCGCAGGCCTAGCGGATGAAGTGAATACGGCCGCTGTCGTCGTTGCCCATGTAGATGCCATAGGCGCCGGCCTGGCGCTCATCGATGTAGCGCTCCAGGATCTGCCGGATCGCGGGGTAGTAAATGCTTTCCCAGGGGATGTCCTGGGGCGCGAAAAACCGGCAGTCCATGGTTTCGGCGCCGTAGTGTCCGGTGATCTCCAGGGCCTCGGCGCGGAAGATGATGTACACCTCGCTGATGCGCGGCACGCTGAAGATGGAGTAGGGCGAGATGATCTCGGCGCGCACGCCGGTTTCCTCCCACACCTCGCGCAAGGCGGCTTGCTCGGTGGTTTCACCGCATTCCATGAAGCCCGCCGGCAGTGTCCAGGTACCGGGCCGCGGCGGGATCGCCCGTTGACACAGCAGGTATTTGCCGTCGGCCTCGATGATGCAGCCGGTAATGACCTTCGGATTCACGTAGTGAATGTAACCGCAGGCGCACAGCCATCGCGGATGGCTGTCGCCAGGCGGCACTGCATGGCTGAGGCCGGGTTGACCGCACTGGGGGCAGAACCGCGGCGTGCTCATGTCAGCGCCCGATTCGCGGTTCTTTCAGGGCGATCGGCGCGGCGATCTCGCGCACCTTGCCGGCATCGGCCTGTTGTTGGCGCAATGACTCCAGGGCCACGGTCGCGGCCGCACGCACGTGGTCCACCGACGCCTGATGGGCGGCGAGCGGGTCGCCGCTCTTGATCGCGGCGACGATCTTTTCCATTTCCTCATTGCTGGCGCCGCGGCGGTTTTCCTGCGACACCGACGTGGCCCGCAGGTAGCTGATCCGCGCCTGCAGCTGGCGTAACTGGGTGGCCGCGATGTGATTGCCGGAACCTTCGAGCAACACGTCGTAAAAACCTTGCACGGCGTTGAGCACTTCCTGCAACTCGCGCTCCTGCAGGGCCTTGCGGTTCACCTCCAGGGCTTTCTCCAGGGCGCGGATGTCCTTGGCCTTGGCATTGAGGGTGAACAGCTGGACGATCAGGCCCTCCAGCACACAGCGCAGCTCATAGATATCGCGGGCGTCTTCCAGGGTGATGATCGCCACCCGCGGGCCCTTGGCGTCGGCGAATTCCACCAGGCCTTCGGATTCCAGGTGGCGCAGCGCCTCACGTACCGACGTGCGGCTGACGCCGAGGCGCTCGCACAGGTCGCGCTCGACCAGGCGGTCGCCGGGCAACAGCTGAAAGTTCATGATGGCGCTGCGCAATTTGTCGAGCACGATCTCGCGCAGCGTGACCGGGTTGCGGTTGACCTTGAAGGTGTCGTCGAGGGGCAGGCGTTTCATCGGGTCCGCTCTGGTTGAAGGCAAAAAAATAGGTGCCGAGCTTATCATGCCGCCGCCCGCGATGAGCTTCGTCAGGCAAAGACAGGCAATGCACCCAGCTTGCCGCGGTGATAAATCATCGGTGTCAGCGGCTCGGTCGGAAGAATCAGGTTCTTGACCTCGCCGACAATGATGGCGTGGTCGCCGCCGTCATACTCGCGCCACAACTCGCACTCGATGATGGCCGTGGCCTTGGCCAGCAGCGGGTTGCCCAGTTCGCTCAGGTGCCACTCTATGGCACTGGCCTTGTCCTTGCCCTTGCTGGCGAAAGCGTAGGCTTCGGCCTGCTGGTCGGCTGACAGCAAGTGGATCGCGAAGCGCTTGCTGTCGCGCAGCACCGGGTAGGTGTCGGAGGCGTAGTTGGGGCAGAACAGCACCAGCGCCGGGTCGATCGACAGCGCGCTGAAGGCGCTGGCGGTGATGCCGACAATGGCGCCCTGCGGGTCCAGGGTAGTGACCACAGTCACCCCTGACGGGAACGAGGCCATGACCTCTTTGTAAATGCTCGGCTCAATCATTGGGGGTACCTGTCAGCGCATCACGAAAGGGTCAGGCATCGGCGCCTGGGAGAGGTTGATCCACACGGTCTTCAGCTCGGTGTAGGCGAGCACGGAGTCGATCCCGCTCTCGCGACCATAGCCGCTGTTCTTGAAGCCGCCAATGGGCGCCATCGCCGAGACCGCCCGGTAAGTGTTGACCCAGATGATACCTGAGCGCACGTCACGCGCCAGGCGATGGGCTCGGGCCAGGTCGCGGGTCCAGATGCCGGCCGCCAGGCCGAACTGCGAATCGTTGGCCATGGCCAGGGCCTGTTCCTCGGTCTTGAAGCGGATGACCGAGGCCACCGGCCCGAACACTTCTTCCTGCATGATCTGCATGCTGTGATGGTCACACTCGAACAGGGTCGGCGCGTAATACCAGCCGGCACCGGCGGTTGCCACGCGCTGGCCGCCCATGCGCAGCCGAGCGCCCTCGGCCACGGCCGCAGCGACCAGGCCTTCGACGACAGCCAACTGCTGCGCGGTGGCCATCGGGCCCATCTCGCTGGTTTCGTCCTGCGGGTTGCCGATCTTGATGCGCCCGGCACGTTCCACCAGGCGGGCGACGAATTCGTCGTAGATCTCTTCCTGGACCAGCAGGCGCGAACCCGCCACGCAGCTCTGCCCCGAGGCTGCGTAAATTCCCGCGACCACACCGTTGACGGCGCTGTCGAGGTCGGCGTCGGCGAAAATGATGTTCGGTGACTTGCCGCCCAGCTCCAGCGACAACTTGGCAAAATTGTCGGCGCTGCTGCGCACCACATGGCGCGCAGTGGCTGCCCCGCCGGTGAAGGCAATCTTGCGCACCAGCGGGTGGCGGGTGAGTGCCGCCCCGGTGCTGGGGCCGAAGCCGGTGACCACGTTGACCACCCCCGGCGGTATGCCGGCCTGCAGCGCCAGGCGCGCCAGCTCCAGCAGCGTCGCACTGGCATGCTCGGACGGCTTGAGCACGATGGTGTTGCCGGCGGCCAGGGCGGGCGCCAGTTTGATCGCCGTGAGGTACAGCGGGCTGTTCCAGGGAATGATCGCGGCGACCACGCCGATCGGTTCGTGCACGGTGTAGGCGAACAGGTCGGGCTTGTCCAGCGGCAGCGTACCGCCTTCGAGCTTGTCGGCCAGGCCTGCGGTGTAATGGAAAAACTCGGGCAGATAACCGACCTGGCCACGGGTTTCACGGATCAGCTTGCCGTTGTCGCGGCTTTCCAGCTGCGCCAGGGCTTCGCTGTTCTCGCTGATCAGGTCGCCCAGGCGCCGTAGCAATTTGCCCCGCGCGGTGGCCGTCAGGCCACGCCACGCCGGCGCCTCGAACGCCCGTTGCGCGGCTTGCACGGCACGGTCGACGTCGGTTTCATCGGCATCCGGCAGCTCGGCCCAGGGCTGGGCGAGCGCCGGGTCATGGCTTTCGAAGGTGTTGCCGGAGAGCGCATCGACCCATTGGCCGTCGATGCACATCTGGAAGCGCTGAAGTGTCATGCGACGATTCCTTTTGCCTGATGATCCAGGCGCCGTGCCTGGGTGAGGAATTCAAGCAGCATCTGGTTGACCAGGCGCGGTGACTCCACCGGCATCATGTGGCGTTGCTCGGGCAGGATCGCCACCTGCGCCCCCGGTATGCGCTCGGCCATCTGCCGGGCCATGTGCGGCGTCGAGCCAGGGTCCAGCTCACCGGTGGCGATCAGCGCCGGCACGGTAATGCCGGCCAGGTCCTCGGCACGGTACATGTCCTGGGTGGCGAACAACTCGTAGGTGGTCAAGTACCCCTGCGGGTCATTGCTGGCCAGGGTCTGGCGCAATGAGGCGATCTGCGCCGGGTTGGCCGCCTGGTACTCGCGGCTGAACCAGCGCGACAGGGCGGCCTCGGCGTTGGCATTGGGCCCGTGCTCAGCGGCCTGTGCCGTGCGCTCGATCACCCCGGCACGCTGCTCGAGGCTGCGATTGAAGACACTGTTGAGCACCACCAGCGCCTGCAGATGCTGCGGATAATGCAGGGCAAATGCCCGGGCCACCAGGCCGCCCATGGAGAAGCCGATCACGGTAGCCTGCGCCAGTTGCAGGTGCTGCAGCAGCTCGAGCAACTGATCGGCATAGCCCAGCAGGGTAGTGCCCGGCCCAGGGCGCGGGCTGGCGCCGTGGCCGAGCATGTCGTAGGCGATGACCCGGTAGTGCGGCGCCAGGCCGACGAATTGGCCGCCCCACATCTCCTTGTTCAGACCGACCCCGTGGATCAGCACCACGGGTGGCCCTTCGCCCGTGGCCAGATAACTGGTACCGGCTGGGGTACGTTCAGCGGTGAGCCGAATCATGAAATGCTCCTGCAACTGAGAAGACCTGCCACCCACCCATCACTGCGCCTGTTCGGCGGCCAGCTCTTGGAGGTCGATATAACGGTTGCCGATACGTGGGTGCAGGCGCCCACCGTTCGCACACCCCAGCACCACGACGATTTCGTCGGCCCGCGGTGAATCTTCGATCTGCATTTCCAGGGTGATGTAGTGCGAGCGCAGGCCCTCGTCGTCCTTGTGCATCATAGGAATCTGAATCGAGGTACCGGGGCCGCCGCGCTTGTTGGTAAAACTCAAATAGCTCTTGGCCTTGACCGCTTCGCGGTAGTGGTTGCCGAAGCGCAGGGTATGGATGACCGCCGAGGCGTGTTCGATTTCGCCATCGGCACCGATCACGGCCGCTTTACCGTAGGCCTCGATCTGCTCGGCACCACCGATGGCCGCGGTGAGGCGTTCGACCATCAGCGCGCCCAGAGCAGAGCAGTTCGCCTTGATTTCCGGCTTGAGGTCATCGACGAAACCGCGGCCCAGCCAGGGATTCTTGATCACGGCGGCCAGGCCGATCATCGTCACCGGACGGTCGGCAGCCTTGCCGCCTTCGATGAAGGTCTCTTCGGAGTAGGTGACGATCTTGCGAATTTCAAAACTCATGGAGGTCTCCGGCTGTGTTGTATTTTGTATGATGGTATACCAAAAACAGAAAGGTACAAGTCCTATTTGCAGGGTGCCCAGGTGCCCTTTGCGGCGTCCGACGATGGTCTTGGCTTCGTGCTTCTGGCAACCTTGGCGGTCGTGAGCGCTTTCCCTACTTTTCTGGAAATACCGATGCCCAGCCTTCACCTGTTCGAGACCCCGCCCGATGAATCGGTGGACAGCCAGATTCTGCAACTGGTCGTGGACAATCTGAGCGACATCAGTGCCGTTGCCCTGCTGCCCAGCAATCCGCTGTACAACCTCTATCAGTACGGTGTCGGTTTCGAAGCGCACCTTTACCTGCAGGCGCTGGCCGGAACGCGTGACCTGAAGGTCGAACTGTTGGTCGCGTTTGATGACGACGACCCGAACAGGGTCATCGGCTTCCTGCTGTACCTGCCACTGGTCGACCAGCCGCAAGCCTGCTCGGTGGTGTATCTGGCGGTGGCGGCGGACCGGCGTCGGCAGGGGCTCGCGCGCCGGTTGCTGGAGCGGATGACGACGCGTTACCCGCAGGCCGAACTGGCCTGCCAGGCTGGACGGGTCGAGTGGTTCACGGCGCTGGGGTTTCGGCCCGTGGGCGTTCGCGGCCCGCATGTGCTGATGAGCAGCAGCGGCCGGGCGAATGAGGGGCAGGGGGCGATGATCGATATCGAGCCGATCTACCGCAGTGAGCAAGTACGGCAGATCCACGCCTACCTGCTCAAGCAGCACGGCCAGCGGGCGATGGTCGACGCCGAGAAGCAGCGCGATCGTCGTCTCGATCAATTGACCCGCCAGGCCCAGGCGCTGGTGGTGGAGCGGCTGGGCGAAGCGGCGCTGTACAGCCGTGCACCGGCGCCGCGCCTGGTCTGAGCCCGGCAGCGCCGAAGCCCGGGGCGGGTAACGAGCGGCAGGCGTCCTCAAGCGTGGCGCGCCGCGAGATTACGAACGGTAGTTGTTGAACCGCCAGGGAATGCCGATACTCGCGCACACATCGCACGTGCCGGCCATGGGGATGGCCGCCGAGCAGGGCCTGCACCTAAGGTTCTGGCGCGCGCCGCCGATGACTCTCATGAATGAATTCGCCGCTCTTCACTCAGAGCAAGGAATCTGCATGTTTCCACGTTTCACCGCGCGTCCTCGCGCTCTTGCGCGTGCCCTGGGCAGCAGCCTCGGCCTGTTCATCACCAGCGCCGCTGCACTGCAGGCCTGGGCAGCTGAAGGGCCTTACCCGTTCGCCGGTGAGACCATCGGCACCGCCCGCCAAGTGTACGAAGGCGGGTTGCTGCCCAGCGTGGCGATCAACACCTATCGCAACATCGACCGTTTGTTTCCCAGCCGCACGATCAAGGCCAGCGACCAGCCGACGCGCTTGCCGATGGCGGACACGTCGCTGACGGATGTCACGTTCAGCTATCAGGATAAAGCCTACAACCTGAACAGCTTCCTCAAGCTCGACAGCATCACCGCCTTGTTGGTGATCAAGGACGGCCGCATCGTTCATGAAAGCTACCAGTACGGCAATACGGCGCAGACACGCTGGATGTCGATGTCCATGGCCAAGTCGGTCACCTCGACCCTGGCCGGGATTGCCATCAAGGAGGGGCTGATCAAGAGCGTCGACGCGCAGGTCACCGACTACGTGCCATCACTCAAGGGCAGTGCGTATGACGGTGTGACCATTCGGGACGTATTGCGCATGTCCTCCGGGGTCAAGTGGAACGAGAACTACACGGCTCCCGACTCCAATCGCCGTGCCTTGCTGGACGCCCAGATCGCTCAGAAACCGGGGGCTGCCCTGGCGATGATGGGCCAGTTGCCACGTGTTGCGCCACCGGGCACGGTGTTCAATTACAACACCGGCGAAGCTCAGGTGCTGAGCGAGGTCGTGCGGGCCGCGGTGAAAAAGCCGTTGTCCGACTACCTCTCCGAAAAAGTCTGGCAACCCTACGGCATGGAAGCGGATGCGACCTGGTGGCTGGACTCGGCCAACGGTACCGAGATCGGCGGCAGCGGCATCAGTGCCACCCTGCGCGACTATGGACGTTTTGGCCTGTTCTTCATGAACGAGGGCAGGGTCAACGGCACGTCCGTGCTGCCCGCCGGCTGGGTGCATGACGCCACCGCAGCGCGCACGCTGGCCAATGGCAAGAAGGTCGGCTATGGCTATATGTGGTGGGCCGGCAGCAGCGATACCGCTGTGCAACACGGCGCCTATGCCGCCATGGGCGTGCAGGGCCAGAACATTTTCATCGATCCGGCCGAGAAGGTCGTGATCGTGACCTTCGGCGCGCAGCCCCGGCCGTTGAACCAGGATGCGATCAATCCGATGGCCTTCTTCGACGCGGTGGTGTCCACGCTGGCCACGCCCACCGGCGTTCCAGGCGAAGTCCTGGCCCAGAGCCGCCCGGCTGAAGCGCGGAACTACCCTCAGGCGGCCCAGGTCGGCACTACATCCGTGAGGTGACCCCGCCCGGGTCACCCGGGTAGGAGGCTGCCGATGAAACCCTATGTAATCTGCCACATGATGTCGTCGCTGGACGGCCATGCACTCACCGACAACTGGGACCGTGATGTCAAAAAGCGCGCCGACGAGCTGTATGAACAGCTCGCCGACACGTTCGACTTCCAGGCCTGGGTGTGTGGACGCGTCACCATGCAGGAAATTGCCCACGGTGATGATTATCCGCGTGGTCTGGCCACCGCGCCCATCGCACGCGAACCCTATTTCGCCCAGCGCGATGCCAAGCGCTTCGCGATCAGCATCGACCCACAGGGCAAAGTGGCCTGGAAAAGCAACACGGCACTGGACTCGCACGTGGTCGAAGTATTGACCGAGGCAGTGTCCGACGACTATCTGGCCTATCTGCAATCGATTTCCGTGTCGTATCTCTTTGCCGGCGTGCAGCACATCGACCTGCATCGCCTCGTTGAGGTGCTGGCCAGTGAACTGGGCATCCGTCGCTTGATTGTCGAGGGCGGCCCGCATGTCAGCGGCTCGTTCGTCAACGCCGGGCTGGTGGACGAGGTCAGCGTGGTGGTGCTGCCGCTGATCGACGGTCGCGGCAAACACCCGGCCTCCTTCGAGATCGCCGAGGAGCACTGGCAGCAACCGGCTTACCTGAGCCTGCAGTCAGCCGAGGTGCAAGCGGGCGGGGCGGTCTGGTTGCGCTATCGACGTGCAGTGTGAACCGCGATCGCGCTCAGGCCTTCGCCTGACCTTGTGTAAGCTCGCCTTACGCGGTCTGGTGGCCACGTAAGGTTGAGGCAGGGCCAGGCGCCGGTGGATCAGACCGGGGTGTCGAACAGGCCGGCGAACGCGTCGACTACCCGGCCAAGGTTATGCTCGTTGACGCCTGCCATGCACACCCGACCGCTGCGGATCAGGTACACGCCGAATTGGTCACGCAGGCGCTCGACCTGTTCCGGGCTGAAGCCGGTGTAGCTGAACATGCCGTTCTGCTCGAGGATGAAGTCGAAATCGTGGTCCGGCAGCTTGTGCTTCAACGCGCCCACCAGGCGTGTGCGCATGTCGATGATGCGCAGGCGCATGCCTTCGACCTCGTTCAACCACTGGCTGCGCAGCGTATCGTCGTTCAGCACCCTGGCGACGATATGCGCGCCGTGGGCTGGCGGGCTGGAGTAATTGCGCCGCACCGTGGCCTTGAGTTGGCCCAGCACCCGGGTGGCCAGCTCTGCACTGTCGCAAACGATCGACAGCCCGCCCACCCGCTCGCCGTACAGCGAGAATATTTTCGAGAACGAGTTGCTGACCAGTGTCGTGACCCCGGCGCTGGCCATGGCGCGAATGGCGTAGGCGTCTTCCTGCATGCCGGCACCGAAGCCCTGGTAGGCGATGTCCAGGAAGGGGATCAGTTGCCGGGTCCTGGCCAGTTCGATGACCTGGTCCCATTGCTCGCGGGTCAGGTCGCCGCCGGTCGGGTTATGACAGCAGGGGTGCAGCAGCACGATACTGTGGGCTGGCAGAGTGTTCAGGGTGGCGAGCATGGCGGCGAAGTCGACGCCGCCCGTGGCCGGATCGAAGTACGGGTAGGCGTTGACCTTGAAACCGGCCCCGGCGAACAGCGCGATATGGTTTTCCCAGGTCGGATCGCTCACCCAGACTTGCGAGTCCGGGTAGGCATACTTGAGGAAATCGGCCCCCACCTTGAGCGCGCCCGAACCACCGACTGTCTGGATCGTGGCCACGCGTCCGGCCTGGAGCAGCGGATGATCGGCACCGAACAGCAACTGCTGCACGGCACGACGATAGCTCGCCAGGCCCTCCATGGGCAGGTACAGCGAGGCGGTCTGCTCGCCCGCCTCGAGTTCGCGCTGGGCGGCGACCGCCGCGCCGAGACGCGGGATGCGCCCTTCGGCGTCGTAGTAAAGGCCGATGCTGAGGTTGACCTTGTCGGCACGGGGATCCTTGTGGAAGGTCTCCATCAGCGACAGTATCGGGTCTCCAGCGTACGACTCAACGTGGGCGAACATGTGAACGGCTCCTTGAAGGGAAAGGGTCAGGCCGAGTAGCGATCGGGCCGATGATTCAATGCGATGATGAAATTGAGGATGACGGCACCCAGTACCGAGATGGCGAGCATCGGCAGGCTCATCATGGTCAATGAAGCCAGCAGGATAGCGACATCCACGCCCATCTGCAGCCATCCGGCCTTGATCGCGTAACGGTCCTGCAGGTACAGCGCGAGAATATTCATGCCGCCCAGGCTGGCCCTGTGGCGAAACAGGATCATGAAACCGACGCCGAGCATCAGGTTGGCGAGTACCGCGGCATAGAGCGGCTGCAACTGATCGATATGGATGAACAGCGCATGCTGTTCGGAGAACAGCGAGACCAGGCCCACTGCGCAGAACGTTTTCAGGGTGAAGGCCACGCCCATGCGCCGCACTGACAGGTAATAAAAAGGCAGGTTGAGCAGGAAGAACGCCAGCCCGAAAGGGACGGCGAAGGTGTAGTTGATGAACAGCGCAATGCCGGCAGTGCCGCCGGTCATCACGCCGGCCTGGCGCATCAGCAGCACGGCGAAGGAAATCAGCAGGGTGCCCAGGACCAGCGCACAGCCGTCCTCCAGCAGGGAATGACGGGTGTCGGCGGTTTTCAGGGCGGTGGTGGGGGCGGTCATTGCAGGGCCTGGCTCGTGAATCGAGCGCGCATTCTACAGATGCCGGGCGCTTCAGTCCGCTTTGCCTATATTCAGGAAATTACCGGGGCGCGCCGTGCTGTCGCCTTCCAGTACGGGCACGTGCGCCTCGTCCTTCAATTTCACCCCCGATAGTTGTCGACGCCAGGCCTCACGCATGAGGTAAAGCAGCTTGTGCGCGGCCGTGGCGTAGCTCAGGCCTTCCAGCCGAACGTTGGAAATACAATTGCGCGACGCATCGTTGAGCCCGACCCGCGGCGCGTAGGTGAAATACAGGCCCAGGCTATCGGGCGAGCTCAGCCCCGGACGTTCGCCGATCAGGATCACGGCCATGCGGGCGCCAAGCCGCTCGGCCACTTCGTCGGCCACAGCCACTCGACCTTGCTCGACCACGACGATCGGCGCCAGGCTCCAGCCTTCGGCACTGCTCAGCTCAGCGATGCGCTGCAGCATCGGGGGCGCATGGCGTTGCACGGCGAGGGACGACAAACCGTCGGCGATGACCACGGCGAGATCGACACCCTGCTCAGCACGAAGCTGCTGCAAGGCCTGAGCCGAACGCTCGTCCAGGCGCCGGCCGAGGTCCGGGCGCTGCAGGTAGGTATGCCGGTCGCTGGCAGCGCTGTGCGCCTGCACAGCGCAATGGCCCAGGGTTTCGACCTGCGTGACCAGGCTGGCGACGTCCATCGGCAGGTGCACCGCGTCGCGCGCCTGGGCATGGGCGAACTGGAAATCGAGCTGCGCATGGGTCGGCAGGCTGGTGCCCGCGCGCCCCAGGGCAATCCGAGCGGGGGTCAGCGCACGCAGTTCGCGCCAGGGGTCGCCCTTGGGCAGGGTCAGGTCGTCACTCATGAACGCTTTCTCTCTATTTCAATTGCGCCAGGGCTTGCCGGAACAACGGCGGAACGCCCTGGCCAAGGCGTACCTGACCGTCCTGCTGGTGCAGGATGTCCATGCGCTGCAGCCACTGCTCGAACTCCGGCGCCGGGCGCAGGCCCAGGGTCTTGCGCGCGTACAGGGCGTCATGGAAGGACGTGGTCTGGTAGTTGAGCATGATGTCGTCGGAACCGGGAATGCCCATGATGAAATTGATGCCGGCCACCCCGAGCAGGGTCAGCAGCATGTCCATGTCGTCCTGGTCAGCCTCGGCGTGGTTGGTATAGCAGATGTCACAGCCCATCGGCACGCCAAGCAATTTGCCGCAGAAGTGATCTTCCAGGCCTGCACGAATGATCTGTTTACCGTTGTAGAGGTACTCGGGGCCGATGAAGCCGACCACGGTATTGACCAGGAACGGATCGAAATGCCGCGCCACTGCATAGGCACGCGCTTCGCAGGTCTGCTGATCGACATCGTGGTGTGCGTTGGCCGACAGGGCACTGCCCTGGCCCGTCTCGAAATACATCAGGTTGTGGCCCAGCGTGCCTCGCTTGAGGCTCAACCCCGCCTCGTAGCCTTCGCGCAGGATCTCCAGGCTGATGCCGAAACCGGCGTTCGCCGCCTGGGTACCGGCGATGGACTGGAACACCAGGTCCAGGGGCACACCACGCTCGATCGCGGCGATCGAGGAGGTGACATGGGTCAGTACGCAGGATTGCGTGGGGATCGCATAGTGCTCGATCACCCCATCGAGCATTTTCAACAACTCGCTGATGGCGTTCAGGCTGTCGGTCGCCGGGTTGATGCCGATCATGGCGTCGCCGTTGCCATACAGCAGGCCATCGACCAGGCTGGCGGCGATACCGGCGGGGTCGTCGGTGGGATGATTGGGTTGCAGGCGTGTCGACAGGCGTCCGCGCAGGCCCACGGTATTGCGAAAACGGGTGACCACGCGGATTTTCTGCGCCACTAGGACCAGGTCCTGGACGCGCATGATCTTCGACACCGCGGCCGCCATTTCCGGGGTCAGCCCGGGGGCGAGGGCACGCAAGCTGACTTCGTCCGCCTGGTCGTCCAGCAGCCAGTCACGCAGGCCCCCCACCGTGAGGTGGCTGACCGGCGCAAAGGCAGTGGCGTCATGGCTGTCGATGATCAACCGGGTGACTTCGTCTTCCTCGTAGGGAATCAGCGCCTCGGTCAGGAAGCGCTTGAGCGGCACATCGGCCAGCGCCATCTGCGCCGCTGCGCGTTCGGCATCGCTGGCGGCCGCAATCTGCGCCAGGTAGTCGCCCGAGCGCGCCGGGCTGGCCTTGGCCATCAGTTGGCGCAGGCTGTCGAAGCGCCAGGTCTGGCCGCCCACCGTGTGCATGAAACCCATGGCCCTACCTCCTTACTGACCGGCAACCACCGGCACGCCGGCGCCGCGATGGCGAATGAACCGCGTGAAGACGGCTCCGATAGCCATCAGACACAGGAACAGACCGAAGATCAGCGTGTTGAACCAGATCATCGCCACCAGGCAGACCAGTGCCAGCGCCAGGGCAATGGCCGGTACCACCGGATAGCCCGGGGCCCGGAAGGTGCGCTCCAGGCCCGGCTCGGTATGACGCAGGCGGAACAGGCTGATCATGCTGGCGATGTACATGACGATGGCGCCGAACACCGACATGGTGATCATCGCTGCCGTCAGGCTCATGCCCTGCAGGTTGATCAGGCCGTCGCTGAAAATGGCCGCGATACCCACTACGCCGCCGGCGAGAATGGCGCGGTGCGGAGTCTGGAAGCGCGACAGCTTGGCCAGCCCGGCTGGCAGGAAGCCCGCCCGGGCTAGGGCGAAGAACTGCCGCGAATAGCCGAGAATGATGCCGTGGAAGCTGGCGACCAGGCCGAACAGGCCGATCCACACCAGCATGTGCATCCAGGTCGAATCACCGCCCACCACACCTTTCATCGCTTGCGGCAGCGGATCGTTGATATTGGCCAGTGCGCGCCAGTCGCCCACGCCGCCGGCGAAGATCATCACGCTGATGGCCAGGGTGACCAGGGTCAGAATGCCGGCGATGTAGGCGCGTGGAATGGTGCGCTTGGGGTCCTTGGCCTCTTCGGCCGCCATGGCTGCGCCTTCGATCGCCAGGAAGAACCAGATGGCGAAGGGGATGGCGGCGAACATGCCGCTCAAGGCGCCAATGCTGAAGGTGTCCGCTCCCGCCCAGCCGCCCAGGGCGAAGTTGCTGAAGCTGAACGCCGGCGCCACCACGCCCATGAACACCAGCAGCTCGAGCACCGCCAGGATGGTCACGATCAGCTCGAAGGTGGCAGCGATGCTGACGCCGACGATGTTCAGGGTCATGAAGATGAAGTAGGCACCGACGGCCGCCCACTTGGGGTCGAGCCAGGGGTATTGCACCTGGAGATAGGAGCCGATGGCCATGGCGATCGCCGGGGGCGCGAAGACGAATTCGATGAGCGTGGCCAGGCCGGCAATGGTCCCGCCGGTGACCCCCAGGGCCCGCAGGCTGTACGCAAAAGGGCCGCCCGCATTGGGAATGGCGGTGGTCAGTTCGGTGAAGCTGAAAATGAAGCAGGTGTACATCACCGCGACCATCAGCGTGGTCACCAGAAAGCCCAGAGTGCCGGCAGAGCCCCAACCGTAGCTCCAGCCGAAATACTCCCCGGAAATCACCAGGCCCACAGCGATACCCCACAGGTGCAGGGTGCCCAACGTTGGTTTGAGTTGCGTAACGGTCATGGCATTGCCTCTTGCAGACGGACCGGCGAAAAGTGCCTGATTCGCAGAGTAACCACAGGGGCCTTTGCGTGACTTGACGCGACGCGACAGTCCGTGTCGGCTGCGGTCAAGTTTGCCGGGCGTGCGCCGCGCTGGCGCGGCGTACACTCACGTGCACAGATCAGGGGCATTGCTACCTGACACCGCAGCAGCGGGTAAAAGAGTAGCAGACCGAGACTAGCGTGCTTTCGGCCGGCCTGTGATCGCGGGCCGCATGAACAGGGAACAAGATTTGCTTGAAAAGATTTCAAGTCCCCCAGCCGGTCATTGTCGCCATGTCGCTTTTGTCCCCCCCGATGCCCTGTGCGTCCGCTTCTCCTGCCAGCAATCAGGGCGTACTGTCGGCGGCGGCCAATGGCCTGGATGCCTTCATTACCCAAGCCGGCGGGGACCTGGACAGGGTGTTCGGACGTGCCGGCATCGACCCCGAGGCGCTGCGTCACCCCACGCTGAGCCTGTGCCTGCCCAGCTATTGCGAAGTGCTCGAAGAGGCGGCCCGGCAGACGGGCTGCGACAATTTCGGCCTGCACTACGGCCAGCAGTTCCAGCCGCAGGCGCTGGGCTTGCTCGGCTATGTGGGGTTGTGCTCGAACACCCTCGAGGAGGCGCTGGTCAACTTCGCCGGGGCGTTTCCGTTTCACCAGCACAGCACAGCGATTGGCCTGTTCGATGAAGGCGACTGCTATCGCTTTCATTATCAAGTGCGCCATGGCGCCATCGTGCAGCGACGCCAGGACGCGGAGTTGACCATGGGCATGGCGACCAACCTGGTTCGGCACGTGCTCGGACCGCGCTGGGCACCGCGCGAGGTCACCTTCGAGCATGCCCGGCCGCTGGATTGGCAGGCCCATGGCGACTGCTTCGATGCGCCGGTACGCTTCGCCCAGTCCGGCAATTCGATCCTGATTCCCAAGGCCGATGTGTGTACCACACTGATGCCGGGACGTGACCCGGTGCTGTTGATGCTGGTCAACGACGCCATTCGACGGTTGGGGGCGACCGCGCTGGCTGACGATTTGCTGGAGCAGGTGCGCCAGGCCGTCAACGAGGTGCTGTGCGACGCAGAGCCCTGCCTGGACGAAGTCGCCCGGCGAGTCGGCTGCACGGAATGGTCGTTGCAGCGGCGCCTGCGCGAGCAGGGCGTCAACTTCAGCCAACTGGTGGATCAGGTGCGTCGCGAGGCGGCGCTGTGGCACCTGCGCCAGCAGCGCTTGAGCATTTCGCAACTGGCGCCGCTACTGGGTTACTCCGAAACCAGCGCGTTTTCCCGCGCGTTCCGCCGCTGGTTTGGCGTCAGCCCCCGCCAATGGCGCACCCTGGACCACCCTTGACCCCAGGTCACGGGCGATCCCGGGTAGCGATACTCAGGTGCAGGCCGTACCGACCTTGGTCAGTGAGCGGGTGTAGAACTGCAGGTTGAACCCCGAGGCTTTGGCCCGCGTGCACAAGGTGCTGCTGTAGGCACGGTAGTCGATGATGAACACCGGCTTGCCCTGGCTGCGCATCAATTTGTAGCCGTCGCATTCGTTGTACTTGTAGCAACTTTCGTTGATCGCAAAGTCGAATTGGGAGGAAAGCGCCGGCAGCAGGTCCACCGCATTCTTGAGACCGATCAGCAGGCCACGGTCATGGGCGGCCTTGGCCAGGAAGCGGTTGTAGTCCAGTTGATTGGCGGCGCTCAACTTCAAGCCGTTGTCGTTGCTGTAGCCATCCACATTATCCGGGTCCACGCCGTCGCAGCCCTTGCTCTTGGCCAGGTCCATGCGTTTGATCATGATGTTGCGCACGTCAACGGAGCGCACGTCGAGCCAGCGCTCGCCGGGCCAGTCTCCCAGGGGTTTGCCCAGCACTTTCTTGAGAAAGGCGCCTGCATCGGGCCGCCAGTCTTCGTGGGTGCCCGCACTGAAGTAGCAGATCACCACACGGCCCTGGCTTTTCAGTGCGGCAATGGTGGCTTTGGGCGTGTCATACAAGTCAACGTCATACACCTTGCGCTCGGGCTTGAGCAAGGGGCCGTTGAGCTGTACGTGCCAGCTGGGATTTTGCGGAAGAGCGGGCGGCGCGGCCGAGGCCACGCCTGATAGCAGAAGAACAGCGGACACCCAGACGGCTTTGAGCATGGCACACCCTTACTACAGGAAAGAGGTCTGCGCAGCATATCCGTTCCGGTATCCGTTGCATCTCGTTGCGCAGCCGGCATTTTCTCTAATCGTGATGGGGTTCACCCAGAAAGATCAACGCAGTGCAATAACCAGGCTGCGCGCTTGCACCGCCTGTCACGCCAGCAGGGTATGCAGGGGTAGCACGGTGGGTGTGGCCTATGGTCATATCTACGGCCGTTCGACGATGCGACCCCCGTCGGCCTTCACTTCTACAAAAAGTCTGTGAAAAGGAACCCCGAAATGAAAGCAGTCGGCTTTTACCAACCTCTGCCGATCGATCACCCGCAAGCGCTGGTGGACATCGAGTTGCCCGAGCCCGCCCTGGGCGATCACGACCTGCTGGTGGAGATCAAGGCAATCTCCGTCAACCCGGTGGACATGAAAGTGCGTTCCAGTGCCACCCCGGCCGATGGCCAGGCCCGGGTGCTGGGCTGGGACGCCAGCGGCATCGTCCGTGCGCTGGGTGCCAAAGCCAGTCGCTTCAAGGTCGGCGACCGTGTCTGGTATGCCGGCGACCTGACCCGCCAGGGCAGCAACGCCGAGTTGCAAGCGGTGGATGAGCGGATCGTCGGGCCGATGCCGACCAGCCTCGACTTCGCCGAAGCGGCGTCGTTGCCGCTGACCGCGATCACTGCCTGGGAACTGTTGTTCGAGCGCTTGAAGGTGCAGAACCTGGACCCCAGCGCCCGTTCCGCGTTGCTGGTGATCGGTGCGGCGGGTGGGGTGGGTTCGATCCTGATCCAATTGGCGCGCCAACTGACGGGCCTGACGGTGATCGGTACCGCTTCACGGCCGCAGACCCGCGAATGGGTCCTGGCGCGCGGCGCGCACCACGTGATCGATCACAGTCAGCCGTGGGCCGCACAACTGGCCGAGCAAGGCATCGACCAAGTGGCCTGCGTGATCGGCTTGAACCACACCGACAGCTACATCGACCAGATCGTCGAGGTGCTGCAGCCTGAAGGCCAGTTGGCACTGATCGATGATCCAAAGAGCTTTGACATCGTGCCGTTCAAGCGTAAATCGCTGTCCGTGCACTGGGAGTTGATGTTCACGCGCTCGCTGTTCAAGACCGAGCAGCAGATTGCCCAGCATCGACTGCTGCGGCGAGTGGCCGAACTGGTCGACGCCGGCGTGGTGACTCACACGCTGACCGAGCGCCTGCAGGGTATCGACGCGGCAACGCTGAAACAGGCGCATCGCTTGATCGAGAGCGGTGCGACTCGCGGCAAGATTGTGCTGGAACGCTGAAACTACACACCCGTGCAGGTGCGCAATGGCGAAAGGCTTACAGGTTTTGCAGCGCTTCGCCATGGCCGCCAGGCAGGGTGCCGGATAATCTGGACCCATCAACTGCAGCGACGGAAGGCTGCAGGATCAGGGACGATCGACCATGGCCTGGATGGCTGCCGACAGGACGTTGGAATGGTCTTGGAAAAACCCGCTTCGGCGGGTTTTTTGTTGCCTGTGCGCCAGCCTATTCCTTGACGTTCATGAAGGCTTCGGCCCAGCGGATATAATCGGCCGGGAACGTGTAGGTGTGGGTCAGTTCGGTGGCGCTGAGGTCGGCCGTGCTGCTTTGTACGTTGCGCTGGGCCCGCAGGCTGTCGTAAGTCGCCTTGATCGCTGCGAAGTACGCGGCATGGCCATCCACGGTCACCCGCACGCCGGCCCTGGCCAGGCGCTCGTCATCGTGCAGGGCCGGGTTGCCGTAGGTCACCAGCATCAGCGGGACGCTGAGGTGCTCGGCGATCTGCTCCAGGTGCTCGAAATCGCGCACGCCCACCATGCAGATCCCGTCTGCTCCGGCTTTCTGATAGGCGAGGGTACGAGCGATCACGTCCTGGACCGACAGCAGCGTGGCATTGGTCCGGGCGAACACCGCCATCTCGCTGTCGACGCGGGCCTCCAGCGCCGCGCGAATCTTGCCCACGCCTTCGTCCACGGAGATCAGGTCGGTCGACTTGCGGTTGAATTGAGCGGGCAGCAACGTATCTTCGATGGTCAGTGCGGCGATGCCGGCGCGCTCCAGTTCCTCCACCGTGCGCATCACATTCAGCGCGTTGCCATAGCCGTGGTCGGCGTCGGCAATGATCGGCAGTTGGGCCACCCGGCCGATGCGGGTGGCCTGCTCGGCGAACTCGCTCAGGGTGATCAGGGCAAAGTCCGGCGCACCAAGCACCTGCAGGGACGCGACCGAGCCACCCAGAATGCCGACTTCGAAACCCAGGTCGGCGGCAATCCGCGCCGACATCGGGTCGAAGACCGAGGCTGTGTGGTAGCAGTAGGGGCTCGCGATCAGCTCGCGAAAGTCGCGGCGCAGGTCGGTATGGGAAATTCTGGGCATGACATCTCCGGATTGAGTGCTTTCTATCGTCTGTCTGAGTGACGCCATTGTAACGCCTAGGCCCGAAACAGGGCCACCGCTGGCCAGTTCACCCCGTTCGACCCGGCCCTCGAGCCGGTCGCTGCCAGTCGGCAATATGCAGTGCCGCGCACCGCCGGTGCTACCCCTGACACCATTGAGCGGCTGCATCACCTCGATAGGCACATGCACTGAACATTTTTGCTAGGGTGATGGTCAATCTTCTACGACAAGGCGATTGCCACCGGCGGCGCCTACCGAATTTCAAACGACTGGAGAATGCAAATGTCGGTTGCCAACGTTAAGCAAGAACTCAAGACCGTAGCGAACGTCAAGGACAAGGCCCAGCAGGGCGAAGGCACTCGGGTCGAGAACCAGGTGCAGGTCGGCAAGGAGCTGGCGGTGCTGCTGTCCGATGTGTTCGCGCTGTATATCAAGACCAAGAACTACCACTGGCACATGAAGGGGTCGCACTTCCGCGACTATCACCTGCTGCTGGAAGAGCAGGCCACTCAACTGTATGCCATCACCGACGTGATTGCCGAGCGCGCTCGCAAGATCGCCCAGCCCACCGTGCGTTCGCTGGAGCAGATGGTCCAGCTCAAGCGTCTGGCCAGCAGTGAATCCGCCGAGCTGTCGGCAGAGCAGATGCTGACCGAGCTGCACGATGACAACCAGGCGCTGGCGGCCTTCATGCGCAGTACCCACAGCGTGACCGATGAAGCCAATGATGTGGCCACCACCAGCCTGCTGGAAGAGTGGATCGATCAGGCCGAAGAGCGCGCCTGGTTCCTGGGCCAGACTGTCGCCAAGTAATGTCGTATCGCGCCCGGGCCCATGGCCCGGGCGTTGCTTTTTCCCTCTGCGCTCTACCGTGTTGCTCCCCCTCCGTTTTCCCTCTGCGTGCGCTTATGCCGCACCGGCACGCCTGCGACATGGTGTCGCATAATGGGCTTTATCGACCTCCAGCGGTCGATGAATATCGTCTGAAGGCAGGACGACGCGCTCAGCCTGTGTGATAATTGGCGCCAAGGAACTTCTGTAACAAAATGCAATCGGGCGTCGTCCGAAAGAAGACAGGCTCACCTGCACGCACTCGCGGCGGGAGTTCCGGACATTTGATGTCACTCAGTTAGCTGAAAACAAGGTCAACAAAAAGCAGTCAGCGCCGGGGGAGACATGAAACTGAGGCCATGCGTGTCATTGCTGCCTTGTATGTCCACTCACCAATACTCATGACGGTTGGAAGGTCGGCTCGCCTGAGTCGAAGATGAGCAGCCAAGTGCGTTTCATGATCAAGAATGGCGGGTGGATGGCGTTCATCCTGGATATATCACCACTATGTTGAAAAAAGTGAACACGGCCCTGCTGGGTCTGGCTCTGTCGATGGGACTGACGCCAGTGCACGCTGCCGAAACCAAGAAAGTCGACGTCCTGCTGGTCGGCGGCGGTATCATGAGCGCCACCCTGGGCACCTGGCTCAACGAGCTGGAGCCGACCTGGACCATGCAAATGGTCGAGCGCCTGGACGCCGTCGCCGAAGAGAGCTCCAACGGCTGGAACAATGCCGGTACCGGTCACTCGGCGTTGGCCGAATCGAACTACACCCCGGTCGATAAAGACGGCAAGGTGCAGATCGCCAAGGCGATCGAAATCAACGAAGCCTTCCAGATCTCTCGCCAGTTCTGGGCGCACCAGGTCAAGCAAGGCGTCCTGAAGAACCCGCGCTCGTTCATCAACTCCACCCCGCACATGAGCTTCATGTGGGGCGATGACAACATCAAGTTCCTCAAGGACCGCTACACGGCCCTGCAGGCCAGCCCATTGTTCGCCGGCATGCAGTATTCGGAAGATCAGGAGCAGATCCGCAAATGGGTTCCGCTGATGATCGAAGGCCGTGATCCCAAGCAGAAGCTGGCCGCGACCTGGACACCCCTGGGCACCGACGTCAACTTCGGCGAAATCACCCGCCAGTTCGTGGCGAACCTGAAGACCAAGTCCAACTTCGACCTGAAGCTGTCGAGTGAAGTCGAAGACATCACCCGCAACAAGGACGGTTCCTGGCGCGTCACCTACAAGAACCTGAAAGACGGTACTGAAACCCAGACCGACGCCAAGTTCCTGTTCATCGGCGCGGGCGGTGGTGCCCTGCACCTGCTGCAGAAGTCCGGTATCGACGAGGCCAAGGAATACGCCGGCTTCCCGGTCGGTGGTTCGTTCCTGGTGCTGGACAAGCCGGACATCGCGACCCAGCACATGGCCAAGGCCTACGGCATCGCGTCCACCGGTGCACCGCCCATGTCGGTTCCACACCTGGACACCCGCGTGCTGGATGGCAAGCGCGTGATCCTGTTTGGCCCATTCGCGACCTTTTCCACCAAGTTCCTCAAGAACGGTTCGTACTTCGACCTGCTGACCAGCACCACCACCCACAACGTGTGGCCAATGACCAAAGTGGGCATCGAGCAGTACCCGCTGGTCGAGTACCTGGCTGGCCAGTTGATGATGTCGGATGACGACCGCTTCGCGGCCCTGAAGGAATATTTCCCGAACGCCAAGAAAGAAGACTGGCGCCTGTGGCAAGCCGGTCAGCGCGTGCAGATCATCAAGCGTGACGCCGAGAAAGGCGGCGTGCTGAAGCTCGGCACCGAGATCGTCAGCTCCAAGGACAACAGCATCGCCGGCCTGCTGGGCGCTTCGCCCGGTGCGTCGACCGCGGCTCCGATCATGCTGAGCGTGCTGGAAAAAGTCTTCAAGGACAAAGTGGCCACCCCGGCCTGGCAGGAAAAGCTGCGCCAGATCGTGCCGAGCTACGGCACCCAGCTCAATGGTTCGCCTGAGCGTGTTGCCCAGGAGTGGGCTTACACGGCAGAAGTCCTGCAGCTGACGCCACCACCGGCGATCAAGCCTGCTGGCGATGCACCGGCCGCTCCGGCCGCGAACAAGCCAGTACCGGCCAATCCGTCTGCGGACATGGCGTTGTAACACCCTGGCCCGCCCGTTCCAGGGCGGGCCGACGGTTGCCGAGTCTAATCGGCGACCACGGCCGGGGCATCGCCCGATGCCCCGGCTTCTCCCCAACCCTGCCGCGCCGCCGTACGGATAGCCTGCAACAGCATGGCGAACGCCGGGTTGTCGTTTTCCTCGCGCCAGATCAGGTGCAGTTCGCTCTGTACGCCTTCACCCAGGTCGATCGCGCGAAACTTTACATTCTTGAACACCACACTGGTGGCGCAGCGCGGCACCAGGGCCAGGCCCATTCCGGCGTTGACCAGGGCCAGAATGGTCAACGAAGAGCCGAGCCATTGCACATACTCCGGTGCCACCCGTGCCGAGCGCAGCATGCCTGTCAGCAATTCGTTGAAAGGCGGGTAGGCGGCGTGGGAATACATCAGGAAGGGCTGGCGGTCCAGATCCCCCACGCTGACCTCGGCGCTCGCCGCCAGCGGATGACTGCTCGGTATCGCCAGCACGAACGGTTCGCGCACCAGGCACTCGCTGGCGTAGCCCGGGTCCAGCAGCGGCGTGCGGGCGATGCCCAGGTCGATGCGGCGGGCGCGCAGGGCTTCGTGCTGCTGATAGGTGTTCATCTCGGCCAGGTCGATATTGATGTGCGGTTGTTTGATCCGTGCCTCGGTGATCACCTTCGGCAGGAATTCGTAGACCGCGCTACCAACGAAGCTGATGTTCACCGAGCCAATGTCACCCTCGGCGAAGCGCCGCGCCGAGAGGGCCGCTTGCTGCGCGCGTTCGAGCAAGTTCTGCGCTTCAACGAAGAACGCACGCCCGGCAGCGGTCAGCGCCACGCTGCGGGTGCTGCGGGTGAACAGCTCGACACCCAGGTGGTGTTCCAGCAATTGAATCTGCCGGCTGAGCGGCGGCTGGGTCATGTTCAGGCGTTCGGCCGCGCGGCGGAAATTCAGTTCCGTCGCCACCGCGGTGAAGCAGCGCAGCTGGGTCAGTTCGAACATTGATCCAATCCGAGTATCAATCAAGTGCCAAGTTAGATTAGACGGGATCAATGTCGGCGTCCATGATCGAGTGCATCCCATAAAAACAAGCGACGGGGTCACTCTGTGAATACGCATCCGCACCACGCTGACACTCAACACTTGGCCAGTGCCGTGAGCAAGGTCAAGCGGCACGTGCTGCCGTTGTTCGTGATCATGTTCATCGTCAACTACATCGATCGGGTCAACATCGGTTTCGTGCGCACCCACATGGAAACCGACCTGGGCATCGGCGCGGCGGCCTATGGCCTGGGCGCCGGCCTGTTCTTCGTCGGTTACGCGCTGTTCGAAGTACCGTCCAACATGCTGTTGCAGCGCTTCGGCGCCCGTGCCTGGCTGACGCGCATCATGTTCACCTGGGGCCTGGTAGCCATGGGCATGGCGTTCGTCAAAGGCGAAACCAGTTTCTACGTCATGCGTTTTCTGCTCGGGGTGACCGAGGCCGGGTTCTACCCCGGCGTGCTGTACTACTTTACCCAATGGCTGCCTGCCAGCGAGCGCGGCAAGGCCATGGCTATTTTCCTCAGCGGCTCGGCAATTGCCTCCATCGTGTCCGGGCCCATCACTGGCGCACTGTTGAGTGTGACCGGCCTGGGCCTGCACGGCTGGCAGTGGATGTTCCTGATTGAAGGCGGGGCGTCGGTGGCCCTGTGTGGCTTCGTGTACTTCTGGTTGCAGTCGCACATTCACCAGGCCAAATGGCTGAGTCAGGCGGAGCAGACAGCGCTCAAGACCGCCATCGACGACGAACAGCGCGCCCGCGAAGCCGAACAGGTGGTACGGCCGTCGATGTTCAAACTGCTGGCCGACACGCAGATTCTGGTGTTCTGCTTTATCTTCTTTTCAGTGGCACTGACCATCTATGGCGCCACGTTCTGGCTGCCGAGCATGATCAAGAAGATGGGCAATATCAGCGATTTCGAGGTGGGCCTGTTCAACTCGATTCCCTGGATCATCTCGATCGCGGCCATGTACGGTTTTGCCGCCCTGGCCGCACGTTTCAAGCACCAACAGGCATGGGTCGCCACCACGTTGATCATCGCCGCCATCGGCATGTTCATGTCGACCTACGGCGGGCCCGTGTTCGCCTTTGTCGCCATCTGCTTCGCCGCCGTGGGCTTCAAGGCCGCCTCGGCCTTGTTTTGGCCGATTCCCCAAGCCTACCTGGACGCGCGAATCGCCGCAGCCGTGCTGGCCCTGATCAACTCGGTGGGCAATCTGGGCGGCTTCGTCGCGCCCACGGTGTTCGGCTTCCTCGAAGAGAAGACCGGCTCCATCCAAGGCGGCCTGTATGGCCTGGCCGCGACTTCGGTGGTGGCCGCCATCGTCGTGTTCTTTGCCCGCACCCGGCCGCGCGCACACAAGCCTGACAGCGCACGGCGGCCCGCCGCAGTCACCTCTTGATCACCGCATACCCCCCAGAATCCACGGGAGAGAGCCCCATGAAAATCATCCGCGTCACGGTCACACCCATTGCGTTCCGCGATCCGCCGCTGCTCAATGCCAGCGGTATCCACGAGCCCTTCGCCCTGCGTTCGATCATCGAAGTGGAAAGCGACAACGGCTACATCGGCCTCGGCGAGAGCTACGGCGATGCGCCTGCACTGGCCATCCAGATGGCGGTCAAGGACCAGTTGCTCGGCCTGGACCCTTTCAATCTCGCCGGCCTGCGCCGGATCGTCCGCGCCACCGTGGCCCGCCATAAGCCGGCCAGCGTCGCCGGCGCCGAACTGGCCCCAGGCTCGCATGCCAGCAAGGCGGTGAGCAACGCCTACTCGGCGTTCGAAGTCGCCTTGCTCGACCTCCAGGCCCGTTCGTTGAACCGGCCCCTGGTGGACTTGCTGGGGGGCGCTGTGCGCGAGGAAGTGCCGTTCAGCGCCTACCTGTTCTTCAAGTATGCCCAGCACATCGACACCCCCTACGCACCGGATGGCTGGGGCGAGGCCCTGAGCGAGGAGCAGATCGTCGGCCAGGCCCGGCGCATGATCGAGCAGTACGGCTTCAAAAGCATCAAGCTCAAGGCCGGGACCTTGCCGCCGGAACATGAAGTGGCCTGCATCCTGGCCTTGAACAAGGCCTTCCCCGACCATCCGTTGCGCATCGACCCCAATGGCAACTGGTCACTGGAGACTTCGGTGCGCATGGCCGAGCTGCTGGGCGACAGCCTGCAGTACTACGAAGACCCGTGCCCGGGCCTGGAGGACATGGCCGAACTGCACAAACGTACCGGCCTGAAGCTGGCCACCAACATGGTGGTGACCGACTTCGACGAGTTCCGCCGCAGTGTCGCCTTGAACAGCGTGCAGATCGTTCTCGCCGATCACCATTACTGGGGCGGCCTGCACGCGACCCAGGCGCTGGCGAAAATGTGCGAGACCTTCGGCCTCGGCGTGTCGATGCACTCCAACTCCCACCTGGGCATCAGCCTGATGGCCATGGCCCATGTCGCGGCGTCGGTGGACAACCTCGACTACGCCTGCGACACCCACTACCCGTGGCAGGAAGAGGACGAGGAGGTGATCAAGGGCGGCAAGCTGCCGATCGTCGACGGGTGCGTCAAAATCACTCGTGCGCCGGGCCTGGGCGTCGAGTTGGACCCAGATCAGCTGGGCAAACTGCATGACCAGTACTTGTCCTGTGGCATCCGCCAGCGTGACGACGTGCGGCAGATGCAGCGCTACAAGCCAGACTGGACAGCACTCAAGCCGCGCTTCTAACAGGCTGCCCCGGCGAGGGGGCCGTCACTGGCCCCGGCCGGTCAGGCGATGCGCCAGGAACCGATGCTGCGGCGAGAACAGTCGCAGGTACGTCAGCAGCACTGCGCCCACGGTACCCAGGGCCGACGACGCGGCGATCAGGAACATGATCACGATCTGATAGCGCACGGCCTCGAGCGGGTGTTGTCCGGCTAGCACCTGGCCGGTCATCATCCCCGGCAGGCTGACGATCCCTACCACGGTCATCTGGTTCAGGGTGGGCATCATCCCGGCCCGCACGGCCGAGCGAATCGGTGCCTGGGCCGCTTCCCAGCGCGTGCCGCCCAGGGCCAGGATCATCTCCACGGTGTCGCGCCCGGCGGTCAGTTCCCGGGTCATGCGCTCCATGCCCAGCGAGACGCCGGTCAGGGTATTACCCAGAATCATGCCCAGTATCGGAATGGCGTACTGTGGTTCGTACCAGGGGTCGATGCGAATCACCGCGAACAGACCGAGGGCAGCGACCAGCCAGGAACTGCCCCACACCGAGACGATGCTGTCGCTTCTTTGCCCCGCATACGTCCAGCGCCCGCGCCCCGCCGCCGATGTGCCGGCGATGAGGGTCATCGCGCACATCAGCGGCAGTACCACGTACCAATAGGCGAACTCGAACACCCAGCCCAACAGATAACCCACGGCCAGCAGTTGCACCACGGTGCGCACCGCCGCCCAGAACAACAGGCGGCCCAGGCCCAGGTTGAGCAGCAGCGACAGCCACCCATTGAGCAGAATCAGGCTGGCGGCAATCGTCATGTCGGTGATCGACAGGCTTTGGTAATTCATGGGTGCACCTCCTTTTGCAGCACGCCAGCACTCATCTGCAGGTGCCGATTCCCCATCCTGAGGGCTTGTGCCGCGTCGTGCGAGACCCAGACAAATGCCCGTTGTTGGCACGCATCCTGGCCCATCCAGGCATTCACCAGGCACTCGACCTGGCCTGCGGAAACCGCGTCCAGAGCGGCCGTGGGCTCGTCGAGCAGCAGGACCTGAGGCGCCAGTTGCAAGGCGCGCACCAGGGCAGTGATCTGCGCTTCACCGCCGGATAACTGCGCAGCGCGCTTGTTCAGAAAGTCGTTCGATTTGCCGGCCATGGCCAGCAACGCCCGCACTCGGCCTGCGTCATAGTGACGTGATTTCAAGCCTTTCAGGGCATAAGGCAGGCGCAGGTTGTCCTCGACGCTGCCGTCGAGCAGGGCAGGGCGTTGGGCGATGTAGACCACTTGGCTGCGAAACGCCGGAATGCCCGCGGCAGCGATGCGCTCGCCCTGCCACAGCACGTCGCCGCCGCTGGGGGCGTCGAGCAGCGCCAGTGCCCGCAGCATGACGCTTTTGCCGGATCCGGAGGCGCCGCTGAGGGAGACTCTGTCGCCGGCATTCAGGTTGATGTCGGTGGGGTGCAGCAACGTCGCGTGGCTGGTTGGATCGACCCGGCCCAGTTGCCGGGCCTGCAATATCGAGGGCATGCGCCGCCTTGTGTGGTGTGTAGAACAGTGGCCGAGACACTACCTGATTGCGCCGGGCCAGGCGAGGCGGGCAGCGTCTCGTCACTGTGGCGTCGTGGAGACGGTTACGCATCGCCCCAGGCTCCTGAAAACAGGGCCTTGGCCGATGCCGCCCTGCTTTCGGCAGTCGCGCGGCTCATTTTTACGACCAGTCCGCCGATATTGATGGCAAGACACGATCACTGCTTTTTGACTCTGGACGGGGATGCTGGAATGGTGCTGAGGAAGCTGAAAATTGCACAACGCACGCTGCTGTGTTTCGCGATCATGGTACTGCTGGTGCTTGGGCTGGGAACCTTCAGCCTGATGCAGCTGGCAAGCATTCGCGAAGAAGGCCTGGAAATCGAAAACGATGCCCTGCCGGGCATTGCCATTGGCGACGACCTGGCACTGGCCTTCGCCAATACGCGTTTCGACGTGATGAAGATGCTGTCCACGCGCACCGAACCGCAACTGGTCGAAGCCTATGAAGAACTGCAGCAGCGCAAGGCGGCGTTCAGCAAAGCCATGGCCGCCTATGCGCCCCTGGTGACGTCCGGCGACGAACAGCAGTTGGTCGAGGCCATCGGCGGTTTGTACCAACGCTACACGGGGCATGCCCAGGAGGTACACGACCTGGTCAAGGCCGGGCAGGCCGAAGCGGGCCGCGAACTGGCCTGGACGCAGATGGCCGGTATCGCCAAGGCCATGGCTGCGCAGCTGAGTAAGCTGGAGCAGATCAACGACGCCTCCCAGGAGGCTTCCAGCGCCAACGCGACGGCTGAGTACCAACAAGCCAAGCGGGTCACCTTGCTGACCATGGCGGTCGCGGTGGTCGCCACGCTGTTGCTGGCGTGGCGCCTGACCGCGAGCCTGTCCGGGCCGATCGGCCAGGCCCTGCTGGCGTCCGAGACCGTGGCCGCGGGTGACTTGCGGCCTAACACCGTGAACACCGCCGGCGTGGACGAGGCCGCCCTGTTGCTGCAGTCAATGGAGCGCATGCGCGACAACTTGCGCTCGACCCTGGCGCATGTGGGCGATGCAGCGAGCCAGTTGTCCTCGGCCACCGATGAAATGAGCGCGTTGATGCTCAGCAACAATCGCGACCTGGTGACGCAAAACAGTGAAATCGAAATGGCCGCCACGGCTGTGACGGAAATGAGCCAGGCCGTGGACGAGGTCACCCGCAATGCGGTCTCCACGTCGGAAGAGTCCAAGGCCTCTTCGCGCGCCGCCCAGGTCGGCGAGCAGGAGCTGGGCAGGACCGTGCAGTCCATCGTCGAATTGACCGCGCACGTCTGCGGTGCCTCCGAGCAGGCGCAATTGCTGGCCTCACGTACCCTCGAAATCACCAAGGTGCTGGAGGTCATTCGCTCGGTGTCGGAGCAAACCAACCTGCTGGCGCTGAACGCTGCCATCGAGGCCGCCCGTGCCGGCGATGCCGGGCGCGGTTTTGCCGTGGTGGCAGACGAGGTGCGAGCACTGGCGCATCGCACCAGTGAATCCACTCGCGAAATCGAGACCATGATCGGCCACATCCAGCAAGGCACCCGCAGCACCGTGGAGGCTCTGGCCGTCAGCAGCGAGCAGGCGCAACGGACCAAAGGCCAGGCAGAATCCGCCATGCAGGCACTGAACCTGATTGCCCGTTCGGTTGTGGTCATCGACGAACGCAACACCGTGATTGCCAGCGCCTGCGAAGAACAGGCCCAGGTCGCCCGCGAGGTGGACAGCAACCTGGTGCGTATCCGCGACCTGTCGGCGCAGTCGGCGGTGCGCGCGGATCAGACCGGCAGCGCCAGCCATGCGTTGGCTGCGCTGGCGACCGGACTGAGCGTCAAGCTCAAGCACTTTCAGTTATAAACGACGAGAGCACCTGCCTGCGTGGCGTCATCCAGGCGCAGGCCCTCGACATCACGTCCCCGGTAGAGGACTGCCGAACGTGCCGGCTGCCGCTTCTGCTTCCCACCACCCGCCAGCGATCGCCTTGCGCACTGCACCGGTAGGGCGCCGGCGTGGTTCACTTCACCCGGTGCGGAATATCGTCATCGGCGATCAACACCCGCTCCATGACCCGGGGAAAGTCTCCGTAGTTGTACACCGGGTAATGCAGCAATGCTCGGTTGTCCCAGAACGCCACGGTGCCCGGCGTCCATTTGAAGCGCACCTGGTACTCCGGGTTACTGAAAGCCTTGAGCAACTGTGCCACCAGGTCGCGGCTGTCCTCCACCGACCAGCCGATCACCTGCGGGGACATCGAAAAGTTGATGAACAGCGCGTCTTCGCCGGTCTCCGGGTGGGTACGCACCAGCGGGTGCGCGAGAATCGGGTAGTCGTAGTCCACCGCGTCGAGCGCGGCCTTGAAGTTATGCGTGACATAGAGGTCGTCGATGCGCGCTTTCAATTCCGGCGACAGGCCGCGGTACACCTGGCCACTGTCGGCCCAGACGGTATCGCCGCCCACCGGTGGCAGGGAAACGGCACGCAGCACGGCGCCATAGGTCGGCTTGAGCATCCAACTGGTGTCGGTGTGCCAACGGCCCTTGCGCGCATCGCCATAGAGTTCCCTGGCTTCGCTGGCGAGGATCAGGTGGGCTTGCGGCCGTTGGCGATCTTCCTGGCGTGTGGTGGGGTGCACGTACAACTCGCCGAATTGCCCGGCGAAGCGCACCTGCTGTTCGCTGGTGATGTGCTGGTTGCGGAAGAAAATCACTTTGTGGGTCAGCAGCAGCGCGTGGATGTCGTCACGGCGTGCCTCGCTCAGCGGTTGACTCAGGTCGATACCGGTAATTTCTGCGCCCAGGGTCGGCTCCAGGCGGGTGACCTGAAGCGGTGACTCGGCGGCGAGACGGTGTTCGGCAGGCATGGTGCGGTCCTCTTATTGTGGATCGGGGTTTACCAGTCGTAGGAAACGCGCGCGTAATAAAACGCGCCGTTGAGCCCGTAGGGGGCAAAACTGCCATAGTTGTCCGGGTTGTTGACTTCACTCGGGTTGGCGGCGCCCAGGCCGGTGAGTGACAGGTTGGCTTTTTGCTTGTCCGGGCGTATGCCGAACAGGTTGTTGGAACCGACGGACAGCGACAGGTTGTCGGTCAGCAGGTAGGTCACATCCAGGTCAGTGATCCATTTGGCGCCGAATGGCTGGTCGCCGGCGGCCGTCAGGCCGGCTTCGGTGTACTGGCCGTAGCGGGTCAGTTGCAGGTCGGTGATGAAGTCGCCGAGACGCCAGTTGCTGCCCAGCACCAGCTTGTCGCGCGGCGTGCCCTTGCTCAGGTCGGTCTGCGCCTGATGGCCGAAAATCACGTAATCGCTGCCCAGCAGGCTATTCACCGTCCCATTCTGCTTGATGTCGCGCAGGGTGGTGCGGTTGTAGCTGTACAACGCCGACCAGCGCACCTGGCCGAATCGACCGTAATCGCTCTGCAGTTCGCTGACCAGGTCGATGCCGTCGGTACGGGTGTCGACCCCGTTCATGTTGTACTGCGCCGAGTACAGGTCATTGATCCCCAGCGACGCCAGCGTGTCGCGAACCGTGGTGGAACCGCCGGTGTCGCGGATGATCTCGCTCTTGACGATGCGGTCCTTGATTTCAATGCGGTAGGCATCGAGGGTTACCCGCGCATTGGCGCTGGGCTCCCAGGACAGGCCGACGCTGAAGTTGGTGGATTTCTCCGGCTCCAGGTCCTTGGCGCCCAGCGCCTGGGCGGCGACACTGCTGGGCGGCAGGTAACGGGCCAGCAGGGTCTGGGTGCTGCCATCGGCCAGGCGTACCGACGTGTTCTGAGTCACGGCGAAGGTCTGCTGGGCCAGCGACGGGGCGCGAAAACCGGTGTTGAAGGTCCCGCGCAAGGCCAGGTTCGGTGTCAGTTCGTAGCGGATCGACAGCTTGCCGCTGGCGGTGTTGCCCGAGCTGTCGTCATAGTGCTCGAAACGGAATGCCGCACTGCTGTAGAAGCGTTCGGTCAGGTGCGCGCCGGCATCGAGGTAGAACGCGAAGCTGTCGCGGTCCAGCGAGCCGGCGTCGGCCGGCGAGGTGCCGGTGAAGGACTGCAGGCCCGCGCTCGGCCGTTGCCCTGCTCGTGGATGGCCCGCCGGGTAGACATAGCCGCCATCGCGATAGGAATCCGGCTCGCCAGCGCTTTGCGCATATTTCTCCCAGCGGTGCTCGACCCCCGCCGACAGTTGCAGCGGTTGGGCCAGGCCGACGTCGAAGGGGCGGGTGAAATCGATATTGTTGGTCCACTGCTCGAATTCCTGTGCGCCCAGGTAGAAGGTGGTCTTGCTGCTCGGCCCGAGGGACGAGTTCAGCGTGTTCTGCGCGCCCAGGCGCACATCATCCTTGCCATAAGTGGTGCTGGCGTCGTACGCCCAGCCGGCGAGATCGCCTTTGCCGCCGAACGCGAACTGAAAGTCTTTCTCGTCGATCAAGCGCTGCGCAGCAAAGCCGTCGGGGTAAATGTCCGGCAGCGATGACAGGCTGGTCGCGCGAAAGCTGCCGCGGGTGTCGACGATCTGCCGGTCGCTGTAGGTCGAGAACGAGTACAGGGTCAGCGCGTCATGGAGGGGCACCTCGGCGTTGTAGGAAAAGTTGTAGACCTTGTCGCGGTTGGAACGGCCATAACCCTTTTCCAGGAGTCGGTCGACGCTTTGCTCGCGTGGGTCGGGTTGGGCCCCCGGGGTGCCGAACGGCACGGACTGACCGCCGCTGACCGGGTAGTACCAGGGGCCCCGGGCGTTGCCCGCCGCATAGGAGGGACCCTGCAAGCGCAGGTCGAACGAGGTATTGAGGAAACCGCCGTCGCTGCCCAGGGCGAAGCCGTTGTTGAGGGCGGCCTGGGCCAGGTCGCCGGGCTTGTCTTCCTGCTGGCCGGTGGTCAGGCTGGCGCTGCCGCCGCTGCTTTGCGCCTTGAGGATAATGTTCAGCACCCCGGCGATGGCATCGGAGCCGTATTGGGCCGATGCGCCGTCGCGTAGCAGTTCGATACGCTCGATGGCCGATGTGGGGATCAGGTCCAGGTCCACGGGCACGCTACCGCTGGCGATCCGCGCGAAGTTGTTGTAGACCGCCGTGTTGTGGCGCCGCTTGCCGTTGACCAGCACCAGCAGGTGGTCGCCGCTCAGGCCGCGAATCGACACCGGGCGAACCGACGAAGACGTGCCCCACCGGCCTGGGCCGGCGCGCTGAACGACGGCACGATACGCCCAAGGGCCTCACGCAGGCTGGCTTTGCCGGTCTTGCGGATCTGCTCGCCGCTGATGATATCGATGGGCGAGGGGCTGTCGGCGACGGTGAGGGTGTTGCTGCGGTTGCCGGTCGCGATGGTGTAGACGGTGTCGAGCCGGGCGTCCTCACCTTCCGCAGCCCAGGCCGCCGCAGGCACCACGGCACACAGCAGGGACAGGGCGGGCATCGATAACCCGGGGCAGGAGCGATAATCGGGGCGAGCAGGTTCGTGCGAGCGCATGCAGTCCGCATCCTTGATCGAGCGAGAGGACCGCCGTGCACCTGGCACGGCAGGCGTTTCAGTGGGTCAGGCGCGTCGTGCCGCCTGAGCGGGGTGAGCGAGCAGGGCGTCGACGGCGTCGATGATCGGCTGCGCTTCGGTACGTACCAGCCAGTCCGGGCTGACCTCGGCGAACTGCACGCGGCCGTCACTGCCCAGCACTACCACCGTCGGTTGTGGCAGTTCCCAGGTGCCGGTGCCGGTCACTTCGCCAATGGTGCGCCCGCTGGCCAGCGACGCCTTGCGCGAGGCATCGTCGAAGCTGTAGAGAATGCCCAGGCGGCGGGCCAGTCGATTGTCCGGGTCGCTGGCCACCTGCAAGGTCAGGGCATGGCGCTGGCGGATCTCGACCAGCCGTTCGGGCACCTGCGGGCTGACCGCCACCAGCGTTGCGCCGCGTGCCTGCAGGGCCGGCTGCAACTGACGTTGGTAATACGGCAGCGCGATGTTGCACGCCGGGCAGCCGGCAAAGCGGAAGAACACCAGCACCAGCGGCCCGTTGGCCAGCAACCCGGTGCTGTCCAGCACGTCGCCGTCGACCCCGAGCAACTCAAACGGTGCCAGCACATCGCCTGCCCGGACGAACTGCTCGTGGCGGGCCTGCTCGACCAGCGTCTGGCGTTGCTCGACATTAACCTTCAGTGCCTCGGGGGCCCAGGTTCGCACGCGCTCGGCGTGCAGTTCAGCCAACTGGCCATTCAGTGATTCACTCATGCCACCGCTCCCTGTGCCCGGTTGACCGTGTTGCGGTTGGCCGGTACCGCCAGGCCGAAGTTATCGCGCAGGGTCTTGCCCTGGTAATCGCGCCGCAGCAGCCCGCGTTCCTGCAGCAATGGCGCGACGTGCGCGGCGAAGTACTGCAGGCCGTCGGGCAGCACGGAATTGATGATGAAACCGTCCGCCGCGCCGTTCTCGAACCAATGCTGCAAGGCATCGGCGACTTGCGCCGGGGTGCCGACGAAATCGCGTCGCGGACGGGAGAAGCGCAGCGCCACTTCGCGCAGGGTCAGGCCCTCGTCGCGCGCCAGGTGCTTGATACGCTCGGAGGCACCTTTATGGCTATTGCTGCCCAGCTCGCCGAGGTCCGGAAAGGGGGCATCCAGCGCGTGCTGGCTGAAGTCGTAATCGTTGAACGGGCGTCCCAGGGCGACTATCGCATCCTCGATGCTGACCAGGTCGACTGCCTGCTGGTAGCGATTTTCGACCTCCTCGGCATCCAGGCCGATGATCGGGCGGATACCCGGCAGGATGAACAACTCGTCGGCATTGCGCCCTGAACGGGTCGCGCGCTGCTTGAGGTCCTGGTAATAGGCGTGCGCCTCGCTGAAGGATTCGGGGCTGACGAAAATTGCGTCGGCATTCTGCGCGGCGAAGTGGCGGCCATCCTCGGAGGTGCCCGCCTGGAAAATCAGCGGCTGGCCCTGGCGTGAGCGCGCAATGTTGAGCGGCCCCTTGACCTTGAAGAACTCACCCTGGTGGTTGAGGGTGTGCAACTTGTCAGGGGCGAAAAACTCACTGCTCTGTTTGTTGCGGGTGAAGGCGTCGTCCTCCCAGGAGTCCCACAGCCCTTTGACCACATTGACATGCTCACGGGCGATGCGATAACGCACGGCATGGGGCGGATGTTCGGCCTTGCCGAAATTGTCGGCGGTACCGGACAGCCACGAGGTCACCACGTTCCAGCCGGCACGACCGCCGCTGATGTGGTCCAGCGAAGCGAACTGGCGCGCCACCTGGAAGGGTTCGGTGTAGCTGACCGTCACCGTCGCCACCAGCCCAATGTGGTCGGTCACGGCGGCCAGCGCCGAGAGGACGGTCAGTGGTTCGAAACGATTGAGATAATGCGGGCTGGAATGGGCATGGATATGCAGGCTGTCGGCGATGAACGCGAAGTCGAACCGCGCGCCCTCGGCCAGTTGTGCCTGCTGTTTATAGAAACCGAAATTGACGCTGGCATCGGCCAGGGCGTCCGGGTGGCGCCATTCGCCCCAACCGTGGCCCACACCATGGATCATGGCGCCCAGTTTGATCTGTCGTTGACTCATCGAGGGTTACTCCGTGTTCAGGGAAATCAGGGGTTGGCGCGCGCCACAGCGGTCTGACGCGGCTCGGCGCGAGCGTCGTTGAAGCTTTTGTCGAACCCGTTGGAAACGTCCACGGCGCGGCTCAACACGCCTTCTTCGCGGTAGATGTCAGCGGTTTTCTGCAGGTTGGCGATCACCGCGTCGGTGATGTCGACGCGCTGGAACTCGGTGGCCGTGGCCGAAGCCAGGTGCACCTCCAGGGGCAGCCCGGTGACGTTGGCCTGAGCCTGGGCGTATTCGCGGGGGTGGCCGTTGGCCCAGCGGTAGGCACGCTCGACGCGCTTGACGAAATCCTCCAGCTGCAGGCGTTTATCGGTCACGGCCTGTTGGGTGGCGGCCAGGTACAGATGATTGGTCAGCAGGTCATCGCCACGGCGCAGGATCCGGGCCTGGTTCTGGGTGATCGCAATGGTGGTGTAGGGGTCCCAGGTGGACCAGGCGTCGGCGTTGCCGCTTTCCAGCGCACTGCGTGCATCGGTGGGCAGCAGATTGACGAAGGTCACGTCGGAGGTCTGCAGGCCCACATCGCGCAGCGCCTTGATCACCAGGAAATGCCCGATCGAGCCGCGGTTGGTCACGATCCGCTTGCCTTTGAGGTCGGCCACTGTCTTGAGCGGCGAGTCCTTGGGCACCAGGATCGATGTCGAGAAACGACCGTCGGCATGGGTGATGCTGACCACCTTCAGCGGCGCGCCCGCTCCCAGCGCGAAGACGTAGGGCGCATCCCCCAGGCCGCCGATGTCGACCGCTCCGGCATTGAGCGCCTCGCCGAGCGGGGCAGCGGCGGCGAATTCGGAAAACTCCAGGGGGTAGGGAACGTCCTTCAGTTCGCCGGCTGCGCCCAGTAGCAGCTTGATGGACGACTTCTGGTTGGCCACGCGCAGCGGTTCCAGGTCGGCGGCATGCGCCTGTGCGGCGAACAGTAGTGAGGTCGCGAGCAGCGTGGCCGCGAGGGTACGAATCGACATGGTCGGCTCCTGGTGGGTTGACGAATGCCTCCACCAGGTAAGGGGTCGGCCTGCGAGTGACTGTAGGGGCGTGGGAGGGGGCTGTGAAAGACTTTGTAGCGCTAAGCTAATTATGTAATTTCATTATGAGGTTTTTGCTTCTTTATAATTATTTGACATGTAGTGACGAGGGCGGCTTGTCGATTGGCGTGCGGTATCCGCGCTCGGGTGCGCGAGCGACGAGGCAGCGATGGGGCGGCGATCTCAAGAATGTCGTCGAGGCGCCGATAGCGTGAAGAGTAAGAGGCCCTGACCTCAGTAGGATCCTGCGCTACAGTGCATAGGACAGATCCCGGAAAACAGCGGGATCGCAAGATCGAGGCTAGGGTTCGTCAGGGAAGTGTCGGCGCTGGGTCGCCGCGTCCTCGACGAACCGCAACGGCATGGACGCAACGCCAAGACAGACTCCGCGCGACCTGCCTGCCTCTGGGCCCACCCTTCAGATTCCCGGCAGGACCCACATGTTGGCGTACAACCAGAAGAACTTTCTCATCGTCGATGACTTCTCGGACTTCCGCAGCTCGGTCCGTTCCATGCTGCGCGACCTCGGGGCCAAAGACATCGACACGGCGGACAACGCCGAGCAGGCGCTGAAGCTGTGCACGCAGAAGCGCTATGACTTCATCCTGCACGATTTCAATCTGGGCAACGGCAAGAAAAACGGCCAGCACGTGCTCGAAGACTTGATGGTCGAAAAGCTGCTCAGCCATGAAAGCGTGTTCATCATGGTCACTGCGGAAAACGGCCAGGCCACCGTGATGAGCGCCCTGGAATGGGAGCCGGACGCGTACCTGACCAAGCCGTTCAACCGTGCCGGCATGGCCCAGCGCCTGGAGAAACTGATCCAGCGCAAGACCCTGCTCAAGCCGATCCTGCAGGCCCTGGACCGCCGCAACCCGGCCGAAGTGCTGGCGGCCTGCGTCAAGCTGACCCAGCAGGATCAGCGTATCGCCCCCTTGTGCCTGCGCTACAAGGCGGACGCCCTGCGCGACCTCAAGCAATACGACGCCCTGGAAACCCTGCTGCGCGGTATCCTCGCCGATCGTCCGGTGCCTTGGGCGTTCCGCGCGCTAGGCAGCCTGCTGGCCCGGCGCAACAAGGTCGCCGAGGCGCAAAGCGTGTACGAGCAGGCACTCAAGGCATTCCCTCTGTTCCCGGCACTCTACGACGGTCTGGCCGATGTGCTGGTGAGCCGCGGGGAAAGCCGGCGTGCGCAGCGCGTGCTGGAAGATGCCGTGCGCCTGTCGCCGCTGGCCATCCGTCGGCAGACTCTGCTCGGCAAGCTGGCGCTGGAGAACCAGGACTTCGACGGCGCCTGCCGTGCGTTTCGCCATGCCGTGATCCAGGGCCAGCATTCGCGCTTCAAGGACCCGGAGAACAACCTCAATTTCGCCCTCGCCCTGATGAAACGCAGTGCCGACAACGGCCTGGATGCCCGCGGCCGGGTCGAGCTCAACCAGACCCTCACCGAGGTCATCAAGGACCACCCGCACAACCAGGGGTTGCAGGCCCGCAGCCGGCTGATGCGAGCCACCAGCCTGCTGCAGTCGGACCCCGATGCGGCTGAGAAACTGACCCAGGACGCCGTGGTGCGGCTGCGCGACATGGACGATTTCCTCACCCCGGAAGCCGCCTTGACCGTCGCCGATCAGTTGCAGTTGCTCCGTCAACCGAAGGCCAGCCATGCCATGCTCAAGACCTGCGCCGAAATCTATGGCGACGATCCCAAGGTCATGCAAAGCATCGCCAGCAAGACCGACGACCCGGAGATTCTCACCGCCAACACCGTGGCCATCGACGTTAACCAGCAGGGCGTGCGCCTGTACAAGGCCGGCGACTTGGAGCAAGCCCAGGCGCTGTTTCGCCGCGCCATGGCGCTACAGCCGAGAAACATCAGTATCGCGCTCAATTTCGCCCAGTCGTTACTGCATGGCCAAGGGCCGATCACCGATCCCGACAAACTGGCCGAGTGCCAGGCATGCCTGAAGATGATCGGCAAAATGCCGCAGAGCGATGGCCGTTTCGAGCGTTTCCAGAAACTGCAGAACAAGGCGTTTGGAGCATGACTGACAAGCAAACGGGTCTGGATTTTTCCATGGTCATTGCCTCGACCGTGCATGACATGAAGAACTCGCTCACCACCGTGATGCAAACCCACGCCCAGTGGCGTGAGCGGCTCGACGACGCGCAACGCAATCCACCGGAGTGCGGCGTGATCGACTACGAGTTTGCCCGTCTTAACGGCATGATGGTGCAACTGCTCGGCCTGTATAAGCTGGGCATCGATCAGCTGCCGCTGCGGCCGGACTACCACGAAATGGATGACTTCATCGAGGCGCAACTGGCCCTGCACCAGGAGGTGCTCAGTGGCCGCGGGATCACCGCCAGCTACGATGTCGATGACTTTTGCCCGTTGGGTTTCTTCGACCGCGAACTGCTGGGCTCGCTGGTCGCCAACATCATGATCAATGCCATTCGGTTCGCCCGCAGTGCCATTCACATCAGCGTGCGCGAAGAGGAGGGCCAACTGCTGCTGACGATCAACGACGACGGACCGGGTTACCGCCCGGAGTTGCTCACCCTGCAGCCGGATTTCGTTCAGGGCATCGATGCGGTGAGCGGCAGTACGGGGCTGGGGCTTTATTTCGCGTCGCAGATTGCTGCACGGCACCAGCGCAACAGCGTTCAGGGGCGGATCGAGCTGACCAATGGTGGCGACCTCGGCGGCGGCTGCTTCATACTTTATCTGCCTTGAGCACGGCGCCGGCCCAGGGATCGGATCGAACTTCTGCCGCGCTGCGACGTTCGACATGGGGACACACCAGTGAACACCCAGACAGCGAGGAATGTAGCCATGACCATCACGGACCGAGACCAACCCAAGGCGCCGACCCTGGACCAGAGCGGCAAGCCCGTCGACGTTGTCGAGCGCACCCTGAGCGAGCAAGAGACGCCGGACAAAGCCTTCGACAAGGTAGTGACGCCGGTAGCCACCAAGGAAAAAGAACAGGACGCTGAAACCCTGCGCGAAAAAGCCGCCGAAATCGAACGCAAGATCGCCGACGGCCGCTAAGCCGCCCCCAACGTATAGAGTTCGGCTGTAAGCGTCCGCCATGGCGGCGATGGCCTGCACTGCAGGCCTTTGGCCGCCCTGTTGCATTTACCCAAATCGCCGAGTACCTCATCCCCGGAAAGTCGGGCGTATCCTCCCTACGGCGTACGTGCGTCATTGGGAACGCTTTGTTAGATTGCTTGCCCTCAATACCCCGTGCGCGTTGAATACCCTTCCCATGCCAAAGAAACCAGGTGCCGTGTCGTCCGGCAAAAAGACGCTGACCCTGATTGACGTCGCCAAGGTCGCAGGTGTCTCGCCCATTACAGTGTCGCGGGCGCTGAGTCGTCCGGAGGTGGTCAGCCAGCAGGCGCGGGAAAAGGTGATCGCGGCGGTGCGCCAGACCGGCTATGTCTCGAACATGCTGGCCGGTGGGCTGGCCGGGAGCAAGACACGCCTGGTGGCCATCTTCCTGCCGACCATCGCCAACTCGATTTTTGCCGACACCGTGCAAGCGCTGATGGACCGCCTGGCCCAGGCGGGCTATCAGACCCTGCTGGGCCTGACCGGCTATTGCGCCGAGCAGGAAGAAAAATTGCTGGAGGCGGTGCTCGGTCGTCGGCCCGATGGCATCGTCCTGATCGGCACGCTGCACACCGCTGCCAGTCGCTTGCGTCTGGCTCAGTCCGGTGTCCCGGTGGTGGAAGCCTGGGACCTGAGCGACGATCCGCTGGACATGCTCGTCGGTTTTTCCCACGAAGCGGTAGGGCAGGCCACGGCCCGGCACCTGACGGCGAAAGGCTATCAGCGCTTCGCCGTGGTCACGCTGGATGATCCCCGGGGCCTGCGCCGCACCGACAGCCTCATCGCCGAACTCGAGCGTCAAGGCCTGCAGCCAGTGCGTGTGCACGTCGCTGCGGCGCCTGCCACGCTCGCCGGCGGGCGCGAAGGGCTGCGCCAGTTGCTGGACCAGGCGCACACGCCGCAGATCGTGGTGTGCAGTTCCGACACGCTGGCCCAGGGTGTCCTGGCCGAGGCCGCCAGCCGCCACCTGAGGGTGCCGCAGGATCTGGCGGTCATGGGGTTCGGTGATTTGAGCAGCGCCGCCCATGTTTTCCCGGCCCTGTCCACGGTGCGTGTCGACGGGCAGAAGATCGGCGAGCAGGTGGCCCTGGCCCTGCTCGAACGCTTCACCTCCGGCCCCGAGCAGCCCTGTGCGGTTCGTATCGACACCGGCTTTACCCTCATCGACCGACACAGCACCTGAGGATTCTGCTCATCGACCACTGGCAATATAGGCAAATGGATCTGTCGCTCAGCCTTGAATGATTGCGCAATCACGCTACCATGATTGCGCAACCATACTGTTGACCACGAGGATCCCGCTATGACCGTTACCGCCTCTCACTCCGCCGATGGCGACCGTATCGCCTGGGTCAAGGTGTCCCTGGTGTTCCTGCCCCTGGCTAATCCCATCAGCGATGCCAAGGTACTGACCGGGCGACAGAAGCCCATGACTGAAATCGCCATTCTGTTCGCAGAAATCGAGACCCGGGACGGCCATCGCGGCCTTGGATTCAGTTATTCCAAACGCGCTGGCGGGCCAGGGCAGTTCGCCCACGCTCGGGAAATCGCCCCGGCCTTGATTGGTGAAAACCCCAGCGACATTGCGAAGTTATGGACCCAGTTGTGCTGGGCCGGCGCTTCGGTGGGGCGCAGCGGGCTGTCGACCCAGGCCATCGGCGCCTTCGACGTGGCGCTCTGGGACCTCAAGGCCAGGCGTGCCAACCTGTCGCTGGCCCGCCTGCTAGGCGCGCACCGCGATTCGGTACGCTGCTACAACACCTCCGGCGGCTTTCTGCATACGCCGCTTGAGCAATTGCTGGTCAATACCGAGCGCTCGCGCGAGCAGGGCATTGGCGGCATCAAGCTCAAGGTCGGCCAGCCGGATGGCGCCATCGATCTGCAGCGGGTGGCGGCGGTGCGCAAGCACCTGGGCGAGGACTTTCCGCTGATGGTCGATGCCAATCAGCAGTGGGACCGCCCGACGGCGACGCGTATGTGCCGACGCCTGGAAGCTTTCAACCTGATCTGGATCGAGGAGCCGCTCGACTGCTATGACGCCGAAGGCCACGCCGCGCTGGCCTCGCAGTTCGATACGCCGATCGCCACCGGCGAGATGCTCACCAGCGTGGCCGAGCACGCCCAGTTCATCAGCGCGCGGGGCGCTGACTTCCTGATGCCCGACGCTCCACGGGTCGGCGGTATCACCCCTTACCTCAAGGTCGCCGCCATGGCCGAGCAGGCCGGGATCATGCTCGCGCCGCATTTCGCCATGGAACTGCACGTGCACCTGGCCGCCGCCTACCCGACCGAGCCCTGGGTCGAGCATTTCGAATGGCTGGAACCCTTGTTCAACGAGCGCCTGCAGACCCGTGACGGGCGCATGCTGGTCCCCGACCGGCCCGGCCTCGGGCTGTCGCTCAGCGAGCAGGTCGCGGCGTGGACGGCGCAGACGGCGGAAACCGGCCAGCGCGGGTGAGCGTGGCGGCGTGGCGATAAACGGGATGGCGCTGGCCGGCGGGCTCTATACAATGCCGCAGCGTCCTGGCCGTGGCCGCTTATACAAAATGTGACACCTTGCCACACAGGCTAACCTCGCCGCGCCTATAAACTAGCGCCTTCCCTGGAGGGCAATCACGCATGACGGATTCACTGACCCGCCGCCGGCTGCTGGCCGGCATTGGCGTACTCAGCCTCGGCACCCTGGCCGGCTGCAGCGACAGCAACAAGCTGTCGTTCAAGTATGGCAAGGACCTGAGCAACCAGATTCTCGGTCGTACCTTTCGATTGAAAGACACCCAGGGCAATGAGAAAACCCTCTCGAGCTTCCGCGGCATGATGCCCATGGTGTTTTTCGGTTTCACCCAGTGTCCGGCCGTATGCCCGACCACCCTGGCGCGCGCGGCGCAGATCAAGAAGCTGATGGGGCGCGACGGTGACCGCCTGCAGGTGATTTTCATCAGCCTGGACCCGGAGCGCGACACCCCGCAGGTGCTGGACGCCTACGTCAAGATCTTCGACCCGACCTTCGTCGCGCTGTCCGGCACCCTCGAACAGACCGCCGCCACGGCCAAGGAATTCGGTGTCTTCTACGAGAAGATTCCGGCCGGGCCGACCTATACCATTTCCCACACGTCGACCAGCTTCGTCTTCGATTCGCGCGGCACGTTGCGCCTCGGCCTGTCCCAATCCCTCACTGCACAAGAGTGCACCGAGGACTTATTGACCGTCATGGAAGTCTGCTGATGAACCTGGCTATCGCTCGCAATCTCTCGTTCCGTTCCTTCAAGGCCGCACTGCTGGGCCTGGCCCTGGCGGGCGCCTGCAGCAGTGCCTGGGCGCAGACCGTCGTCGACGGTGCCTGGGTTCGCGCCACGGTGCCTGGCCAGCCGTCGACCGGTGCCTTCCTGACCCTGACTGCCAGTACCGCGAGCACCCTGCTCGGCGCGCAGTCACCGGTGGCCGGTACGGTGCAGATCCACCAGTCGAGCATGAAGGACGACGTCATGCGCATGCTGCCGGTCGAACAGGTTCCCCTGCCGGCCGGCACGCCGGTGGTCTTCGATACCCAGGGCTACCACATCATGCTCATCGACCTGAAGCAACAGGTGAAAGAGGGCGACCAGGTGCCCTTGACGCTGACCCTCGTCGACGATCAGGGCACCCGCCAGACGCTGGATGTCACCGCCACGGCCCGGGCGCTCAACCAGCCGGATCACGCCGGCCACGATGCCCATCACGGTCACTGAGCCCGGCGCCCCCTCATTGATGCCTAAATAGAATGATGTTCAGAGGAAACGTCGTTTGGCTTGGGCATCGATCGGATCAAGAATGCCGTCGAGCATTCTTAACGTGGCATCCGGTTGCGTCGGCCTGGCCGACGGTATGAGGTTGAGATGGAACAGCTGCAGCAACGCTGTCTGTGGGAAGCGATCAGTCCACGCCCGGCACCTGGCGCGGCGCTGAACGCAACGGTCAAGGTCGACGTCTGCGTGATCGGCGGCGGCATCACGGGGCTGTCGGCCGCCGTGCATCTGCTGGAACACGGCCAGTCGGTCGCCGTGCTGGAGGCCTCGTTGATTGGCACCGGGGGGTCAGGTCGAAATGTCGGTCTGGTCAACGCCGGCAGCTGGATCCCGCCGGATACCGCCGAGCAGACGCTGGGCGCCGGCATCGGCGAAACCTTCAACCAGGTCATGGGCCAGGCCCCGGCGCTGGTGTTCTCGGTCATCGAGCGTTATGCGATCGATTGCCAGGCCCACCACGACGGCACCTTGCACATGGCCCACAGTGCCGCTGGCGCCAGGGACATCGAGTCGCGGCACGACCAGTGGAAGCGTCGCGGGGCAGACGTCGAGTTGCTGACCGGCGCTCGCTGTCGCGATTACTGCGGCACCGACAAGATTCCCATGGCCTTGCTCGACCGCCGAGCCGGCACCATCAATCCGATGGCCTATACCCTGGGCCTGGCGGACGCCGTGCGGCGCCAGGGCGGGCACCTCTTCGAACAATCACCGGTCCAGGCCGTGCAGCGCCAGGGAGCGAGCTGGTGCGTGATCACCGCCAGCGGCGTCGTGCAGGCCGATCGCGTGGTGGTGTCCACGGGGGCCTATACCGAGGGCGAGTGGGCAGGGATCAAGCAGAACTTCTTCAAGGGCTACTACTACAACGTCGCCTCCGAACCCCTGAACGGCGCGGCGGCCGCTGAGGTGCTCAAATACGGGCAGGGCGCCTGGGACACGCGCATGGTGCTGAGCAGCATTCGCCGCGATGACGAGGGGCGGTTGATCCTCGGCAGCATGGGCAAGATGAGCAACAAGCCCGCCTGGTTCGTGCGCAGTTGGGCCGACCGCATCCAGCGTCACTACTACCCGCAGTTGGGCAAGGTGCAATGGCAGATGCACTGGACCGGGTGCATCGACTTCACCCCCGACCACCTGGTGAAGCTGTTCGAGCCCGCCCCCGGAATCGTTGCCGCCAATGGTTACAATGGCCGCGGCAATACCACCGGAACGGTGATGGGCAAGGCCTTCGCCGACTTCCTGGTGCAGGGCGACCCGAACAGCCTGCCCGTGCCTTTCGCCCCGGTCAGCGAGTTGAAAAGCGCCGGGGTGAGGGCGCTGGCGTATGAAACCGGCTTCAACCTCTATCACGCCGGCCAGTGCCTGCGCGTGATTCTCTGACGCTGCGCCGAGTCATGGCCGTAGCCAGGGCTCAGCGCAGAGCGGCCACCAGCGCTGCCAGTTGCTCGCCTTGCCCATCGGCGAGGTCATCGAGCACGGCGAAATGATGACAGCCCGGCAGCACCCGATGCGTCACCGACTGGCCTGCCGCCCGGCAGGCCTGCACATAGTCGTGCGAGTGGCGGATCAGCTCCGGCAACTCGTTGGCGCCCACGCTCACCAGTAAGGGTGCGCCGTCGTCGATCAGTCGCTGCGGGCTGAAGCGGCGGATGTCGTCCTCGCTCAGCTGCAATTTTTCATTCAGCCAGCAGCGGCTGATGGGCTCCAGATCCATCAGCCCACTGATGGGCATGACCAGGTCGAGCAGCGCGTGGCAACGATGCATCGCGCTGAGGTGGCCACCGGCCGAGTGTCCGGCCAGCACCACCGGGCCGCCGATGTTCAGCGCCTGGCGTTGTCGGCCGATCGTATCCAGTGCCTGGCCGATCTGCTCGACGATCAGGCCCATGCTGGCCTCGGGGGCCAGCGTGTATTCGATCAGCCCGACATTGAAGCCCGCCTGGATCAGGCCTTCGGCGATGAAACTGTAGTCCTCCTTGTCCGACGCCTGCCAATAGCCGCCATGGATGAACAGCAGGCTGGGCGCACTGCCCAGCGGCTGGGCGAACCAGTCGAAACGCTCCCGGGGCCGCGCGCCGTAGCGCAGGTCACGTCGCCAGGCATGACGAGCATAGGTGTGGGCACTGCGCTGCCGGAAACTGGCCATGATCGGCGGGAAGTCGCCGACCGCTGCCACATTGTTATACGCCTGATTGATGTCCATGATCGTCCTACACCCCCAGGTAGCGCTGCGACAGCTGCGGCTGCGCTGCCAGCTCGGGCGCGGTGCCCTGCCACACCTGCCGACCTTTTTCGATGATGTGATGCACATCCACCACTCGGGCCATTTCCTTGAGGTTTTTGTCGATGACCAGAATGGTCTCGCCCTCGGCCTTGAGTGTCGCCAGGCAGCTCCAGATCTGCTCGCGAATGATCGGTGCCAGGCCCTCGGTCGCCTCATCGAGAATCAGCAGGCTGGGGTTGGTCAGCAGCGCACGGCCGACCACCAGCATCTGCTGCTCGCCACCCGACAGCGTGCGTGACAGTTGGTCCTGGCGCTCCAGCAGGCGTGGAAACAGGGCGTACACCCGCGCCAGGTCCCATTTGCCGCGGGTGGCGGTGGCCAGCAGATTCTCCCGGACACTCAGACTGGTGAACGCACGTCGGCCCTCCGGCACCAGCCCCAGCCCGGCCTTGGCAATGCGATAGGGGGCGGCGCCGCGCATTTCCGTGCCATTGATGCGAATACTGCCGGCGCTGGGCTTGATCAGGCCCATGATCGACTTGACCGTGGTGGTCTTGCCCATGCCGTTGCGGCCGATCAGTGATACCACCTCGCCCTGTTCGATCTTCAGGTGCATGTCGAACAGTACCTGGCTCAAGCCGTAGCCGGCACGCAATCCGCTGACTTCAAGCATGTTCTTCTCCCAGATAGGCAGCCCGCACCTGCGGATCGTTGCGTACTTCATCGACGGTGCCGGTGAGGATGGTCTGGCCGTAGACCAGCACCGTGATGCGGTC
>Ga0157371_10000161_pt1 | contig 98412 bp, 96 predicted proteins | sample C45metaG_FD_113462 | JGI IMG/M metagenome (GOLD analysis project Ga0157371, IMG submission 113462) | Corn rhizosphere microbial communities from Kellogg Biological Station, Michigan, USA - C4-5 metaG | ecosystem: Host-associated > Plants > Roots > Rhizosphere > Soil | place: USA: Michigan...
GGCATCACCATCGAACTCGGTTACGCGTGGATGCCGCTGGAAGACGGGCGCCGCATCGGTTTTGTCGACGTGCCGGGCCACGAAAAGCTCGTGCGCACGATGGTGGCCGGCGCCAGCGGCATCGACTTCGGCTTGCTGCTGATTGCCGCGGACGATGGCCCGATGCCGCAGACGATCGAGCACGCGACGATCTTGTCGCTCCTGGGCGTGCGCCGTGGTGCGGCCGTGATCACCAAGATCGACCGCGTGGAGCCGGCGCGCGTCGCCGAGACCGAAGCGCGGGTGCGCGCGCTGCTGGCCAGCAGCGGGCTGGATGAGTATCCGGTGCTGCACGTCTCGAGCGTGCGCGGCGATGGTATCGACGCCTTGCGCGCCGATCTGGTCGACGCACTGGCCGCTGCGCCGGGCGACGGCGTGGAGGGCGCAGGTTTCCGTATGGGCCTGGACCGTGCCTTCACGCTGGATGGCGTCGGCACCGTCGTGGCCGGCAGCGTCTCGGCGGGCGGCGTGACGATCGGCGACGCGTTGTCGCTGGCGGCCTCGCCGGACGACACGTACCGCGTGCGCAGCCTGCAGGTACACAGCCGCGCGGCCCAGGCTGCCGAAGCGGGCCAGCGCTGCGCCGTGGGCCTGGCGAGCCTGGAGCGCACGGACGAACTGCGCGGCCAGGTGCTGTGCGATCCGACCATTGCGCTCACCACGCAGCGGATCGATGTCTGGCTGCAGGTCGCCGCCACCGAAGACAAGCTACTTCGTTCTGGCACCCTCGTGCACCTGCACGCAGCGACCCAGGATTGCCTGGCGACAGTGGCCGTGCTGGGCCAGCCGTCGATCGCCCCGGGCGCCGGCGCGCCGGCCCAGCTCGTGCTGCACAAGCCGGCCAATGTCTGGCATGGTGACCGTTTTATCTTGCGCGATGCGTCGGCGGTGCGCACGGTGGCCGGTGGCCAGGTGCTCGATCCGCTGGGGCCGATCCGTTATCGCCAGACGCCCGAGCGCCTGGCGTACCTGGAAACGCAGCGCGCCATTGATCCGCAGACGCGCCTGTTGGGCGCGCTGGCGCAGGCGCAGTACGGCGTCAATGGCGCGACCTGGCTGCGCAGTAGCGGCCTGGCGCGCTGGCCGTTCGACTTGGCCAGCGTGCCCGACATCGTCGTGGGCGCCGGCGGCGAGTGGCTGATCGCCCGCGCGCGTCTGGATGAAGCGCAGGCCGGCCTGCTGGCAGCCTTGCGCGACTTCCACGACAAGTACCCGGATGAAATCGGTCCCGATGTGCAGCGCGCCCGCCGCCTGGCCGCGCCGCGCATGCCCGAGGCGCTGTGGCTGCAGCTCACAAACCACATGATCGAGGCCGGCGTGCTCGCGCGCCGAAATGGCTTCCTGCATTTACCCGAGCACGGCGTGGCATTGCGCGCGGCCGAGCAGATCGTGGCCGAGCACGCACTGCCGATGCTGCGCGAAGGGCGCTTCGATCCGCCATGGGTGCGTGACATTGCGTTGCAGGCCCGGTTGCCTGAAGCGCAAGTGCGCCAGGTACTGGGCCGCATGGCGCGCGGCGGCGACGTGTATCAGGTGGTCAAGGACCTGTTCTATCATCCGGCCGTGATGCACGAGCTGGCAGCGCTGGCAAGGAAGCTCGCCGCGGAAGAAGCGGGTGGCCAGGTCACGGCGGCACGGTTCCGCGACCTGACGGGCCTGGGACGCAAGCGCGCGATCCAGATCCTGGAGTTCTTTGACCGCATCGGATTGCTGCGCCGCGTGGGCGACGTGCACCTGCTGCGGCCGGGAACGTTGCTGTTTTCCGAGAAATCACCGTGAGCCTGACGCAATTTTTCCGAACAAGGTAAAATCGCGGCTCAACGGAAGGAAATCGTCCCTGGTGGGGCGGCTGGGCTTCAAACCCAGTTGGTGGCGCCATGCGTCGCCGGGTGGGTTCGACTCCCGCATCCTTCCGCCATCCTTTCTGTTGCTGTTCCTGTTCTTCACATTCCTATGATCATCCTCGGCTTCGACTATCCGGACGACTGCTATTTCGACCTCGACAATGATATGTGGTGCCGTCCATTGGATGACGGTCGCATGCAGGTGGGCGTGAGCGCATTCGGTGTCCAGATCAGCGGCAACCATTTCTACATGTGCCGCCCCAAGCCGGTGGGTAACGAGGTCGAGCAGGGCAAGACGGTGGGTGTCGTGGAGCTGAGCAAGACGGTCGTGACGATCAAGACGCCGGTGTCCGGGACGATCGTCGAGATCAACACGGCGCTCGAAGAAACACCCGAACTGATTCACCAGGACCCGTATGGTGCCGGCTGGATTTCCGTGATCCAGGCCAGCGACTGGGAACGCGACCGCGCGCATCTGGCGCATGGCGCCGACCTCGTTGAGCAGGCCGAGCGGCGCATGCGGCTCGAACCGGTCGATGACTGGATCAAGCCATGATTCCAGCGCAGGCGGGTCTGGCGATCATGGTCTGGTCGTGCGACCTGACCCGGCCCGAGGCATTGACAACGCCGTTCATGACGGCGCAGGCCGCGGCGGCGCTCGACATGCCCGTCAAGATGTTGTTCACTAACCAGTCCGTCGCCTGGCTGCTGCGCGAACACAGCGTGCGCCTCACCGGTTTCGGCGCCGACCGCTGGACGGTCGCGCGCCATCTGGATGCCACGGTTGACCTGGGTGTCGAGATCCGCGCCTGCAGTCAGGCATTGAGCGCCCTGGGTGCAGACCTCGCTGCGCTGATGCCGCAATGCGCCGGCGTTGAAGGCATGGTCACGTTCGTCGAGCAGGGCAGCGCGCCCGGCTGGCGCATGCTGGTGTTCTAAGCAGTCAGCATCCCGGTTTCTTCAGGCCGCAGCGTCAACACCGCCACGCCGGTCTTTGTCACCGCTACTGTGTGCTCGAACTGTGCCGACAGCGAGCCGTCGCGCGTTACCACGGTCCAGCCATCCTCTTCGGTGCGTACACTACGGCCGCCGCGATTGAGCATCGGCTCAATCGTAAACACCATACCTTCGACCAGTTTCAGGCCCGTTCCCTTGGCGCCAAAGTGCAGCACCTGCGGTTCTTCGTGCATTTCACGTCCGATGCCGTGGCCGCAGTACTCTCGCACCACCGAGCAGCCATTGCGCTTTGCATGGCGCTCGATCGCCGCGCCGATATCACCAAGACGCGCGCCAGGCCGCACGGCGCGGATGCCTTTCCACAGCGCCTCGTAGGTCGTCTGCACCAGGCGCTTGGCCTTCATGTCGACGTCGCCAACCATGTACGTTTTGCTGGCGTCGGCGATAAAACCGTTCTTTTCCAGCGTGATGTCGAAGTTGACGATGTCGCCGTCCTTGAGCACATCGCGCGTGTTCGGCACACCGTGGCAGACCACGTGGTTGATCGAGGAATTCAGCACGAAGCCGTAGTCGTACTGGCCCTTGCTGGCCGGCCGCGCGTGCAACTCGTCGACAATGAAGCGCTCGACCAGCGTATCGACGTCAAGCGTGGTCATGCCAGCCAGGGACAAGCCATCGAGCAGGCCGAACACGGACGCCAGCAGGCGCCCCGACTCGGCCATCAGCGCCAGTTCATGCGGTTGCTTGGTCATGCGACGCGCAACCCGGTGACGAGTGGTGGCACCGCGACGCCGGCGGCAGCCAGTTCGCGCGCCATGATCTCGTTGAAGCTGAGGGATGGGTTGGTCTCGGCCAGCATGCCGACCTTGAGCCAGAACGCTGCCTGCGCGTTGATGGAGCGGCACGACACCTTGGTGGCCAGCCGGACCTGGTCGTGCAGGTCGCCATCGATGTTGACAATGCCCATGGAAATACTCCTGTATATGAACCGTATATAGAGTATATATTCGGACCGCAGAATATGCCAGCCAAAAAAAAGCGCCGGGGTGCTAACCCGGCGCTATCATCTCGAGCGAGATCTTACAGCGAGCGCAGGAACGCGAGCAGTGCCTCGCGTTCAACGGTCGCCAGCTTCTCGAAGCGCTTGCGCGCGGCGGCCGCTTCGCCGTCGTGCCACAGGATCGCTTCGCTCAGGGTGCGTGCGCGGCCGTCATGCAGGTAGCCGACCTTGCCATCCTTGCCCATCACCTTGTCGCTGTAGCCAATGCCCCACAGCGGCGCGGTGCGCCACATGCTGCCGGTGGCCTGGCCTTCGACGTAGTTGTCCGCCAGTCCCGGACCCATATCGTGCAGCAGCAGGTCGGTGTATGGCCGGATGGTCTGGTCGCGCAGTTCGGCGAACTGGTGGTTCGCGCCGGTTTTCATCGACGCCGTGTGGCAGGCCACGCAGCGCATCGTCTCGAACAGCTTCTGGCCCGTGGCGACCTGGCGCGTGTCGACCCGGTGCTCGTCAAGTGGCGCGACGCCTTTCGGAAAGCCACTGGCCAGGCTGCGCTGGGCCGGTACGGCCAGCAGCGCCAGGTAGTTCGAGATCGACTGCAGCTCCGCTTCCGAGATCCCGCGCTGGCGGGGCGCGGTGGCGCATCCGGCCGGGTTGGCGTCGCAGCTGAGGCTCGGGTAGACAGGCGACGTGACCGCCATGTCGGCCAGCAGCGCCGATGCCGCCTGGTGGCGCAGCGTGGCTTTCGACGCTTTCCAGCCAAAGCGGCCCAGACGCACTGCGCCGGTTTCGGGATCGAACACGAAGTTGGCCGTACCGCGCACGCCGTCGCCGTCCGGGCTCGAGCGCACGCGCGCAAGGATGTCGGCTTCAGTGATCGCCTCCAGCAGACCGGTGCCGATCATCGGCTGGGCCGCGCGCAGTGAGACAGTCTCCGGCACCGGGCCATCGAATGCGATTTTTGGCTTGCGCAGTTCGACGTTCGTGCCGTCCGCCAGTTGGACCACGCGGGTGTCAAAGCCCGTCACGCGCACGCCGGTGCCCCAGTTCTGCGGGGTGCCGTTGCTAGAGACCGCATTCATTTGCACCGTCGTGCCGTAGGTCGGATGTGGCAGCTGCTGGCCTTGCGGGCCGACGCGCGCCACGCGCACCGCCATCCCATCGAGGCGCTGGTTGATCGCCGCCGGGGCCGGGCTGCGGCCATTGCCGACGTGGCAGGCGATACAGGCCGACTGGTTGAAGCGGCCGCCCTGCAGACCCACTGCCGCCGCATACCGGTCGTTGCCCGCTTCGTTGTGTTCGCCGGTGGTGAAATTGGTGTGCAACAGGCGCCGGCCTTCGACGAAGCGCTGCATGTTCTGCATGCCGACGTTGTTGTGCGGCTGCTGGAACATGAACAGGCCATTGTCGCTGTAGTTGTACGACACCGAGCCGAGGCCGCCGGACAGCACCTCATCCGGCAGCGGCACCGAATTCAGTCGCGGCTGCACGCCGTACCACGGGCGCAGGCCCTGGCCGACGACGTAGCTCCACTCCTGCGAGTAGTAGCGGATGCCGCCCGTATCGCCCAGCGCGCCCAGTGCTTCGCGCGTGGTGAAGTACGACGGCGAGACTTCGATGATGTCCCCCTTGACGAGCGGCCGGCCCGGCACGCTGCGGCCGGTCTTGAAGCCGTCGCTGTTGAGCTCGCTGTGGCCCGGATAATCCTTGACCAGCAAGGTGCAGCCGCCGTTGATGCCGTTGGCGCTGGCCAGCCGGTTGTTCTGCGGATAGGGCGTTGGCTTGCAGATCGGGATATCGTTATTGACCAGTTCGCCGGGCCGCATCCAGCCATAGCCGGTCGAATATGGCTCGTCGAACTGGCGGAAGAAGGCAACGCCGCCCTTGAGGAAGTCGACCGTCGTGTACTGGTTCACGACCAGCATCGGTTGCGTGACGCCCGCGACGCGGCTGTTGTCGATGATCTCGACGCCCCAGGTACGGTTCTTGTGGTACTGCGGTACGAACGTCAGGTAGTTGCCCGGGCCCTTGTCCACGGGCAGCCCGCTGGCCGGGTCGATCGTGTCGTTCGGGCCGTAGCCGATCTCGTTCCACTCTTCGCCGCGCTCGCGGCCATGGCGGGCCAGGCCACGGGCGCCGAAGCGCGTCACCAGCGTGCCGTCCGCAAGAGTGAACTGCAGCGATTCGATCGGCTCAGCCGTGCCCGGCAGCGGGCTTAGCGCAGAGCCATTGGCCGGGAAGGCCACGGCCGACGTCGGCGCATCGGGCAGCGTGTTGTCGCTGCCCGGCGACTTGAACTCGACTTCAAATAGCGAGTAGCCGTATTGCGTGGCGCGAGCGACACCCTGCAGGCGCAGGTAGCGGGCGCGGAACCCCAGGTTGAAGAATTCCTCGACGCCACCCTTGCCGGTGCCGACATGGCGCAACTGCGTCCAGGTCACCCCGTCGTTCGACGTGAGCACCGTGTAGACCTTGCCGTACGATTGTTCCCAGGTCAGCTTCATATAGCCGATTGCGGTGGGCGCGCCGAAATCAAAATGGATCCAGGCGCCGTCTTCGGGCCGGCTCGACCAGCGCGTACCGGGCTTGCCGTCGATGGCCATGCCGGCCGCCATGCCGCCGTTCTCCGGCGTCGACGACGTCGCAGCCACAGGCTTGATGGCTACGCCTGGATGGGTCAGGTCGATTGGCAGCTCGGGCGCAGGCAGGTCAGGGCTCGGCGTTGGCGCGGCCGGCGTGCCGGTAAAGGCCTGGATCTCGAGGATCGAATAGCCATACTGGCCGGCGCGCTTAACACCCTGCACGCGCAGATAGCGGCCCTGGCCATTCAGGCCCGTGAGATCCTCGGTGCCGCCGACGCTGTCGGTGACGCTCTTGATCGTGGTCCAGCTGCTGCCGTCTTCGGACACCTGTAACAGATAGGCGCTCGCATGGGCGGCTTCCCAGTCGATCCGCACGCGGGTGATCGTCTGCGTCGCACCGTAGTCGAGCGTCAGCGATTCATCGTCGGTGAAGCGGCTACCCCAGCGCGTGGCGTTGTCATGGTCGATCGCCGCCGGGCCATCGAGATCGGGCCGCTCGGCCGAGCTGGCCTGGGCCTTGACCGGGGTCAGCGCTGTTTCCGTGCTGGCGAACACGCCGGCCACGGTCCTGAACAGGCTGGCGCTGGCGTTCTGCATGACGGCGACAGGCGACTCGGCAGTGCCGCCACCACAACCCGCCAACAGCAGCGGTAACAGCAGGATGGGTGCGAGCGGCGCGCCGGGCATGCGGATGCGGCGTGACGACTGCCCGCAAGGCAGTTGATCCATGGTGAAACTCCTAGGTATGAACGTCGATGGGTGAACTTCAGCACTACTTTCCGCATGCCCCGGCGATGGATGCCGACCGGGATCGTTATAATTGCTCAAAGGCAATTGTTAACCATAAGGTAACCGACCCGTTGGAGACGTGTCAAGGAATCTGCGCCGATGTGACACTTGCCGCCCGTCCACCACCGATAAATACGATTCAGGCCCGTCGCATTTCTCCAAAAACCAATCGTGCGCGACCTGCCAATTCGTACAATTGCGAATTAGCCCGTTCAACTGGGCAACAATTGTGTAAACGGAGAGACGATGGGGCGATTATTTTTGTGGGCGAAGACGCGCCCGGCGCAGTGGGCGCTGCTGGCTGCGCTCGTGGCCTGTTACCCCGTGAGCCTGCTCCTGCCGCTGTCGTGGGGCCGTGAAGCAGGCGTTCTGGAAAACCTGCAGGTGGCCGTATTGCTGAGTGGCTTCGTGGTGGCGGTCGTCGTCTTCATGCGGCGTCGGCCGGAACGCACGGCGATGCTGGCGCTGTGGGCCGCGCCTGTCTGGTTGCTGCTGGCGGGCCGCGAACTGAGCTGGGGCCGCGCCTGGCGCGCCGTGCCCGGGTTCGACGCGGCGGGCAGGGCGCTGCCGCCCGAGCCGCTGTGGTTCCAGCCGCTGGTCTGGCCGGGGGCCGTGCTGCTCATCGGCTGGCTCGTGTACAGCGCCTGGCACTATCGCATCGACGAGGTGGTGCGCCTGGCATTCGTGCGCAGCGCGCCCTGGCTGCTGCTGTTCGTGGCGCTCGGCGCGGCCGTGGGGTCGACCTGCGCCGAGGGGCATATGTCGTGCCATATCGATCTGGTTGCCTCGCGCGCCCAGGTCTTCGAAGAGCTGGTCGAGCTGCTGGCCTACGTGGCGCTGTGCAGTCTGCAAGCAGTTGTCCTGCGGCACCGGGTGCCGGCCCTGGGTCTACGCCATGAGCACGGCGTCGATGCTCGCGCGAAACAGGTGCGCTGACGCAGGTTTGCTGGCGGCGCGCATGTGGCTCGCTTGGCAAGTAGGACAAATTGCCCGTTGGTCGCGCCGCCGTTTTCCTCTAGCATGATGGGTTCTGTGAAATGACCACTTGCCTGCAGAGGTCGCCCGATCATGTCGAATTCAAAAGTTGTCGAAATCCCGCCGGCCACCCTGGCTATTCCTGATGTCGCTACTGGCGTCGCTACTGGCGTCGTTATTGGCGCCTCGCCAGCTGGTGGCCTGGCGCAGCGCGCCGGCCAGTACTGGGCGCTGACCAAGCCGCGCGTGACGCTGCTGACCGTGTTCTGCGCCGTGATCGGCAGCCTGCTGGCCACCGATGGCGCGCCCGCCTGGTCCGTCTTGCTCTACAGCGCCGCTGGCATCTGGCTGCTTGCTGGCGCCGCCTTCGCCGTCAATTGTTTGCTGGAAGCGCAGGTCGATGCACGGATGACCCGCACGGCGCGCCGGGCCACCGCGCGCGGCGACCTGGGGCCAGCCCAGACGGTCGTGTTTTCGCTGGTGCTGGGGGGCGCCGGCGCGGCCTTGCTGTACACACAGGTCAATCCGCTGACAATGTGGCTGACACTGGCCACGTTTGTCGGTTACGCCTTCATCTATACCTTGCTACTGAAACCCGCCACGCCGCAGAACATCGTGATCGGCGGGTTTGCCGGCGCCATGCCGCCGGCGCTCGGCTGGGCGGCGGTGGCCAATGGCGTGCCGCTCGAGGCGTGGCTGCTGGTGCTGATCATCTTCCTGTGGACGCCGCCGCATTTCTGGGCGCTGGCGATGGCGCGGCGCGACGACTATGCGCGCTCCGGCCTGCCAATGCTGCCGATCACCCACGGGATGGCCCACACGGGCCAGCAGGTTTGGCGTTACAGCGTGGCGCTGGCGGTCGGGACTGCGCTGCCATGGGCGGTGGGTATGAGCGGGCTGTTCTATCTGGCGTGCGCGTGCGCACTGAACGCCGTGTTCCTGCGCCATGGCTGGCTGGTCCACAAGCACTACAGCGACGCGATCGCGCGCAAGGCATTCGCCTGGTCGATCGTGTATCTGGCGTTGCTGTTCGGCGCACTGCTGGCCGACCATTACCTGACCTTGCTATTGGCGGTTTGAGCCACGTTGGGTTCGTCATCGAACAGAAGCGGAGAACGCTAACATCTTAAGCTGTTCCCATGACAGCTCGATACCACTCCGCCCCCACGACGAGGATGCGCAGCAATCCGGCGCCTCTACCCCTTCCAACCTTTCCGGGCGAGCGCCGCAAGATCGCGCGCCCCACAGCCTTATTGCCCGAGGACGTGCGCGACAGCGCCGACCTGGCCCGCCTGATCGAACAACTTGGCTGTGGCGACGACCTGATCGTCGTGTCCAACCGCGCACCGTGCGTGCATTCGCAGACGGGCGACGGCGTTACTGCCCAGCGGCCCGCCGGCGGCCTGGTGACGGCGCTCGAAGCCGTCCTGTCCAAAGAAGGCGGCTGCTGGATCGCCCATGGCAGCGGCACGGCCGACCGTGCCACGGTCGATGCCAACGACCACGTCCTGTCCGAATATCTGGATGCGCCGTACCGGCTGCGCCGCCTGTGGCTCAGCGATGCCGAAGTGGCCGGCTACTACGATGGGCTGGCCAACGAGGCGCTGTGGCCGCTGTGCCACCGGACCGGCGTCGCGCCGACCTTCCGCCTTGACGACTGGTCGCATTATGTGGCCGTCAACCGGCGCTTTGCCGACGCCGTGATTGCCGAAGCCGCGAGCGAGCGGCCCGTGGTGCTGGTGCAGGATTACCACCTGGCGCTGGTGCCGCAGATGGTGCGCGAGCAGCTGCCGGACGCTGTCATCATCCTGTTCTGGCATATTCCGTTCCCGACGCCGCAGACCCTCGCCACGTTCCCATGGGCGCAGCAGATGATGGCGGGCTTGCTGGCCAGCACCGTGATGGGCCTGCAAACGCCGGCCGATCTGACCAACTTCAGCCTGGCGCGCGCTGCCATTCCCGGCGTCCAGGGCCGCGGCGCAGCGCATGCCGGCGCCTATCCGATCTCGATCGCGTGGCCGGCGAGGGATGATGTGGCTACGCCCGGCATCCGTGACGCGGTGAGCAGCCAGTTCGGCATCGCGCCTGGCGTGCGATTGCTGGTCGGTGTCGATCGCATGGATTACACGAAAGGCTTGAGCGAGCGCCTGCAGGCCTTCGAGCTGTTGCTCGAGCGGCGGCCTGACTTGCGCGGGCAAGTAACGCTGCTGCAGATTGGCGCGCCATGCCGCTCGGCGCTGGCCGCGTACCAGACGATCACGCGCGATGTGAGCGCGCTTACCCAGCGCATCAACGCACGCTTTGGCAAGGACGGCTGGCAGCCGGTGGTGCTGCATGCAAAAAGCGCGGATGCGGCCACCGTCACCGCGTGCTATCGCGCGGCCGACGTGTGCCTGGTCACGAGCCTGCATGACGGGATGAATCTGGTGGCGAAGGAATTCGTGGCGGCCCGTACTGACCTGCGCGGCGCGCTGGTGCTGAGCAGCCAGGCTGGCGCTGCCGCTGAATTGCATCAGGCGCTGATCGTCGATCCGCGCGACATCGCCGGCATGGCCCGCGCCATTGAGCGTGCGCTGGACATGCCGTTTGAGGAGCAAACCCGGCGCCTGCGCGCGATGCGCGGCGTCGTCAGTCAATACACGGTGTTCCGCTGGGCGGCGCAGTTGCTGGTGGATGGCATGCGCATCGAGGCGAGCCGCCGGGTCACGCGTGGCCCGACACACGCTTATCTGCGTTGACCGGGTAACGATACACCCCTGTCAACACTCAGGTCGTTGTCAGGGGCACTTCCATCTCGCAGGTCACCGCCAGCAGCGTGTCGCCAAAGCCACCGCGCGCCCGCGCATCCAGCCTGGCGCTGGTGAACACGCGCGGCAGTGCGCTCCAGGCGAAGCGCGCGCCCGACAGTTCCAGCGCCCGCACCAGCAGCACGTCTTCATGGCAGGCCACTGCCGCAAAACCCCCGGCCGCCTGATAGGCCAGCGCGCACACGCCCAGGTTCGCCCCGTGGATATGACGGTGATCTTCGCGGTCATGGTAGGTGCGGGCAAAATGCTCGCGCAGCAGTTGCGCCTTGTCCGCGTGGGGCGACCAGTCATCGACCGCCACCGAACCACACACGACGTCGGCGCCCAGCGTGACCTGCACGGCCAGCCATTGCGGCGAGACGCGAGTGTCGGCATCGGTGAACGCGAGCCAGCGCGCCTCGGCTGCGATCAGGTGCAAAGCGCCGGCAGCACGCGCGCTGCCGACCTGGCGCGCGGCGATTTCCAGTGCGTCGAGCCGGCAACCGGCCAGCGCGAATGCCGTCTGCCATTCGCGCACGATCGCAGCCGAGCCGTCGTCGCAGGCATCGAGGACGACGCACGCCATGACCGGTTCGCCCGCCAGTTGCGGATGGGTCGCCGCCCGCAGGACGGCTTGCAGGCAGGCACCGAGGCACGCTTCTTCGTTATGGGCGGGGATGGCGACGCCGATCATGCGCGTTCTCCCTGCAGCGTGGGCGCCGGGCGCCAGATGTCAAGCACGAACGCCTCGTCGCGATGGTGCAGCGAGCGGCGCAGGCCGGGCAGCGCATCGGCGAGATCGTGCACCGTCGCCGTCGGCGTGATGCGGTCGTCGAAGTCGTGCAGGTAGTGGCACAGCACCAGTTCGCCGTCCGGCGCCAGGTTGGCCGCAGCACCCGCCAGCATCGAGGCGATCGCGTCTTCGTCGAAGTAATACAGCAGTTCGCTGAGCACGACCAGATCGAACGTGTCGTCCAGCGGCCAGTCAGCCGGCAGGCGGCGTGTCTCGAAGCGGATGCCGCGCGTGGCGGCGTCGGGGACGCGGCGCCGTGCAGCATCCAGCGCACTGGCGGCGCCGTCGCAGGCCAGCAGGCGGTCGCAACGTGCGGCCAGCGCGACGCTCATTTCACCGTTGCCGCAGCCCGGCTCGAATGCGCTGCGGTAGCGCGGTTTGCCCAGGCTGGCGAGCAGGATCGCGCGTTTGCGCTGTTCATACCAGGCGCCGCGCACGTCCCACGGGTCGTCCGATTGGGCGTACAGGGTTTCGAAATGGGCCAGGGGTTGGGCGTCACGCATGGTCGGGGAAGTAGAGTTCAAAAGGATGCAGGATGCGTTCCATCGCAAACGCGGGCAGGATGGGCGCTGCGCCGCTGCTGGCGTCGCCCTCGATCTGGCTGTGGAAGCACCCGAGGGCGGCGCGCTTGCGCGCCAGCGCATCGTTTGGCACCGGTAATTTACGCGCCTGGCTCATGGGCATTGCGCCGTCGCCCGGCGCACTCCAGTGCCAGCCCCAGACCGGTGCCTGCAGCACGCGGGCGCCGCACTGGCGGGCGACGGCGCTGCAGGCCAGCGCCGTCGATTCGTGGTCGGGATGGCCGTCGAAGCGCCAGGTGGTAATGACGATGTCACCCGGCGCGATGATCGCGGCCAGCTGGCGCTCGAGTTCAGACGTGGCAGCCGTGACGCCGCCGTCCGGGATATGCAGGCGTCGCACGCGGCTGGCGTCGATGCCCAGGTGGGCCAGGGCCGCATCCGTTTCATCGGTGCGCGCCTGACGCAGGCGCTCCGGTGGCCACGCAGGCGAGCCGGGATGGCTGGCTTCACCATCGGTGACCGCCACGATCAGCGGCGCGTCACCGCGCGCGGCGACCAAGTGCAGCAAGGCGCCGCAGGTCAGGATTTCGTCATCGGGATGGGGTGCAACCACGACGACGCGCGTGCCGGGCGGGATCAGCGCATCCAGCGTGATCTCCGGGACTGCGGCCAGCGCAGCGTCGCGCGCCCAGTCGGCCGCTGCCGGGCCGGTGCCGCCAATGTGACGTGAGCGGTTTACAAGGTCCATGGCGCGTCCTCCATGGAGGCGATCAGCTTGCCGACGGCTTCCAGGTCGCGCTCCGCATGGCTCTGACGCATGAAGACCGGCAGGTCCGCATACAGCTGCGCGAGCGCGGCATCCTTGCACAGCGGGCCGGCGCCCAGTGCGCGGCCGACGGCATGCAAGACGGTGTTGGCCGTCGCTTCGACGCTCAGGCGGACTGTCACCGCCGTGCGCATGGCATTCGCGCCCGGTGTCCTGTCGATGGCGGCTGCGGCTTCGCGGATCAGCGCGGCGCAGCCTTGCAGTGCGACCGAGACCTCGCCCAGCTGGGCCAGGCGATGGGGATCGCCGCGCTCGGCCAGCCGTTCACGCAGCGCATCGGCCAGACGCGTGGCGGCGCCGAACCAGCATGCGGCCACGCCTGCGCCGCCTTGCCAGAAACCAGCCCGCTCAACATAGAAGCCCGGACCAGCCAGCGGCGTGGCCACCACATCATCGAACCAAACGTCGACGCTGGCCGTGGCGCGCATGCCCACTGCGTTCCAGCCGTCGTCCGTGACGCGCACGCCAGGCTGGCGCAGGTCGACCGCCGCCAGCATCGGCGCGCCAGCGTCATCCCAGCAACTGACCACCGCATGCGTGACGCCATGCGCCCCCGAGCACCAGGCCTTGCGGCCGCGCAGAACATGGCCGTGATCATGGCCGTGATCGACGGCCAGCAGAGCCAGGCGTGCATCCGGCGGCTCCGCACACCAGGTGCCCCAGGTAGCTTGCGGGGTGTCGGCCAGCGCGTGCGCCCCGGCTTCGTGCAGGATCGCCACCGCATCCGTATGGCCTTCGAACACCTTCGCCAGGGGCAGGTCATGCGCGCCAACGGCGGCGAGTGCCTGCCAGCGGGCCAGCGTCGCACCGTGACCGGGTAGCGGAAGGCGTGCATGGCCAGCGCGCACGAGTTCCCCCAGCGCCTCGGTCGGGGGCATGCCGGCGAGGCTGGTCAAGCTGCTGCGCAGGGTGGTCAGTGCAGGGACGGCTGAAACAGGATTCTGCATGGCGATGTGTTTTTATGGCAACGATCTGATCCTAGCAGGCGAGGAGCGTGTTCGCCTGTTCGCCATATCACACAGTCATGCACTATTCAGTCGGCGCGGCGCCATTCCGACACGCGCGTTTTGCATTCTCTTGCTGCTACACTCCTGCCATCTTCCTTCTTACGGACAGCGTTGCAATGAACTTCCAGCTCGGCGATATCGGTCAGGTCATCCAGTTGGCGATCGCGCCCGTATTCCTGCTCGCTGGTGTCAGCATCCTGCTGATCGTACTGACCAACCGGCTTGGACGCATCATCGACCAGATGCGCCTGTTAGAAGACCGCGCCATCAAGTGCGTCGATGCCGAATGTGTGGCGGCGCTAAGCGGTCTGCACCGCCGCTCCAACCTGATCAATATCGCCATTGCCGCCAGCACGCTGTGCGGCCTGCTGGTCTGCCTGGTGATCGCGATGCTGTTTCTCGGCGATGCCACCGGCCTGCCGCTCGTCCATCTGATTGCTGCCAGTTTCATTGGCGCGATGCTGGCCTTGACGACGGGCTTCATCTGCCTGATGCGCGAGGTCTCGATGTCGTACCGCCTGATGCGTGAGCAGCAGCTGGTGGCGATGGCCATGTGCGCAGGGCGCGCGGCCTGAGCGTTACTCCTTGTTCGCGCGCTTGTCCATGACATGCCGGGCGAGGAAGGCGTGCATGGGATCGGCAATTTCGGACCCGTGCGTTTCCAGCGCAAAGTGACCGGTATCGAGGAAGCGCACCTCGGCCTGCGGCAGGTCGCGTGTGAACGCGTGTGCGCCCGCTGGCAGGAAGAACGGATCGTTCTGGCCCCAGATTGCCAGTAGCGGCGGCTGGTACTGACGGAAATATGCGTGCAGCTGCGCGTACTGCACGATGTTCTGTCCGTAATCGACCAGCAAATCCAGTTGCGCATCCACGCCGATGCGTTCGGTGGCCGCAAACGCCAGCGCATAGCCATCCGGCGCGACGCGCGAGACATCCCGGACGCCTTCCATGTACTGCCATTTGGTCATCTCGAATGAATTGAATGTGCGCAGTGCTTCACGCTTCGCGTCGCTGGGGTCGGCCCACGCGGCGCGCATCGGCGCCCAGGCCGGGCTCAGGCCTTCTTCGTAGCCATTGCCGTTCTGGCTCACGATGGCCGTGATGCGCTCCGGATGGCGCACCGCCAGGCGCCAGCCAACCGGCGCGCCGTAGTCGAAGACATACATCGCATAGGTATCCAGACCCACGGCATCCGTGAAAGCGTCGATGACGTCCGCGAGATGCGCGAACGTGAAGGCGAAGGCCGGGTCGGTGCGCGTCATGCCGAAGCCCGGCAGGTCGGGCGCGACGACGCGATAGTGTGTGGCCAGCGCGGGAATCAGGTCGCGAAACATGTGCGACGACGCGCCGAAGCCGTGAAGCAGCAATATGGCAGGCGCGTCGGCCGGGCCGGCTTCGCGGTAGAACACGTCGGTGCCATCGATGGCGATGCTGGCGTAGCGTACGACAGGCGTTACGGTGGTGGACAAGGCGGTAGGGTGATCTTGCATGAATGTTCTCCTGAATGACATTGATTGGCATAACCTCTAAAGTTTAATAATGAAGGTTATGGGTTCATTGTGGCATGGTCAGAGTAACCTTTCAAGTATAATCTTGGTGGTTATTAATTTGGAGGTAGTCATGGGCGATACATTGCAGTCCGATGTTGACGCAGCACCGCTGCTCGCTGACCATCTGGCGCTCGACATGCTCAACACCGAGGCGGGCGTCGGTGACGCGCAGCAGGATTTCTGGCGGAGCAGCCACGCCGTGCTGGACTGGTTGACGCGTTGCGATATCGATGCGGGACAGCCTTCCGGGCCCGCGGCGGATGCCCTGCTGCGCGACGCGAAGGTATTGCGCGCCGCCGCGCGTGATCTGATCACGCGCCGCATGGAGGGTAAACAGGGTGATCCTGCGTTGCTGAACCGTTATCTGGCAGCGATGGTGTCAGCGCCGGTGCTTGTCTGGGACGAGGCGCAGCCGCATCTCGTGCGTCAGGGCGAAGCGCCGTCGCCAGCACGTGCGTTGGGAGTATTGGCCGAGGCTGTCGCGACCTTGCTGGCCGAAGGGGATTTCACGCTGGTCAGGCAATGCGAGCATCCAGAGTGCGTGCTGTGGTTCTATGACCGCACGAAATCGCACCGGAGGCGCTGGTGCAGCATGGCGCTGTGCGGCAATCGGCATAAGGCAGCGCAGTTTCGCGCGCGGAACCGACCTGTTGTGTAGGCGTTTTAATCGATACTGCTGAAGTTGCGGTTTGAGCGCAGGCGTTAAAAAACCCGCTATGCCGTAACGCCAAGCGGGTTAGTCGCGCGCTGGCGCTGAAAGACTGTCAGCGAATTACTGCATGCCGCCGCTGCTGATGAAATGCTCGCGTGCATAGGCCAGCAGTTGGCCTTCCGATGGATGATCCACGGTTTCGACAGATTTGATCTTGTCGGCGATTGCCGGCATCTTGCTCGTCAGGTAGGAAACGAACGCGGTCTTTTCTTCGGCCGGGCCCACGACCAGAATTTGCTCGCTGTCGGTCAGCGCTGCGGCGATGTCTTTATAGAACAGCGTGTTGTCGTCACCGTTGACGTGGTTGTCGCCATGCTTCTGGTGCGGATGCGGGTGGGTCGAATGGGTTTTCATCGACTCGGATTCCGACGCATTCTTGTCGAAATGGATGACTTGGGCTTTGGTGTGGTCGAGCCAGACGACGGTGTTATTCAGGGACATGGTTGCTTTCATAATGTAGTGTGTTTTTAGCATAGCGCATGTGTCGTGATGGCTGGGTGCGCTACCACACGCAGGGCCAATGACAACCCCCTAAACTGAAACTCCACGAATTGCGTTCACCTCTCGACGATATCGAAACTCCTGAAGTTTCGGTATCATGATGCCAGGAGGATTTCAACGATGAGAGCAGATTTCAGACTGGCGCGCATGCTGCACGCCCTGAGCCATATTCATGGCCGCACCAACACCACGAGTTCCGAGGAACTCGCCGTCATGCTCAATACCAATCCCGTGCTCGTGCGCCGGATGATGGGTGGGTTGCGCGCGGCAGGGTATGTGACGTCGACGTCCGGGCGCAACGGTGGCTGGGTATTGGCGGTCGATCCCGACGCCATCACGGTGCTCGATGTGTACCAGGCGCTCGAAGAACCCGTGATCTTCGCAATAGGCGCGAATGTCGATCACCCAGGCTGCCCGCAGGAGCAAGCAATCAACGGCGCACTCGAAGTGGCCATGGCCCAGGCGGCCGGCACGCTGTTGCGTGAATTCGGGCAGGTGCGCCTGTCTGCCTTCATCACGCCGTCGGCAAGCTAGGGGGCGCGCATGTCGACGGAGATCGAGATCCATCCGGAAGCTGCAGTCGCGCCCGGTTACCTTGCCAATCACGCCGCGCGCGTGTTCAACCGGGCGGTTGATGATGGTCTGCGCCCGCATGGTCTGACGCTGGCGCTGATCGGTCCGCTGCTTTTGTTGTCATGGAAGGGAGCAATGCTGCAGCGTGACATGGTCCGCGCGTCTGCCATCAAGCAGCCGGCAATGGTCGCACTGCTCGACAAGCTCGAAGGGATGGGAATGATCGAGCGGCAGGTCATGGCGGCGGACAAGCGCGCATCGGCGGTCAGCCTGACCGAGGCGGGGCGTGCTGGAGCGGCCATTGGGCGCACGGTGCTGCTGGACGTTAATGCCATGGGCGTGGCGGGGTTCAGCGACGCCGAGGCGGCGCAGCTGGTCGGGCTCCTGGTCAGACTTATTGCGAATCTGGAAAACACCGCGAAAAATTAATATCATCTATGATGTAATTTTTTAGCGGGAGTTGGGCATGTCACAACGCATCTTGATCACGGGCGCGAGCGTCGCCGGCAACACGGCCGCCTGGTGGCTGGCACATTACGGCATCGAGGTCGAACTGGTCGAACGGGCACCCGCCTTCCGGGATGGTGGCCAGAACGTCGATGTGCGGGGCAATGCCCGCGACGTGCTGCGCAAGATGGGACTCGAAGCGGCTGCCTTCGGGTACAGCACGCAAGAACTGGGCACGGACTGGGTGGACGAAGACAACCGCGTGATCGCGCGCTTCGAGGCAGCCGATTCCAGCACGGACAACGGCCCCACGGCCGAACTGGAAATCCGTCGCGGCGATCTGGCCCGCATCATCCATGACGCGGTCTGCGAACGCGTCACGGTGCGTTTCGGTGACCACATCGCACAGGTCGTGCAGGACGACGACGGCGTCGACGTCACCTTCGATAGTGGCCGCACGGGCCGCTACGCCGCCGTGATCGTTGCCGAAGGCGTCGGTTCGCACACCCGCGAGCTCGTGTTCCCGGGCGAGAACAAGCCGCGCTGGATGAACCTGACGATCGCGTACTTCAGTATCCCGGCCACCCCGCAGGACGGGCCTTATGCGCGGCAATACAACACCATCGGCGGTCGTGGCGCAACGTTGAAACCCGCCCGCGACGGCAAGCTCGGCGCCTACGTGGGCGTGCACAAGAAGCCCGAGGCCGAGCACCACTGGGACGCCGCGCGGCAGCGCCAGTTCATCGAGCAGCAGTTTGCGCACGATGGCTGGGAGTTTCCACGCATTCTCGAGGCCATGAGAACGACCGACGATTTTTATTTTGACGTGCTGCGGCAAGTACACATGCCGCGCTGGTGCGCCAACCGCGTGGCGCTGGTCGGCGATGCCGCCTGGTGCCCAACGCCGCTGACGGGTATCGGCACGTCGCTGGCCATGATCGGTGGTTACGTGATTGCCGGCGAACTGGCGAACGGTGCTGCGCCTGCAGCCGCCTTTGCCGCCTATGAACGTATCATGCGGCCGTATGTGAAGAAAGGCCAGCGCCTGCCGAAAATTGTGCCCCGCATCCTGTGGCCGCACACGCGTTTCGGCCTGGCGTTCCTGCGGCGCGCGATGCGCGTGGCCGGTTCGCCGCTGGTCAAAAAGCTGATCAACAACGGGTTCGCGCGCGCTTCCCACGAGCTCGCGCTGCCGTCATACCGTGATTGACGGTGGCGTTTGAACGCCTTGCGCTGGCGCTGCGATATGAAAGCCGCCGATCTGGCTGAATTGGTCGACCGCGAAATCAATGAAGGCTTTCACGCGCAGCGGCTGATAGTGGCGCGATGGCGCCAGCACGTACAAGTCCTGACTGCGGGCCATCCAGCCTGGCAATACCTGAACCAGTGCGCCGCTCGACAACAGATCGTGGATCAGCCAGTCGGGACAAATGGCAATCCCGCTGTCCAGCACGAGCGCTTCCCGGATCGCCAGCGCATTGTTGACGCGGTAGCGACTTCGGACCGGGACCTGAAGCGCCTGATCGCCGCGATGCAGATCGATCGTGGTACCGGGTGTCCATGCGAAGCGCACGAAGTCGTGGCCAGTCAGATCGGCTGGCTGTTCTGGCTCGCCCCGTTGTTGCAGATACGCGGGCGAGGCCGCAAGAAAGCGCGGGACCGTGGCCAGGTGGCGGCCGGTGACATCCGGCGGCAGCGGTCCACCGAGCCGGAAAGCGATATCGACCCCTTCGGCGACCATGTCGATGTAGCGGTCGTCCAGTACCAGTTCGATCTCCACCGCCGGATGCGCGGCCAGAAAACGACCGACGATCGCATTGATCCGCAACTGCCCCAGGCCGACGGGCGCATTGATCCGCAGAAGCCCCGAGACCTGGCCTGTCATTCCCTGGACGGTGCCGACGGCAGCGTCGAAGCCATCGAGCACCAGTTTGGCATCGAGGTAGAACTGCCGCCCCTGGTCAGTTGGCGACAAGCCTCGGGTGCTGCGTTGAAACAGCCGCACTGACAGGTGCTGCTCGAGTTGGGCCAGCAGCTTGCTGACTGTTGGCTGCGTGGTCCCCAGTTCACGCGCGGCCGCCGACAGGCTGCCCAGCTCCAGCGTTCGGACGAAGGTGCGCATGGCGCGCAGAGTATCCATCGATATATTCCTGAATGGAATGAGTGATGTTCGACTTTATCACCTTCCAGCAAGATATCGAATGACCTATCGTGGGTTCTTTATTACTGAGGATTCCCATGCGCTACTACTTACACAACGCCGTGATCTGGGCCGCTATGACTCTTGCAGGCAACGCACTGGCGGAGGACGCACGTACGCATTGGGTGACGTCTTGGTACGCAGCGCCTCAGCCTGGATGGGATAGCCAATTCGTTTTGCCGATGAACGTGCCTGCCGTCCTGGACCATCAGACGGTGCGCGAATACGTTCGCATCAGTGCCGGCGGCGAGCGCGTCAAACTGGTGTTCTCGAATCGCTATGGCAAAGCGCCTCTTGCAATCGGCGCGGCCAGCGTGATGATGCGCGAAGTGACGCGCGTGGTGACATTCGAAGGTGCGCGTCAGGTGGTGATCGCGCCTGGCGCGACGGTCACGAGCGACCCGGTTGCGCTATCGGTCGCGCCGTTGTCGCAGCTGGAGGTTACGACCTACCTGCCCAAGCGCACCGCGATCTCCGGGTTTCACTGGGGTGCGTCGCAACGTATCAGCATTGCTGCCGGCAATGTCAGCGGGGCGGGAGAGTTCTCGAAAGCGACGCGGGTGGAAGGGCGCTTGTTTCTCAGCGCCGTGCTGGTTGACGCATTACCGGATAGCCGTACGGTGGTGGCGCTGGGCGACTCCATCACCGATGGCAATGGATCGACGCCGGATGCGGATCGGCGCTGGCCCGATTTCCTCGCGCGTCGGCTGGCGCCGCATGGCATCGCCGTGGCCAATGCCGGCATTTCCGGTGCGCGGCTGTTAAAAGATGGCATGGGCGACAGCGCGCTGGCGCGATTCGGGCAGGATGTGCTGGGTCAACCCGGGGTATCGGACGTGATTGTCCTATTGGGGATCAACGATATCGGCTGGCCTGGCAGTCCATTCGCGCCGGCTGAAACGATGGTGACGCTGAACGAATTGACGGCGGGCTTTCGCCAGCTTGCGGCCATCGCGCATGCTAGAACAGTCCGGATCACGGTGGGGACGCTGCCACCATTCGAGGGAGCGCTGGAGGGAACGCCGTTTGCCGGGCATTACAACCCGCAGAAAGAGGCATTGCGCCTGCGCTTGAATGACTGGATCCGGAGCGCCGGCATCTTCGATGCCGTAGTCGACTTCGACGCTGTGCTCCGTGATCCGGCCCGACCGCAGCGCATGCGCGCTGAATTTGATTCGGGCGACCATCTGCACCCGGGCGATACCGGCTATCGGAAGATGGCCGATGCCATCGATATCGACGCCATCGTCGCGCGCGATCCGAACGCTCGTCATGCCGCTGCTCCGGCGCCGAGTCAATGAGCCGGTCTGGTCATCCCTAGTCGTCGGTGTTTGCGCCCGGGTCTGGCTTCACGCGCGTGAGCTTGTAATCGGCGGCGGAGCGCTCGAGTGCCAGGCCCAGCACATCCTTGAGGTCGTCCGGACTCGCGCCGTTGTCCAGTTGCTGCTTGGCGAACGTGTTACGCAGCGTGCGGCCGCCGGAGCGCGCCAGATCCATCCCGGCACGCTCGAAGGTGGCGCGCATCTGCACGTACACCGTCTTCCTCGTCATCCTGGCGCCGGCTGCATTGGCCGGAAAGACGAACTGGCCAGGGATGGCCAGCGTCTCGCGCTCGGCAAGCCAGGGCAGCAGCTCATCGGCGCCGTCGCGGGGGAGGGTGATCGTGTGTTCGTGGCTGGTGTCATGCTTTTCGTCGGGCGTGATGGTCAGCACGATCGAGCCATCGAGCGCCTGCTGGCGGCCGATCTCGGACATCAGCAAGCCGATCGCTTCCGAGACGCGCAGACCGGCCAGGGCCATGACGACCTGCATGGCACGATCGCGCCGGCGCTTCCAGCCCTCGAACGGGGTACTGGTGCGGCGCTGTGGCGCCTCGGCTGGCAAGGCCGCGAAGAACCGCACCAACTGTTCGTCCGACAATGTGCGGCCGGCGTCATCCCGCGTCATGTGGGCACGATCGATATGGAGAATGGCGAGCTGCGCCGGGTTGGGGTTGACGTCGAGGTGCTCATAGCAGCGCTCGAGGAGACGTAGATAGCGATAGGCGATCTTGCTGTTGAGGATGAGCTTTCCCTTGGTGGTGCGGCCGATGAACCGGGCCAGGTCGGCGTGGGTGACCGTGGAGAAGGTGAGGCCTTGTTCAGTCATCCAGCCCGCCACGTTGGCAAACATGAAGTTGTAGATCTTCGCCGATGCCGCAGACGGAATGCGCAAGGTGCCATCGGCGGGCAGGCGGCGGCCGGTCTCGGCGAAAGCCGTCGTGGCGACGAAATCCCGGAATGCTTTGATGGGATCACGGTCCCATGAGGTTGGTGTGGACATGGAGGATGGAATCAGGTTGGGATGCACCAGACTACCATAAAAACGTAACTAACCAACAGAGACACCTACAAACACGAATTTATCGGAGGCCTCGACTCTCTCGAGGACAACAACTCCGACATAAGCCACCAGAAGGAAGGTCTGATTGTGCCTCGTCGGTTAACGGCCCACATCATTGGCAAATCGAATCAGTTCGACTGATGGGCATGGCTAGTCAGTTCCAGCTGGGCATGCCGCGACGGGGGAGGGGATGACTAATCAAGTATTTGACTGTGCGTGACTTTGTGTGAGCGTATGGGCGGGTTATTCAGTTACTATCAAATAGGAACACGCGTTCTATCTAATCAGGGGGAAGCATGTACCAATGTCCTCAATGTCAGGATTTCTCTCTCTCCAGCTCTTCAACATTATTCATGACGCTCGATGGCACGACGACATGCCCGACATGCAGGACGACGCTGCGTATCAAGCGCAAGCCGACAAATTACCTGCTTATCGCATATATGTGTCTTCGCGCGACCCTGGGATCAGTGCTACCGGGCGGCTATAACGTCGGGATTCTTATCGAATCAAGCGTGATGATTGCCTTGTTTGTGGTCCAGTTTCTGTTGATGGAATACGAGGTTGTCGCCTTGGGTACGTTGCAAGAGTGCTCTAAGATTTGATCGATCTGTACGAATAATTGTCTGTTTTTGAACGCGATCGCTTGCCTGCGCTGTTCCGGGAAAGGTAGGAGCCCGAAAGGCTGGGCGTAAACGAAACTCCAGGAATTACAAAAACACCTGCAGAGCAGGTCTTTCTTGAGCAAGACACCGGGCGATGAGAGCCTGGGAAGTTGTCTTTCGTAGATTCGCAGCCGGAGCACATGGCGCGCCCGCAGGAAACGCGAATTGAAGAACGCGTTGGCCATGCTGATGCCGGGCTGCCACTGAGAACAACCAGCATGATTGGGTTCAAGGACGGCGCTTGGAGAAGGACTTGGCTGGAATGCGACCGATATTGCAGTTCTTGACCAACCCTAGCCTCAATTGCGCTTACTCACTTACTCCGCTACCTATTTGAGTACCGAAGGTCTTCAACGAACTTACAGATTACTAACGATCAAATATAAAAGTAACTAACCAACCTAGTCTAAAAACAAAAATAAAAAACAAAACCGCGAACAGAAACCAGGGCATGGCAGTCGACACAAGCTTGCGAAGAGTGGAGTCCACCAAACCTCCAACCGGATGTCATTGCTCAAAGAAAGTTCAACATGAAAATTGATCTTCAATGATCAAAGTTGTCGAAGATAACGCGATGCAAATGACTCCACGTATTATTTTCTCGCTATCTCAACTAACCGTAAATTCCCCGGGATTCTTGTGAAATATAAAGACTACTACCAGACCATGGGCGTTCCGCGCACCGCCAGTGCTGACGAGATCAAGCAGGCGTACCGCAAGCTGGCACGCAAATTTCACCCTGACGTCTCGAAGGATGCATCGGCAAAAGAGAAATTCCAGGCAATCGGCGAGGCGTATGCGGTCTTGAAAGATCCTGAAAAGCGTCTTGCTTACGATGCGCTTGGCAAGGCGCCGGAAGGCGCCGACGTTGCGCCGCCGCCCGGATGGCAGAACAACTTCAGCACGGCCGGAGCCGGCTTCGACGACGTCGACCTTGCCGATCTGTTCGCCGCGTTCGGACGTGGCGGGAGGGGTGGTCAAGCACGCCGGCCAGTGCCTGTCCGGGGCCAGGACGTGGATATTTCCGCGCCCGTCACACTCGAGCAGATTCACAGCGGCGGAGAGATTGAAGTGCGTGCGAATCTACCCGAGTCCGATGCACGGGGCGTGCCGCACCTGGTCAGCCGGACGTTTCGCATCACGATCCCAGCCGGCGCGGCCAACGGTCAGCGGCTGCGCCTGGCAGGCAAGGGTGGCCCCGGCCACCATGGTGGTCAGCCTGGCGACCTGTACGTCGCGCTGGCATTGACGCCGCACCCGTTATATCGCCTCAGCGGGCGCGATCTGTACATGGATTTGCCGCTTGCTCCCTGGGAAGCCGTGCTTGGCGCAGTCGTTCGGATTCCTACATTGGACGGTCACGTCGAACTGACTGTGAAGGCAGGATCCACAGCGGGCCTGCAACTGCGCCTGGCCAAGCGTGGCTTGCGCGGGCCCGATGGTGTTGCCGGTGCGCTTTACGCGGTCATCGTCATCAAGGTCCCATCGCAGATCAGCGATGCCGAGCGCGCGCTGTACCAGCAACTGGCAGAGGCGTCCAAATTTCAGGCCCGTGCCAACTTCGGCTAAGGAGATTTACTCATGTCCATGCAAGTGACCCATGCGGTCTGGCTTAACGATACGGCAGTGTGCTCGATTGAGCATCTGGTTGAAGTATCCGGACTATCGTTGGATGACATCAGCAATCTGGTCGAGGATGGCGTGATCGCGCCAGCTGATGCGACGAACCCGGGCGCCGGCTTCCATTCGGTGTACGTCCTTACCGTCAGGCAGGCGCGCAGGCTGCGGGATGACTTTGAGCTGGACCGAAACGGAATTGCGCTGGCGTTGACGCTGTTGCGCCGTATCGAGTCTTTGGAACAGGCGCTGCACATGGCGCAATCGGGTCATGGGTTTGTTTTACCGGTGGCCGGGGACTTGGTTGGGAAAGACTGACTGCATGGCTGACATGGCGCATATCTGGATCAGCCCGCAAGCGTCCAAGCAAAAAGGCCAAACACCGCATAATCTATATTATGTTAAATGCGCTATGTGTGTGGATGGCTGATTGCAGGTAGAACGTCGGGCATGCCTCCCTCTCAGCGCAGTCTACGATGTGGTCCAGATCGCTGCAGATGCATCGTCTGACGCTTTCACCGCGCGTTCTGCAGTTCGTGCACTCGTGGCTTCGTAGTTCCGCAACTTGTCGAGTTGCGCCTTGAGCCCGTGGGTGATGCACGCCTCCACCAGCGTCGCGTTAGTGTACAAGCCGTAGAGATCGACCAGCCGATAGAAGCCATCGGTCATCACCAGAACACTGGCGCCGTGCGTCAGTTCAACACTGCATAGACGCGCCTGGAACGGCCCATTCGGATCAAGACACAGGACACCAGGCGCTGGCGCCAGGTTTTGTGATTCGCGGCGGGCTCGTAGCATCGGCAGCATCTGTTCGCGTCGACTTGCCGGATCCGCGATACCGTCGGCTGTCAATTTCGCAATCACATCCTGCAGAACAGCTTCCTGTGGATTCACGAATGGATCGAGATCGATACAAGGCCCGCTGGTCGTGTACAGCAGCGTCTTGCAGTCGCCAAGGCAGTACAGCGTCGCGTGTGCAGCCTCGTCGTGATGCGATATCCTCAACCAGGTCATTGCTGCAATTGGCCACGCGCGCACTGGAACGTCGCGACCGGCTGTCAGGTGCATAAACTTCGCTCGGACATCGGCGATCGCCATCCGGACGCAATCAGGCTGATCGCGCCCTGGTATCAGTATTTTTTGAAGTGAATCGGTAAATGCATGGACGAACCATGCGACATCGCCGCGTACTTCGTCGATGTAGTCCCGTTCCGCCACGGATGAGCCACCGTCAATGACGATAATGTCGCTCACGCCGGCGCATGTGAACACTGCGATGTGGTCATCGTTGTGTTGCGAATTGGGGTTGGCACCAGCAGAAACATGTTCAATTTTCATTAAGCAACGTATATTTGATGATGCTGGGACTCTACCCTTATCAAGCACAGGGGACAAGGACATACACCTGCTTCGAAACCTAACTCGACAATATATTCCCTAATGTCGATTGAGATTATTGTAGGCTGAGTCACGCTCACGCCTCTCGATGTCTGACACGTCTTGGCTACACCTTGCCACCAGCATCATCTTCTCTCACCTTGCTGAAAGTCGCAGATGAAAAACCTGGCAATCCCACTTGTCTATTTTGCTGGCATCACAAGCGCTATCGGCGCCCTCATCCACTTCGCTGCCATTGCTGGCGGAACTGGCTGGTTTATATTCTTCAATGCACCGCAGCAGGTCGTGGCATCATCGCGCGCCGGAACCTGGCTGGCACCAGTGAGCACCAGCATTATCGGACTACTCATGACGGTGTGCGCGGCCTACGCCTTCTCCGCACCGGGACGCTTGCCGCGCCTACCGCTACCCCGCCTCATGCTGGCCGGCATGGCCGGGGTCTGCCTGTTGCGTGCTGTAGTGATCGTGCCGCTGGCGATCAATCACCCGCAGCTGCGCACTACTTTTGAACTCATCAGCGCCGTCATCTGGGGCCTGGCCGGCGCCGGCTTCCTGGTCGCCTGCCTGACATCCGTTCGCCAACGGCGGCCGCTGGCGCGCACGCCGCTCGGAACGATCACCTGAAGCTACTCCCCTTGAGGATATCGAAATCCGTTGCCTCTCATCGTCGACTGACAGGATCCACGCTCAATGAACATCATCGAATTCTGGTTCGATTTCGGCAGCAACTACAGCTACCTGAGCATGATGCGGATACGGCGCGCAGCGGCCGCTGCCAACCTGCGTGTCGAGCTGAAGCCGTTCATGCTCGGCCCGATCTTCAAGTCGCTCGGGTGGGAGACGTCGCCATTCGTGCTGCAGACGCTGAAAGGCGATTACGTATGGCGTGACATGCGCCGCCAGTGCGTCAAATACGGCTTGCGCTGGCAACGCCCTTCCCTATTTCCCCGTAATGCGCTGCTTGCCGCGCGCATCGCACTACAGGGCGAAGGCACGTCCTGGCTTGAAGATTTCTGTGAACAGGTCATGCTGGCCAATTTCGCAGACGACCGCGAAGTTGGCGACGAGGCGGTGCTGGCCGGGATTCTCGCCGGACTTGGTGCTGACAGTGCAGAGATCATCGCAGCAGCTAAAACGGATGCGTGCAAGGCCGCGCTGCGTGCGCGCACAGCCGATGCCCAGGCCCGCGGTATCTTTGGCGCGCCCATGTTTTTCGTTGGCGACGAGATGTTCTGGGGGAATGACCGTCTCGAGGATGCGATCGCTTACGCTTTACGACGATGATAACGGCGGTAGCAGCAGCATGATTGCATGCCGTGCCGTCAGGTAGACAATCTATGTTTCGAGTTGTGTTGGGTTAGAGGTCCGATAGATACAACGCTGTTCAGGAGCCGGCTACTTGCAGCGGGCGCTGAACACGCAAGAAAATCCAACGACGACATGCTCCCCGGCTCTCGCTAATTGCCGTGTGCCCGGCTGTACCCACACATCCCATTCATTTCGGATTGCAGCATTCCGCCAGAGCCGCGCACGACACGCAGCCGGTGATTTGCACGTAACCGATGACTGCGTGACAATGCGATAACATTTACCGATCACTCAAAGGCACACCATGAACATCACCGTCCAGAATACTGTCCCCGCAACAACCCGCATCACGCTCGTCGGCGAAATGCACGATGGCACTTTCGCTGCCGAAGTCATGACCGAGACCGCCGTTCCCTACACGCCGTATTGGGATAACCTGCTTGAACAGCGCATCGTCTATATCCAACCCGATGATGAACAGCTCGAGGCCATCATCACGGCCTTGAACGAACGTCGTCTGACACTCGACGAGTTACAGAATTACGGCAGCGCTGAAGGCGGCACGTCGTCCATCCCGGTATAAGCAATCGGTCATCGCACAGGGGAAGTGGCAACGCCTCCCCTGCCGATCTGTGGTGACCATCGTTGAATCAGAGCCAACCTCTTTTCTGTAGACTTGTTTGAGTTTTAGTGTCGGTTCCGAAGTAGTTAGCTTTAGAATTTTCGGTTGGCGATATTTTATGTGTTGGTTAGTTACATTTCTAAATGGAAGACCTCGTCTTCTCTATCGTTTTAGTTGATGCCTCGGTCACCGTTCGAGCGAAGAATCTCGTCATGTCGCTCATGGTCGGTCTTGTGCAGATAAGCTGCCGTCGTCGCGATATTCGCGTGCCCTGCCGTGTCTTGCAGCGTCTTGAGCTGCACCCCACTATTGGCATGGTTCGTCAGCATGCTGTGCCGTAACCAGTGCGGTGACGCTAGCCTCAGCATCGATGCACTATCGCCATCCCCTTTCGCTGCCGCGTCATCTGCTGCAAGCTGGAAGATCGCCTTGAGTGCTTCGGACGCGGCCTCGTCGGTGATCCCGACGTATTCTTTCGTGCGGCTCGACAGCACCAAGGGCATGCGATCGCCCCTGCTCGTCTGCTCCAACAGACCGAACACACGCCGATAGTCGCGGTAGGCGCCGATGGTGGCTGGCGGCGCCGGCAGCCGGCGCGGCTTGTTGCCCTTGCCCAGCACGTCCAGCCACCAGCGGCCGTCGCCCTCGCTGTAGACGGCGCCCATGTTCGCGCTGACGATTTCGTTCAGGCGCGCGCCGGTCTGGGCAAACGCGATCAGCAGGAAGCGGTCACGCGCGCGCTGACGCGCTGTCGCTTCGGTGTCGCCAGGCCGTGCTTCCGCCGCGGCCAACGCATAGGCAATCGCGGCAGGACTCAGATAACGTGTGATGCGGCTCGCGTGTGCAGCGCGGACATTGCGCACGAGCCGCGCAGGATTGCGACGCAGGTAGCCGGTCTGCTCGGCAAACGTCAGCACGCCCTTGATCGCAATCATCGCTTGGCGGCGGCTGGTGTCAGATAGGGGCCCGGTGAACGGCCGATAACGCGGATCGTTGCGCGGCCATTTGGTGGTGCTGATCCACGCGGGCGGCGGTTGCCGGATGAATTCCTTGTACAGATTGAGGTCGCCGACGTTCAGCTGCTGGAATGTCTTGCCTGCTTCTTCGCGGCACCAGGTTAGGAACCGATACAGCTCCTTCTGCAGATTGGCAATCGACTTGGGGCTAAGCTCGCCATGGGAGATATATTCGCGTGCCAGTTCGGCGTCGCTCGTGGCGGAGGTAACCGGCTCGTCGTCCATGCTGGAGAAGCTGCCCTGACCGAGCCGGCTGGCGGCCGCCCGGTCAGGGTCGGCTGGTGGCAGTGGGTCGAGATTGATCGGTACAAACACAGGCATGAGCGCTGAATAGATAACTGTATGGATATACAGTATAGCACTGTGCCGCAAGGCTTCGTAAGGGCTACTGCCGCAAATTTCCGCTGAATTACCCGTGAAGGGCGCTCTCGTCCTACAGCGCCATGCCCTGCGCGCCGATACGTGTTCGCCCTGCCCTGCATGACAATGGTTCATCCATTTCACGAAGGGGACTACCATGAACAGCAACGCACCCGCATCGACGACTGCAAGCCAGGACGACGCCACCGTCGGTATTGGCGGCCAGACCAGCGGCCAGCAAGGCGCGACACCGTCGCATGAGTCGCAAACAGAAACCGGCGGCAATGGCGGCCCGGGGCTGACCCGCAATCAATCCGGGCCGTACGTGAACGCACCCGACGGTACCGAAGGCAATGAGCCGCCCATTACTGACGGCAGCGCCGCGCCGCAGCCGGAAGCGCCGAGCACCGTACCGCTCGATACGGCAGCAACGCATACCAATCCAGGCGCGCAGGATACGCGGCCAGGCCAGGCCGGCCCGAAAGTGACGGGCATGGGCGCGCCGGAAACGGGTGGCAATCAAACTGCAGGTGATCTGCCGCCGTTCACGCGCTGATGTAAGTTGCGCACGCCGCTAACGTGTCGATGTTCGCCTGGCCGGCTATCCACGCAGGCCAGGCGAGCGTCAAGGCTTCATGGCGGGCTGCCTGCAGCGGCATATGCCTCGCTTGAGGCCTGCGCCGCCACCTGCTCCTGCTTCGCCAATTTGCGCCACCAGATCCACGACACGATCGCATTCACCCAGAAACACATATACAGGAACGCCGTCAGGTACAAGCCACGGCTGAAGTACAGTGGCACGGCAATCGTGTTCACCAACAGCCAGACCGGCCAGCTCTCGATGCGCCGCCCCATCATCAGTAGTTGCGCGATGACGGAAAACACCAGCACCGCCGAATCGATGAACGGTGCGTAGGCATTGGTATAGAAGTGAAGTGCAGCGCCATACGCGCCAGTGGCGATGAGACCGACCGGCGCCATCCATGCCATCGTGCGCCAGCCCGCATGGGTAATTGGTAGCGGTGCACCGCCCTTGCCATGCAACCAGCGCCACCACCCCAGCATACCCGTCACGACAAAGAAGGCTTGCAGCACGACGTCGGCATACAGCTGCGCCCCCATGAATAGCAAGCCAAACAGGGTGCAGCCAACAATCCCGGTCCACCAGGTGTGGACGTTGTTGCGGCCAGCCAGGAGGATGGCGACAGCCGTGAAGATGTTCGCGGCCAGTTCGAGGGGAGATGTCATCGGATGCGGCGGGGCCAGGCTGGGAACATAGTGAATGTCCTTTGAATAAGAGCGGCTACTCTACGCCACTCTCATGCCCCGCCGCAAGTTAGTGCAGAAGAATGCTTACAGCTTGATGGTGCCGTGCTCCGAATCCAGATCCGGCTGCTTGCCGGTCACGGCTGCCTTGGCAACCGCGAACAGACGCACCATCTTGCTGTCGTTCGAATCCCAGTACTCGGCTGCGTGCGGGACCACGCGCACGAGCACAGCATGCTGGTCTTCCGGGCCGGCCGGGAACCAAGCCTGGACCATCGGGTTCCACATGCTGCGAATCTTGTCGCGGTCGACGATGCGTTCGGCCGTGCCGCTGACCGAGACATACGTGCTGTCATCGATATCCGAGAAGCTGATGTTGACTTCAGGCTGGTGCGCGATGCTGTCCCACAGGGCGGTGCCCGAATGCACGAAGAACCAGATGCCGCCTTCGGCATCGACGTCCTGCTTGGTCATTGGCTGGCTGGCCAGGTGGTCGTGCTCGTCACGGAACGTGAACATGGCAAAGCGCAGGGAACCGATACGGTCTTCGAGGGCTGCTACGTGGGTGCGGTCTGCGGTCATGGTGAATCCTTGATTGGGTGAGTAATAAGCCATCCTAGCCTGCCGGACGTCGCCGTTCGGTGCGCGGGCGTACATTTGCGACCCGTTACGGATGAGGTTGGCCTGGTCACGCTGTCCCGCAGCCGGTAGCAAATCGCTTATAGTATTGCCTCTGTAAACATTTCAACCATCCCATGAAATTCGACGTCGCGATCGTCGGCAGCGGCCTGGCCGGCCTGTCGGTAGCCCTGCACCTGGCCCAGACCCGCAAGGTTGCCATCATCTCCAAGCGCACCCTGCTCGACGGCGCCAGCGCCTGGGCTCAGGGTGGTATCGCGGCAGTGCTCGATTCGGGCGACAGCCACGAGCAGCACGTGGCCGATACCCTGGTTGCCGGCGCCGGTCTGTGCGACGAAACGGCTACGCGCTACATCGTCGAACACGGGCGCGAAGCGATCGAGTGGCTGATCGATCAGGGGGTGCCCTTCACGCGTGACGCTAGCGCCGAAATGGGCTTTCACTTGACGCGCGAAGGCGGCCACGGCCAGCGACGGATCATCCATGCGGCCGACGCCACCGGGTACGCCGTGCAGGTCACGCTGGAACAGAAGGTACGCGCTCATCCGAATATTTCGTTGTTCGAGCACCATGTCGCGATCGACGTCATCACGTCCGACAAGCTACGGCCCAAGGTGGCGCATGGCAGCCAGCCGCGCTGCTACGGTCTGCACGTGCAGGATGTGAACAGCGGCGACGTGCTGACCTTCGAGGCGCAGCACACGGTGCTGGCCACTGGCGGTGCCGGCAAGGTGTATCTGTACACCACGAACCCCGACACCGCCACCGGCGACGGCATCGCGATGGCCTGGCGCGCCGGCTGCCGGGTGTCGAACATGGAGTTCATCCAGTTTCACCCTACCTGCCTGTACCACCCGTATGCGAAGTCATTCCTGATCACCGAAGCGATCCGCGGCGAAGGCGGTCTGCTCAAGCTGCCGCCCGAAGCAGGTGCGCAGGCCGGCGAGCACTTCATGCCGGCGCATGACGCGCGTGGCGAGCTGGCGCCGCGCGACGTCGTGGCACGCGCGATCGACTTCGAGATGAAGAAACGGGGCCTGGATTACGTCAACCTCGACATCAGCCACCAGCCGCCAGAATTTTTGATGGAGCACTTCCCGACCATCTATGCGCGCTGTCTTGAGCTGGGCATCGACATCACGCAGCAACCGATCCCTGTCGTGCCGGCCGTGCACTTTACCTGCGGCGGCGTCGTCACCGATCTGGCCGGGCGCACCGATATCCCCGGCCTGTATGCGGTGGGTGAAGTCGCCTGTACCGGCCTGCATGGCGCGAACCGGCTGGCCAGCAATTCGCTACTCGAATGCGTCGTCGTCGGCCGTGCATGCGCGCAGCAGATCGCGGCGAGTCCGGCGATTGCCAACCCTGCGCTGCCGGACTGGGACGCCAGCCGCGTCACTAACGCCGACGAAGAAGTGGTGATCGCCCACAACTGGGACGAGCTGCGCCGCTTCATGTGGAATTACGTCGGCATCGTGCGCACGACCAAGCGCCTCGAACGCGCGCTGCACCGGATCAAGCTCCTCAAGGAAGAGATCGACGAGTACTACCGCAACTTCCGCATCACGCCCGATCTGCTCGAGCTGCGCAACCTGGTCGAAGTCGCGCACCTGATCGTCAAAAGTGCGATGTCGCGCCACGAAAGCCGCGGCCTGCACTATTCACGTGACTTCCCCGACACCCTGCCCAAGGCACTCCCCAGCGTGCTGACGCCGCGTCGGCGTTAGCATGGAGCGGCAGCGACTTTCGTTCACCACCGGCCTGCTGCTGAGCATCCCGCCCGTACTGTGGGCGGGCAATGCCATCATTGGCCGTCTCGTGCGCGACGCCATGCCGCCGATGACGCTCAACCTGCTGCGCTGGTCGATCGCCCTCGTGATCCTGCTCTGCCTCGGCCGCGCCGCCCTGCGCCCTGGCAGCGGCGTACTGCGCAACTGGCGCCGCTACGCCCTGCTTGGCCTCCTGGGCATTGGACTCTACAATTCCATGCAATACCTGGCGCTGACGACCTCGTCGCCGCTGAACGTGACGCTCGTTGCGTCCGGCGTGCCGGTCTGGATGCTGCTGGTCGGCCGGCTGTTCTACAACGTGCCGGTCAAGGGGCGGCAGATCGGCGGCGCCGTGCTGTCGATTGCCGGCGTGCTGGTCGTCATGTGCCGGGGCAGCCTGGCCGAGCTGGCCGCGCTGCGTCTCGTGGCGGGCGACCTGATCATGATTGTGGCGACCATCGTCTGGTCGTTCTACAGCTGGTCGCTGCTGCAGAAGAACGATGTGCCGGCCCTGCGTGCGGACTGGGCCGCCTTCCTGCTGGCCCAGGTTGCCTATGGCGTGCTGTGGTCGGCCGCGCTGGCCGGCGGCGAGTGGGCGCTGAGCACGCCGCAGATCGTCTGGAGCTGGCCCCTCGCCGGCGCCCTGTTATACCTGGCGATCGGGCCGGCGATCATCGCCATGCGTTGTTGGGGCGCGGGCGTCCAGCGCGCCGGGCCCGGGATCAGCGCGTTCTTCATAAATCTGACACCGCTGTTTACGGCGCTGCTATCGGCCGCCTTTCTGGGCGAACTGCCGCAGTTGTACCACGTGGCGGCGTTCGGCCTGATCGTCGGCGGAATTGTCGTGTCGGCGCGCTGATTGCAGAGCGGTGGTACGATTCCACCCATGAACGACGAACTTGGCAATTCACTTGGCGAACACCACGCGGCCACGCAGCTGGCGGCGTTTCTCGAACAATATCCCCGTGCGCTGGTGCTCACCGGCGCGGGTCTGTCGACGGCATCCGGCATCCCCGATTACCGCGACCGGGATGGCGTGCGGCGCGGCAGGGTCCCGATCCAGGGGCCGGAATTCCGGCGCGACCCGGCAATCCAGCGCCGCTATTGGGCGCGCAGCATGGTGGGCTGGCGGATGATGTCCGGCGCCGCGCCCAATGCTGGCCACCGAGCGTTGGCCGCGCTTGGTGCGGACAACCGGATCGGCTCGATCCTGACGCAAAACGTCGATGGCCTGCATACCCAGGCGGGTAGTCGCGATGTGCTGGAATTGCATGGCAATATCCACCATGTGACGTGCCTCGGCTGCGGGGCAAACTTCACCCGCGCTGCGCTGCAGGTACAGCTCGAGGCAGACAATCCGGGCCTGCGCCAGGTGCTCGCGCAGCCGCTGCCCGATGGCGACGCCGAGATCGATCCGGATGCGGTGACGGAATTCACGGCGCCGGCATGCGTGCACTGTGGCGGCATGCTGATGCCCGATGTCGTATTCTTTGGCGACAATGTGCCGGCAGCGCGCACGGCGGCCGCGCTGGCACGGATGGAAGCGGCCGATGCACTGCTCGTGGTCGGCTCATCGCTGATGGTGTATTCGGGGTTTCGATTCTGTCGGCTGGCCGAAGCGGCCGGCAAACCGATTGCAGCGCTGAACCTGGGGCGTACGCGTGCCGATGACATGCTTGCGCTGAAGATTGAAGCGTCCGCTGAGCGGGTCTTGCCAATCGTGGCCGATATTGCCGTAGGGTGGACGGCTATGCCGTCCACGCGTTCAAGGTAAGGTGATTTCGTGGTGCGCCACGGCTCCTTGAACGCGTGGACGGAGAATCCGTCCACCCTACTAATTATTGCTGAACTTGATCACCAAACCGGTGATCAACGCCGCCGCCATCGCAATCGACAGCACGCCATGCAACACGGGTGAACCGATCGACGCATCCGACGCCGCCGCATCCCGCTGCATCGCCATCGCCCGGCTCAGCACGACCGGACGCAGGAAACCGCGAATACCGACCAGCAGCATGCCGATGCCGAAGAACAGCTCGCCCTTCATATTGTAGAGAATCCCGTCCATCAACTGGGGCACACCCAGCAGCAGGCCGAAGCCGAGCCAGAACAGGCGGAACACAAGCGAACGTTTCAGTTTGGTGGTGATCGACATAATGTGGTCTGAGAGTTGAGCGGTGCGATCAGACGATGCGCAGCGAGTAATCGGTGGCGTGCACGTCCTTGGTCAGGCTGCCGATGGAAATACGGTCCACGCCAGTTTCGGCAATCGCGCGCACGGTGTCCAGATTGATGCCACCCGAGGCTTCCAGCAGCGCGCGGCCGGCATTGACCTGCACCGCCTCGCGCATCATGGCCAGATCGAAATTATCGAGCAGGACCGACTTGACGCCGGCCGCCAGTGCTTCTTCAAGCTGGGCGATGGTTTCGACTTCGATCTGCACCGGCGCGCCAGCGTTCAGGCTGGCGGCTGCCGTCAGCGCGGGCGTGACGCCCCCGGCAGCGGCAATGTGGTTTTCCTTGATCAGGATGCCGTCATACAGCGCCATGCGCTGGTTCTTGCCGCCACCGACGCGCACCGCGTACTTCTGCGCCTGGCGCAGGCCCGGCAACGTCTTGCGGGTATCGAGGATCGCCGCGTTCGTGCCCGCGATGACGTCGACGTAGCGTCGGGTGGCAGTCGCGACGCCCGACAGCAGTTGCAGGAAGTTCAGCGCCGCGCGCTCGGCCGTGAGCAGCGCACGCGGGTTCGCCGTGATCGTGCAGACCGTGCTGTTGGCCGGCATCAGGTCGCCTTCGGCAAATTGCCATGCGATGTCGGTGTCCTGGTCAACCGCGAGCATGACGCCCTCGAACCACGGTGCGCCGCACAGCACGGCCGCTTCGCGCACGATCACGCGCGCCGTAACGCGGGTGTCGTTGGGCACCAGCTTGCCGGTCAGGTCGCCGCTGCCGATGTCTTCCAGCAGTGCGGCAAGGATATTCTGTTCGAACGCCGCCTGCAGCTTGTCGTCAAACTGGGCGTGGGGATTGTGCAGACTGGTCATGCGGGGCCGACTCCGGAAAACATGGGGGCATTCTGTTCGAGCGCGCCGGTTGGCAGCGCCTTGGCGCGCTTGGCCGCCGCAAAATCGAGCATGCGGTCGATCGCGCGTTTGGCTTGCAGGCCGACGGCAGGATCGACATGCACCTGGTTGGCACCTGATTCGAGCACGTCCGCCAGATTGCGCAGACCGTTCATCGCCATCCACGGGCAATGCGCGCAGCTCTTGCAGGTGGCGCTGTTGCCGGCGGTCGGCGCTTCGATGAAGGTCTTGCCGGGGGCGGCCATCTTCATCTTGTGCAGGATGCCGTTGTCGGTGGCGACGATGAAGTGGGTGGCGTCCAGCGTCTGCGCTGCGTTGATCAGCTGCGTGGTCGAGCCGACCACGTCGGCCTGCGCCACGACGTTTGCCGGCGACTCGGGGTGAACGAGCACCTTGGCCAGCGGGTACTCGGCCTTGAGCAGGTCGAGTTCGATGCCCTTGAATTCGTCGTGCACGAGGCATGAGCCCTGCCACAGCAGCATGTCGGCGCCGGTCTTGGTCTGGATGTACGAGCCCAGGTGGCGGTCGGGCGCCCAGAGGATTTTCTTGCCCTGCGCGTGCAGCTCGGCCACGATATCCAGGCCAATAGACGATGTCACCATCCAGTCGGCCCGCGCTTTGACTGCGGCGCTCGTGTTGGCGTAAACGACGACGGTGCGGTCGGGATGCTGGTCGCAGAACGCTGCGAACTCGTCGGCCGGGCAGCCCAGGTCGAGCGAACAGGTCGCATCGAGATCGGGCATCAGGATGGTTTTTTCGGGGCTGAGAATCTTGGCCGTTTCGCCCATGAAGCGCACACCGGCGACAACAAGCGTTTGCGCGGCGTGGTCACGGCCAAAGCGCGCCATCTCGAGCGAGTCGGACACGCAGCCGCCCGTTTCTTCGGCCAGGTCCTGCAGGTCGGCGTCCACGTAATAGTGGGCGACAAGGACCGCGCCTTTTTCTTTCAGCAGGCGCCGGATCTTGTCTTTGAGCACGTTGCGCTCGGCCAGTTCGGGCGCGCTGGGGATGCGTGCCCAGGCCTCGGCGGTGCAGGCCAGACCGGCCTGGGGTCGGTCATATTCGTATGTCTTGATCGGTACGGTATCCATACTCTTCTCGGTCTCCTTGACAGGGGGGCGTGGCAAACCAGCCACCCCTGCCATTACTACATTACGCGTCGATGCCCTGGCTCGCCAGGTATTCCTCGTAGTTGCCACGGAAGTCGACGATCTCGTTTTCACGGATTTCCAGCACGCGCGTGGCCAGCGACGAGACGAACTCGCGGTCGTGCGAGACAAAGATCAGGGTGCCGGCATATTTGTCCAGCGCGATGTTCAGCGACTCGATCGACTCCATGTCCATGTGGTTGGTCGGCTCGTCGAGCAGCAGCACATTGTGACGGCCCAGCATCAGCTTGCCGTACATCATGCGGCCCTTCTCACCACCGGACAGCACGTTGACCGACTTCTTGACTTCGTCGCCGCCAAACAGCAGGCGACCCAGGATCGAGCGCACGGCCTGATCGTCGTCACCCTCCTGCGTCCACTGGCCCATCCAGTCGGTCAGGTTATCGCCCACCGCGAATTCTTCGGTCGGATCCTGCGGCATGTAACCAGGATTGGCGTTCTCGGCCCACTTGACGCGGCCGCCATCCGGCTGCAGACCGCACAGCTCGCCGCCAATCGTGCGCAGCAGCGTGGTCTTGCCGGCGCCGTTGGCACCGATGATCGCGATGCGCTCGCCGGCCTCGACCATGATCGAGAAATTCTTGAACAATTGACGGTCGTAGGCTTTCGAGATGTTCTCGGCTTCCACCGCCAGGCGGTGCAGCTTCTTCTCGCCTTCGAAACGCACGAACGGATAGGCGCGCGAGGATGGCTTGAACTCTTCGATCTTGATCTTGTCGATCTGCTTGGCGCGCGACGTGGCCTGGCGCGCCTTGGACTTGTTGGCCGAGAAGCGGCGGACAAAATCCTGCAGTTCCGCGACCTTCTCTTTGGCCTTGGCATTGTTCGACAGCTGCTGGTTGCGTGCCTGGGTCGAGGCCAGCATGTACTCGTCGTAGTTACCTGGATACACCTTCAGCGTGCCGTAATCCATGTCGGCCACGTGCGTGCAGACCTGGTTCAGGAAGTGGCGATCGTGGGAAATGATGATCATCGTGGAGTTACGCTCGTTGAGCATGTCTTCCAGCCAGCGGATCGTGTTGATGTCCAGGTTGTTGGTCGGCTCGTCGAGCAGCAGGATGTCCGGATTCGAGAACAGCGCCTGCGCCAGCAGCACGCGCAGCTTCCAGCCCGGCGCCACGGCGCTCATCGGCCCTTGGTGCAGCTCGGTGCCGATGCCCAGGCCCAGCAGCAGTTCGCCGGCGCGCGCTTCGGCCGAGTAGCCGTCGTATTCGGCAACCTTGCCTTCGAGCTCGGCGGCTTTCATGTAGTCGTCGTCGGTGGCCTCAAGGTTCGCGTAGATCGCATCGCGTTCGGCGATCGCGTTCCACAGCTCGGTGTGGCCCATCATGACGACGTCGAGCACGCGCGTGTCTTCGTAGGCGAACTGGTCCTGGCGCAGCTTGCCCAGGCGCTCGCCCGGATCCAGGCTGACGTTACCGGCGGATGGCTCGAGGTCGCCGCCCAAGATTTTCATGAACGTCGACTTGCCGCAGCCGTTAGCGCCGATCAGGCCGTAGCGGTTGCCGTCGCCGAAGCGCACGGAAATGTTCTCGAAGAGCGGCTTGGCGCCGAATTGCATCGTGATGTTGGCTGTGGATAGCACTGTATGACCCCAAAAAGCGTATTTGATTAACCGGCTATTTTACCATCGCATGCCCTGCAGGGCGAATGGGCTGGATTGGCGGGCGGCGTTGGCCGATGCCGGCTCAGGCGAGACGCACGGTCGGGTAGTCCGACAGCGAAAGGCTGAAACCATCAGCGTCCGACTCCAGGTGCCCTTGCGCACCAAACGGAATCGTGACGCGCCGTGGAATATGACCAAAACTCAGCCCCGTGAGCACGGGCACCGGCAACGTGCGGCGCACATAAGCCAGCATGGCGTCGAAGTCGTAGCCATTGTCCAGCGGCCCCAGGCGGTAACCGGAAAAGTCGCCCAGCACCACCGCTTGCTGGCGCTCAAGCACGCCCGCCTGCATCAGTTGCAGCAGCAGGCGCTCGACGCGGTACGGGTGTTCGCTGATGTCTTCGAGCCACAGGATGCCGCCGTCGATCTGCGGAAAGTATGGCGTCCCGATGAGCGAGCCGATCATGGCGAGGTTGCCGCCCCAGACCGTCCCGCGCACATTCAGCTGCGGGTTGCCGCTGACCGTCTCGCGGATCGTGTGCGTTGGACCACTAAGACAGGCCCAGAAATCGTCGAGCGTGAACGGCACCGTTTCTTCGGCACCGAAATCGCCCGCCACCATCGGCCCGGCATAGCTGAGCGCGCCTGTTCGGGCCATCAGGCCCATGTGCAGCGCCGTGACATCGGAAAAGCCGACGATGATCTTGCCGCTGGCGGCAATCGCGTCGAAATCGATCGCTGGCAGCAGGCGGCTGATGCCGTAACCGCCGCGCAGCGCGATGATCAAGTGGATGTCGGGGTCTCGCACCGCCGCGTGCAGTTGCGCGAGGCGGGCGTCGTCGGTGCCGCCGAAGCGCTGATGCAGGCAACTGTGATCGTAGTAATTTCGGACCAGGCAGCCCTGCGCTTCAAAGCGTGCGATGGCGCGCTCGACGGCGAGCGGATCGTTGGTGCAGCCGGCGGGCGCCACGATGGCGATGCCGAGACGGGATGTGATCACGGGTGGCGAGAAGACGGTAGGTGGAGTCTGGAAACATCTTACCGCGCCCACCGGTGCCGATCAAGGTCGGCCGGCAGCGCCAGCCGACTCACCCACGTCAGACTGCGCTGGCCTTCTTCGCCAATGCGCGCCGCTCGGCAAAAAAGGCGCGCAGCAGGCTGCTCGCCTGATCCGCCAGCACGCCACCCACGACGTCGGTGTGGTGATTCAGCGATGTCTCGCCGAACAAATTCACGACCGAGCCGCAGGCGCCGGTCTTCGGGTCCGTCGCCGCGTAGATGACGCGCGCCAGGCGTGCGTGCATCATCGCGCCCGAGCACATGATGCATGGCTCGAGCGTCACGTACAGCTCGCAACCGGGCAGCCGGTAGTTGCCTAGCTTGTCGGCGGCGGCGCGCAGCGCCACGATTTCGGCATGCGCGGTCGGATCGTGCCCGCTGATCGGCTGGTTGAACCCGGTCGCGATGACTTCGCCGTCCTTGACGACGACGGCGCCGACCGGCACTTCGCCGCGGTCCCATGCTAACTGCGCCTGGGCCAGGGCAAGCGCCATAAAACGCGCGTGCGCCGCATCCGCAGCATGGTCATGCACGACTGCGGACGATACATCAGGCATCGGTGATCTCGGCCCAGCAGTTTGGCGTTTCGTGCAGCACGAGCTTGTGCAGGCGCAGGCCGGTACCGAAGCGGTCGATGAACACGGTCTTGAGGATCGTGAACGCCACTTGCGCGAGGTTTTCCACGGTGGGGATGCGGTCAATCACGACGGTTTTGTGATCAGGCAGCGACGACAGGAAGTCCAGCACCTTGTCATCCTTTTCGTACACGATGAAGGCATGGTCCCACACGTCGACCAGGTGCTGCTTGGCCAGCGCCTTAACGTCGGAGAAATCCATGATCATGCCGTTGTCGGAATTGCCGTCAGCGTCGATGACTTCGCCGGTCAGCGTGATTTCGAGGGTATAGCGATGCCCGTGCAGGTTGCGGCACTGGCTCTTGTGGTCGGGAATCCGGTGTCCGGCATCGAATTCGAGCTTGCGGGTAATGGTCAACATTGCTGCTTTACTAGGTAATGGAGTGAAAATGGAGTGAATAAGTCAGGGAATCTGGAGCAGCTTGTGGGTCTGCAGGCTCAGCTTCCATTTCGGATTGGCACGGCACGTCTCGATGGCCAGGCGGATATTCTGCGCCGCAAGCGGCCCATCCATCGCTTGCACGAAGAAGTGCTCGAAGTCGAGCCGCTCGTAGGCCGCCAGGTCTTGCCCGATTTGCGGGATGACCACCTTGATTTCGCTGCCTTTTTCGACAACCAGCGTCGAGCCCATCTTGGGGCTGACGCAGATCCAGTCGACGCCTTCCGGCACCGGCAGCGTGCCATTCGTTTCAATGGCGATGGTGAAGCCGCGCTCGTGCATGGCGTCGATCAGGGCGCGGTCGAGCTGCAGCAGCGGTTCGCCACCCGTGAACACGACATATTTACTTGCCGGATAGGTGGCCGGCCACAGGCCGTCGATCTCGGCGGCGAGCAGCGCCGCTTCCTTGAACTTGCCGCCGCGCTCGCCGTCAGTGCCAACGAAATCGGTATCGCAGAACTGGCAGATCGATGTGGCGCGGTCCTGCTCGCGGCCGGTCCACAGATTGCAGCCGGAAAAGCGGCAGAATACGGCCGGCCGGCCAGCGTGGGCGCCCTCTCCCTGCAAGGTGTAGAAGATCTCTTTAATGCTGTAAGTCACGTTAAGCCTCTCGTCAACCTTCCATTATAGCGCGGCGCATTCGCCGGCGCAGCGGATGTCGTGGACCGCTGAGAGCGTGTCGGAAACGTCAGGTTTGAGACTGAACAATATTCCTACATGAGCTGAGCGGTAAGTTCTTACGGAAACTTCCGACACCTTCACGAGGGCAATCATGAACAAACCGAACTTTTTGCTGGTGACCTTGCCCTTCGTCGCCAGCGGCGCCAGCGCGAGTGACGCCTATTTCATGGTGCCGATGCTGCTACGCAGCGCCGCGCCGGAGCTGCTGGCCTGCGTGCTGGTGACGCTGGCGGCGCTGGTGCTGGCATGCCTGAGCCTGCGGCGCAGCATGGGCCTGGAAGAACGGGCCCAGGTCCTGCACGGCCAACTGGCGGCCGAACGTGAGTCGCGCGCGCAGTCCGAGCAGGCATTGGCGGACAACCACGATGTCGTGTACCGCCTGGTGCGCCAGAACGAAGATGTGCGCGACAGCGAACGCACGCGGATCGCGCGCGAGCTGCAAAGCGAGCTGGGCCGGCGCCTGCTGACGCTGCGTACCGACCTCTCGACGCTGCATGACAGCGCCACGTCGGCCCAGGCACCAGCCCTGGCCAGCCGCCTGGCCAGCGCCATGACCCATCTCGACGGTGCGCTCGGCGCCGTGCGTGCGGTGGCGAGCGGCTTGCGTGGCTTTGGTCCGGGCGATGGCCTGCGCCACGCACTCGAACGCTGCCTGGCCGAGCACGCGCACCTGTACGGCATGCGCTACCGCTTCGAGGCCGGCATCGACCCCAGCTCGCGCGCCAGCCAGGATCGCGCCGCGCGGCTGGCCGTGTTTCGTGTGCTGCAGGATGTGCTGGCCACGGCTGCGCGGGTCCAGCACGGCGAACTGCACGTGCGCCTGCTGGAAAACGCCAGCTCGCTGGGGCTGGAAATCGACGGCTGCGCCAGCGCCCCGGGCGAAGTCGCCTCGCTGCCGGCCGAGCTGATCGACCAGATCCGCGCCATGGGCGGCGTGCTGCGCGTCGTCGCCACCGCCGGGGATGCCGGGCGCTGGTCCTTGTCGTTGCCGGTCAGGCATCCTGCTACCGAACTGGCTGCGGAAATGGCCGTGGTTGCGTGATCGGCGTGTAATGACCGGCGTGTGATGACCGGCGTGCGACCGCACAACCGTGTACGTTAAACACAACGCTGAAACCTCCTTGCTAAAGATCAATAGCGGGTGTTGATGCGAGTAGCAGAATCGGTTCCTGACGGCAGCCACCCGGTTGCCGCAAACCGAAGCGCTACCACTCGCAGAGGACTGCTCATGATCAACACAAGCAGCAGCGCGCCATATCCGACAGCCCTGCTCCAGGACGTCGCCTTCGTCGGTCAGTTGATGGAAAGCCTGTCGGTACCGGTCTTCGTACTCGATACCCATGCGCGCGTAACGATCTGGAACCGTGCCTGTGAGCAGCTGACCGGCGTGCCGGCGCCCGAGGTGCTGGGCACGGATGACCACTGGCGCAGCTTCTACGACGTCCAGCGGCCCACGCTCGCCGATCTCGTCCTGCGTACCGGTTGCGATCCGGCACAGGCGGGCGAGGCGCTCGCCGCCCCGGGCGATGCCGGGCGCGCCACGCCGGGGCTGTCCATCGAGAGCTGGTGCGACATGCCGCGTGCCGGCCGGCGGCGCTACCTGGCGGCGGACGCCAGTCCCATCTTCGACGCGAGCGGCCAGCTGTCGGCGGTGGTCGAAACCCTGCGCGACCTGACCGATGAAAAAATGGCCCAGGCGGCACTGGAGCAGCTCGCGACCCGGGACGGCCTGACCGGCCTGGCCAACCGGCGCTGCTTCGATGACACACTCAATGCGGAATGGGCGCGCGCGCTGCGTCAGGTGCAACCGCTTTCGCTGCTGATGGTCGACGTCGACAACTTCAAGGCCTACAACGATGCCCATGGCCACCTGGGCGGCGACGAATGCTTAAAGCGCGTTGCGCGCGCCGTGGCCAGCGAAATGCGGGCCAATGACCTGGTCGCGCGCTATGGCGGCGAAGAATTCGCCGTGGTGCTGCCGAACCAGTCGCTCAAGGGCGCGGCCATCGTTGCTGAGCGCATCCGCAGCCGGGTCGAACAACTTCAGCTACCGTGCCGCTTTGCCGCCGGCCACGTCACCGTGTCGATCGGCGCGGCCACGGCCATCGCCGGGCCGGACAACCATGCGAACCAGCTGGTCGCGATTGCCGATGCGGCGCTGTACCGGGCCAAGCACCTTGGGCGTAACCGGATCAGTCTGCCGATGACCGAGGCGGCCTGACAGCGGTGCTGTCCACGCGTTCAACGTGCGGCGTCGGCTGTACGCGTGGACGGGAAACCCGTCCACCCTACGCCACACCTTCGAAATACCGCGAATGAAACAAAAAAACGGCGCCCGCAGGCGCCGTTTCTACTTCTGTCAATGGCCCGACAGGCTTAACGCATCATGCGTTCCCAGCCGTGACGCACTGCCGATTTCATTTTGTCCCAGGTCGACTGCTCGCCTGGATAACGGTTGTCCCAGTCGCTGCGCAGATCGGCTTCGACTTCGGTCCATGGACGGTTACGGTACTTCTCTTCGCGCGCCATTTCCGAACCGTAGTTGTAGGCCGGACGGAATTCGTCGTAGGCGCTACCGGTGCTGCCGTAGACCGAATTCCAGTGGTTGCGGTAGTAGATGTCGTCGTCGTTGTCGTCCGTCATCTTGTCCCAGCCATGACGCACGGCGTTCTTGACACGGTCCCATGCCGATGGCTCGCTGCTGTCGCTGCCAGTGGTCGAGAATTCGCGGGTGCCGTCAATGCGGTTGTCCCAGCCCGTACGCAGGTCGGTTTCGACATCGTCCCATGGACGGTTACGGTACATCTCGTTGCGGCGCATTTCGGTGCCGTACGAGTAGGCCGGCTTCAGGTCGTCGTACTTTTCGCCGGTCGACGCGTAGGTGCTGTCATAGTGGCTGCGGTACTGGTCGTCGTCGTTGTCACCGGTCATGCGTTCCCAGCCGTGACGCACGGCGGCCTTCATTTTTTCCCAGGTCGATGGCTCGCCACCAGTCGCGTAACGGCTGTCCCAGTCGTTGCGCAGGTCGGCTTCGATATCGTCCCAGGCGCCGTTGGTGTAGCGGCCGCTGCGGGCAGCTTCGCTACCGTAGCTGTAGGCTGGTGCGTACTCGTCGTACGATGCGCCGGTCGCGCTGTACGTGGTGTCGAAATGATTGCGGTAATAGGTATCGTCGCCGTCGAGGGAGCCCATTGCGCTGCGGCCCGAACCCGATGCAAGACCGGTGGCCGAACCAAGTGCAGCATCGGACTGGCCGCGCGAGAAGATGCGCACGCCGTTACGCTGCTTGTCGGTGAACTGGGTGCCGCTGGTGCCGACGCCGCTGGTGTTGCTGGTGTTGCTCATGGTCGTATCGCGCTGCAGCGAGTCACCACGGTCAACCGCCGTCGAACCCTGGCGGATCGAGCCGTCCAGCGCCGAACCCTGAATTGCCGTGTCACGCAGGGTCGAGCCTTGCAGCGACGTGCCGCCGGTGGCGGTCAGGCCGCTCTGGCCCAGTGGTTCCTGGTGCGTCGAGTTGGTCAGATCGGACGTGCCCAGCGATTCCTGGTGCTGGAACAGTTGACGGTCGCCTGGATTGTCCAGCGATGGGATCGCCGCGGCTTGCACCGAGCCGGCGCCAGTCGAGGTTGGAGTCGAGGTCGGGGTCGAGCTCGATTGTGCCGACATCGACGATGCCTGCTGCATGCCGATCGTGCTGCCGGCGTGCATCGCGCCGCTGCTGAAGCCGGTCGATGCCAGATCTGGCGTGCCGCTCGAGGTTTCATCGATGTCGGTCGGGCCGTAGCGTTCGACGATGTCGGCGCCGCGCTCGACTTCCGGCAGCGAATTGGCGACCAGCGTCAGCACATGGCTACCGCGGTTGACAGCACCTTCGTAGCGGTTGGCGTGTTCGGCGTTATCCGAACCGAACAGGTCGCCGAAGAAATTCTTGATGCTGGCCGTGATGCCCGTGTCGCCATCGGCGCTGCGGGTGGTACCGAGATCGGACGATGCGTTCAGGCTATCGCTCTGACCGATCGTGTCGGCATCGGCGGTCGACAGTCGCACATCGGTGCGGGTAAAGCCCGACGACAGCAATTCGTTCATGGCGTTTTGTGCGTCAGTGCGGTTATCGAACACCGCGACGAGGGTATGTTGCATGGTCGTTCCTCCGAAATAGTAGGTCTTGCGCGGGCGACGACGCCGCCTCTTTCGTTCGCGCTATGTTGTCAACATTACTCTATTCTCGGTGGAACTCGCACACCATTGACGAGCGGAAATTTAGTTCCGCCCGACACACGTCCCTCTCCTCGTCTCGACCTGCCTTTCAGGCAAATGGGTTGTCGATCGTCTTGACTTCAGGGGGCGGCAATTGCTCTGGCAACTCGCCAGCCGATGCGCGCGCTTCCAGTGCGGCGACGATCTCACCCAGCACGGCGTGCAGGCGGCGGGCGCGCGCCAGGCCGGGCACGTCCGCAGTCAGGTCGACGTCACCGGCAATCGTGATGCGGTCGAGCCGGTTTTCCAGCGTCAGGTCGCCAATGCCGATGACATCGGCTTCATTGGCGAACGGGACAAAGCTGACGGGTTTTTTCTTGCTCATGGAATCTCCGTGTTATGAACGTTTCTTGGAAGGCTTGACCGTCGGCAGGCGCAGCATGCGCTCCTTTTGCTTCGTGCTCAGCGACGGCAGCAGTTCGATGCCGACGATCCGTTCGAGCTCGGCCACGGGCACGACGTTGATCGGGGCATCGGCCCGGTTTTCGGTCAGCCAGGCAGCGCCCAGGCGCTGACGCGGGCTGTACACCACCTTGTACAGATGAGTCGGCACAATCACGTTGCCGACTTTTTTCAGGCTCGTGCCCAAGAATGCCGGCCCCGTGATCACGTACAGCTCGCCTTCCTTCTTTGCCATCGTGCGCACGGCGCCTTCGATCGGCGCCCAGATCTTGCGGTTATGGTCACGGTCCTGCGGGACCATATTGGCCAGCGAAAAACTCTCGCGCTGGGTGCGGCGGTCGGGCATGTTCGCGTTCGGCGCCAGATGGCCGCGGTCGAAACCGCTGCGGGCGTAATCGGCCAACTCGGCGCGCTGACCGCGCGGCAGGCGCGACTCGGCATGGAATTTATCGTCCCGATCAAGACCCTGCGCTCGCTTGAGATTATCGGCGCGCACATATTCGGCGGACCACAATGGCGTGCGGGTCACGCCCGAATGCACGACGCCAAACACGCCGTAGCACAGCTCGCGCGTAGACACGGCCAGCTTCTGGTTCTGGATTTCCGGCGGACGGCCGTCGAGGTAATGGACAGGGCAACTCGCGGCCTGGACGGCGGCGGAGGCCAGCAGCGCGCCGGCGAATGCAAGCCGGGCGGCAATACTGGCAAAAGACAATCGGAACATGATGACGATACAGTGAGGGAAACAGCGGGCATTCTAGCTGAGCGACAATTTCCCGAGCATAAAATTCTCGTAGCGCATCCGCACCGGCGTGGCACGCCACGCCCGCGCAGCTTGCGGCAGTCGGTGTTGACGTGCGCCCTGACCCCAGTCGCTGCGACATAATTGGCGCATATCAAATCAACGTTGGAGATCATCATGACCGATCAAGAACAAGCAGACCGCAAGCCAGACGTGCCGGTGCCAGCCGGCGGCCAGGAACAACGCTCCGAGAACCTGCTGCCGGGCGAAGAAGGTTTCGAGGACGGCCGTTTCGACGTCGCCGAGGAAGTCAGTCTCGACCAGCACTCCGACGAAGCGCGGCGCATCGGCCAGGCGCCGGGCAACGGCATCGCCGATTCCCTGCCAGAGGCACTGAAAGCCCCGGTACCATCGCAGCAGGTGCCTGAAAAACCGTAATGCCGTGATTGTGCGGCCGGCGCCAGTAGTGCCAGACGTCTTGTTTGCGGGCAAGTCTGTCATTGACACTTGCTCAGCAGCGCATTAGATTGTCAGAGTAAACACACTCGCAAGCCAGGCGCATGTTGAACACTTCGAACGACTGTCCGGACAGTCTCACCAGTAGTTGCATCCTGTTCATCTGCCCGTACGCCACCGTCGATCCCGTCGTGACGCAGGTCGCGCGCGAACTTGGCAGGGCGGTCGTGCATGCGACCTCCCTCAACGACGGCCTGGCACAGGTGCAGCGTCGGGATTTCGCCCTGGTGCTGGTTGGCTATGCGGGTGACCCTGACGGCATGCTCGCCGTCGTTGCCGCCGTACGCAGCAATGCGCGCTCGAGCCTGACGCCCATCGTTGCGATGGGCTTGCCGCTGCCGCTGCCGATGTCGCACGAGTCGCTGTATGACGCCGGTGTGATTGCCGTGCTCACCGAACCACTCTCGCCGACGATCCTGCGCGCCAAGGCGCGCTTCTACACGGCTGCCTTCGACACGCAGATCGAGCGCCGACGCGCCGAAGCGGCGCTTGACGACACCAGCCGGCGCCTCGCGCGCATCATTGAAGCTGCCGAACTGGGCATCTGGTGGTGGGACATAGAAGCAGATCGCGTGGAGGCCGACGAGCGCGTGGCCGATCTGTTTGGCGTGCCCCGCCACGAACGCAGCAGCGCCCCGCTGGCGCGCTACCTGGCCGCCATCCATCCCGATGACGTCGAGTCGACGCGGGCCGAGATCGGCGCTGCGATTGCAGCGCGCAGCGCCTATGGCGCCACCTACCGGATCCGGCTGCCGGGTGGCGGCTGGCGCTGGATCATCGCGCGCGGCCATGTCGACAACGATGGCCAAGGCAATGCCAGGTCAGTGCGCGGCGTCATCATCGATGCCACCCGCCAGCTCGAGGCAGAGCAGCAACTGCGCGCCAGCGAAGAGCGCTACCGCACCGTATTTAACTCGATCGACGACGCCCTGTGCGTGATCGACATGCTGTTCGACGCCAACGGCGCACCATGCGACTACCGCTTCGTCGAAACCAATCCCGCGTTCATCAAGCATACGGGTCTCGTCGACGCGATCGGCAAGACCGCGCGCGCACTGGTGCCGGGCCTCGAACAGCACTGGTTCGACACGTACGGACGGGTCGCCAGCACGGGCGAGCCGGTGCGCTTCGAGAACGAGGCAAAGGGCCTGTCGCGCTGGTACGACGTGTACGCGACGCGCCTGGGCGGGCCGCTCACGCACCGCCTCGCGGTGCTGTTTACGGACGTGACCGAACGGCGCCGCTCGGACGCCGCGCTGCGCCAGATGGCAGCCGACCTGTCCGAGGCCAACCGGCTCAAGACCGAATTTCTGGCTACGCTGGCGCACGAGCTGCGCAACCCGCTGGCGCCGATCCGCAGTGGGCTGCAATTCATCCGGCGCGCGCCGGGCGACGCGGCGGCCGTCAGCCGCGTGCATGAGATCATGGGCCGCCAGCTCGACCATCTGGTGCTGCTGGTCGACGATCTGCTCGACGTCGCCCGCATCCAGCGCGGCCAGGTCGAGTTGCGCTGCGAACCGGTCGACCTGGCCACGGTCTTAAATGCAGCCGTCGAGACGAGCATGCCGCTGCTCCAGGCGGCACGCCACAAGTTCGATCTCCACCTGCCCGCCCTGCCCTTGCCGCTGTTGGCCGATCCCACACGCCTGACCCAGGTCATCAGCAACCTGCTGAACAACGCGGCGCGCTACACGCCCAAGGGCGGACGCATCGCGCTGTGCGCCGAGCGGGATGGCGACGACGCCGTCATCACCGTGACCGACAATGGCATTGGCATCGCAGCCGATGCGCTCGAAGCGGTATTCCGGATGTTCACGCAGGTTGGCCAAGCGCAGCAGCCCGGTTCCGGCGGCCTCGGCATCGGCCTGTCGCTGGTGCGCAGCCTGGTCGAACTGCATGGCGGCAGCGTGCACGCCGACAGCGCCGGCACGAATGCGGGCAGCCAGTTCACGGTGCGCCTGCCCCTTGGCAGCGAGCCTGTTGGTGCAGCGCCGCCGGCAACCCAGGCGGCCCCGGCCGGTGCAGTGTCGCCCTGCAACGTGCTGGTGGTCGACGATAACCGCGACGCGGCCGAAACTCTGGCTGCGCTGCTGTCGATGCTGGGCCACAGCGCGCCGGTGGCCAATGATGGCCATCAGGCGCTGCGGATGCTGCCGATGCTGATGCCGGATGTCGTGTTTCTGGACCTGGGGATGCCGGGCATGTCCGGCTACGAGGTCGCTACCGCGATCCGCGCCGATGTCCGCTACGCCGCCGTGCGCCTGGTGGCGCTGACCGGCTGGGGCGGCGCAGCCGACCGTGAACGCACCGCGCAGGCCGGCTTCGATGCGCACCTGACGAAGCCAGCGACCGTGGAAGCCATCGAGGACGTGCTGCGGCAGATGACTTAGCACGTACGACGTGCCGACGCAAAAAAGGCCGGTGTCCTAGGACACCGGCCTTTTTATGACAGCCTTTTTATGACCGCTTGCTGCCAGGATTAACCCGCGTTGGCAACCGCAACCAGATCCGGCGTGCTTGGCACGGCTTCCTGGTTGCTGGCAAAGAAGCGCTCGACCTTGTTGCTGCGTACGGCGCTATCGATCAGCTCATGCATGCTGCGCGCGGTCAGATCCCACGACGTGCCGGCCACGACCTCACGCATACGCGCCGCCATCGTTGCACGGGCTTCGGGCGTCAGCGCCAGCTGGCGCTCGCAGGCTGCGATGAAGTCAGCGTGCGATTCGGCGATCTCGACCACATCACCGTATGGCACCTTGACGTCGGTGATCGGCGTGGACACCGATGGCAATTCAGCGGCCATGTACTCCAGCACCTTGGTTGGGCTGATGAACTTGGTCGAGTCGTTGATGGCGAATGGCAGCAGGCAGACATCCCAGCCGGCCAGGAACTGTGGCAGCTCATTGTAGGTGCGCTGGCCCATGTAGTGCACGTTGGCCTGCTTTGGCAGCGTTGCCGGGTCAATCTTGACGACTGGACCCACCAGGACGATTTGCCATTCCGGATGCGCATCGGCCATGCTCGAGACCAGGTCGACGTCGAAGCGCTCGTCGATCACGCCATAGAAGCCCAGGCGCGGATGGGCAATGTGGTTCTGGTCAGGATGCGAAATCGCGGCATCCTGTGCCTGACGGAAGTGGCCAGCGTCGACACTGCTCGAGAAGCAGTGCGCGTTGGCGTGACGGTCGCGCTTGGACTGGTACAGGCTCGGGCCGCCGGTGAAGACCACGTCGGCGATATTGAGCAAGGCGCTTTCGCGCTGCAGCAGCTGCTTCGGCGCGTTCTTGAACATCGCCAGCTCGTCCATGCAGTCGTAGATCACCTTCGATGGCTTCAGGCCTTGCAGCAGCGGCAGTGCCATTGGGGTGTAGAACCAGACGATTGGTTCTTCGCCGGCTGGCACGAGGTCGGCCAGCAGGTTTTGCAGCGTTGGCAGCTGGTCATCGTGGAAGCCCCACTGATGAATCGGCGTGTGCGGACGGCAGACGGTGATGTTGTCGGCAACTTCCATCTTTTCCAGGCGCGCTTCGCCATCCGTGTGCATCGGCTCTTCGACGAAGAGAATCTTGTAGTGTTGAGCCAGACGTGTCATCAGGTGCTGAGGGCGTTGAAACACGAAATCCCAGCGGAGATGGCAGAACACGATGAGGGTCGGCATGTGAATTTTCCTTTTCGCCTTGGTGGCGCTATAGTTGTTGGTAATTGTGCAGCCGGACGGTTCTTCTCTCTCTACTCGGGACCACCGCTGCTTGCGCGCGGGAACCTGGCCGGACGGGTGGATCGTAACATGCAATTTTCTTAATTTTTTGATTTGTGCATAGCAATATTTCAGGAAATGTAACAGGACTGTTGATGATTCTTATCGCGCCTCATAGGGAGAACCGGTTGTTGACATGATTTCCTGTCAGTGGCGTCCTACAACGCGGCAGGAAGTTCCACTACGAATACAAGTGAAAAACTTGACGAAACTCACCGAAAGTCACGCTGTAAAATCGGCCCTGCAAGCAGGTTGCACCGCACCACGGGTCGGCAATTCCAGTACCGCCAAGGTGGCCAGGCGCGCCCGGCGGCGCGCCGTTCAGGGCGGCGACGTCTACCCCGGCTGATACGGCTCGGCGCCCTCAGCGTGACCATCGTCGCTAAAGCCCACGGCGACCGACACACCTTCCAGGCCAAGCGACAGCAGTGCGTCGCACAGTTCATCGACTTCAGCCACCAGGTCGGCGGCCAGGTCGACCGGCTTTTCGACGCTGCCCCACGGCTGGCCACCATCCAGCGCGTACAGGTTCGCGCGCAGCAGGATGTGTTCGCCCATATCAATCGGCGCGACGGCCGCATGCACGGCATCCGGCGCCAGGTCCTTGGCCTGCAGCAGGCCCTTGATATCGGCCAGCACGCCAAGCGTTGCCAGCTCGGCCACGCCCTGCTCCTTGGCGCCGTAGAACAGGTCCTGGTATAAAAAATTCAGGTCAAGCCTTGCGGGGTCAGCCGCCAGGCAGCGCGCGACCAATGGCGCCGCCGCCACGGTCCAGTCACGATAGCGGTCCATGCGGGCAGTGAAATAAGCGTCGCTGCCAGCCTCGTCCTTCGGAATCCGGTAGAACGCATCGTCGCTGCGCTTGAACGAAAATCCGAGCAGGAAACGCAGCTCGAGCGCCGTTTCGTCGGGTGCAACCGGCTCGCCGGTCCAGCCGCGCATGCTTGCTGCGATAGTCGGGGCCGGTTGCAGTTTCTTTTCCGTCAGCGAGGCGGCTGCTTCGCGCAGCATCTCGTGCAGCGTGCCATAGGCGATATGGTCGATCTCGCCCAGATCGAACGCGTGCTGAAGCAGGATCACGCGCGCATCCGGACTGTCGAGGCCACCATCCTGGAAGCTGGCCACGAGCGCCTCGAAGGCCGCTTCGTCCTGGAACAGTTCCTGCGCCACCAAGCCGCCCTCGCTGCGCACGAACAGCGGCACCATGAAGGCGTCGATTTCGTGTTCCGGGCCGCCTTCGCGCCCCACGCGCAGCGTCGCTGCTTCTTCTTCGATGCACCCGCGCAATAGGCGGCAGGCCAGCGGATCGGTGTAGCGGGCCAGTTCGATCGCCTCGTACAGGACTTCGTCGCGCTTCTTGCGCACGGCCTTGCGCACCGCCAGCACGAGCTGGTCGCGGCGCACGGTGTCGGGTTCGCCCGTTTCCAGGTCTTCGCGCTCGGCGATCTCGAGCGCCAGATCGGCCATTTCCTGGGCCTGGGCATTGGTGTCCGGTTCACGTGTGTTGTTCGAGGTGCGGGGCACCGGACGCTTGTTTTTTGGCATGTCTGAAATAGAGGGTGAAGGTGAAAGAATGATCGTGCCCGCATGGTAACACCCCCGGCATGGCCCCTGACAGTTGCCATCCGTCGCCGCTGCGCCGACGCGCAATGCTATGCTTCGCCCTACCGTAATCTGCAGGATCACCATGCTCGACCGTTTCTTCCAACTCAGCGCCAACAACACCACCGTCCGCACCGAACTCATGGCGGGCCTGACCACGTTCCTGACGATGGTCTACATCATTTTTGTCAATCCATCGATTCTGGGCGACGCCGGTATGCCAAAGGCGTCCGTCTTCGTCGCAACCTGCCTGATCGCCGCCGGCGGCACCGCACTGATGGGCCTGTGCGCCAACTACCCGATTGCGATGGCGCCCGGCATGGGCCTGAACGCCTACTTCGCCTACGCCGTCGTGCTCGGCATGGGCATCCCGTGGCAGGCGGCGCTGGGCGCCGTGTTCATCTCCGGGTGCCTGTTCATCCTCGTCACGATGGTCGGCCTGCGGGCGATGATCGTCGACGGCATCCCGCGCTCGATGCGGGTCGGCATCACAGTCGGGCTGGGCATGTTCCTGGCCCTGATCGCCCTCAAGAACGCCGGCATCGTCGTCGCCAGCGACGCCACGCTCGTCAAGGCGGGCGACCTGCACCAGCCGGCGGCATTGATGGCCGTACTGGGCTTCTTCGTCATCGTTGCGCTGGATCGGCTGCGGGTGCGCGGCGCGATCCTGATCGGCATCGTGCTGGTGACTGTGCTCAGCTTTTTCTTCGGCGGCAATACCTACCAGGGCGTGTTCTCGCTGCCGCCACCCATCTCGCCGACGCTGTTTGCGCTGGATATCCCGGGCGCGCTGGCGGCCGGGATCCTGAATGTGGTGCTGGTGTTCTTTCTGGTCGAGCTGTTCGATGCGACGGGCACCCTGATGGGCGTGGCGCGCCGCGCCGGCCTTCTGGTCGAGGGCAAGATGGAGCGCCTGAACAAGGCGCTGCTGGTCGACAGCGGCGCCATCGTCGCCGGCAGCATGCTGGGCACGTCGAGCACGACCGCGTACATCGAAAGCGCAGCCGGCGTGCAGGTCGGTGGCCGCACGGGCCTGACGGCGCTGACCGTGGCCGCGCTGTTCCTTGCGTGCCTGTTCATCGCGCCGCTGGCGTCGGTCGTGCCGCCTTACGCGACCGCCCCGGCGCTGCTGTTCGTCGCCTGTCTGATGCTGGCCGACCTGGGCGAAGTCGACTGGAGCGACACCACCGAAAGCATCCCGGCGGCCGTCACCGCGCTGGGCATGCCATTCACGTACTCGATCGCCGAAGGCATTGCGTTCGGCTTCATCAGCTACGCCGTACTCAAGCTGCTGACGGGCCGCGCGCGCGGCGTGAAACCGGTCGTCTGGGTAATTGCCGCACTATTCGCGTTCAAGATCGCCTACGTCGGGACCTGAATACCATTGCGCGACGCGATCCAGGTGCCCTGGCACGCCGCATCGCGCAGCCTATGCGTTACAATATCGGCCAACTCGCGGCAACCTGTCTGCCGCGCACGATTCATGAACGATTCACGAACGATGGGCCGGTTGCCCTGCGCAGGTCTGGTGCAGTGCGGCCCATGCTTCTCAACGGATGCTGATGAAACTATCCCCGATCCTGGCGCTGCTCGTTGTCAGCGTCCACGGCGCGGCCAACGCGGCCCCCGATCTTCCGCAGGTGGGCGACGTCCATGCGCCGCTCAAAGTCATGATGCCGGCGATTCCCGATGGTGGCTGGTTCACCTCGGCCGAGCTCGGCGCAATCAACACGTCCGGCAACACCAGCGGCACGTCGGTGACGGGCAAGATCGACGCCCGCCACGAAACGTCGGACTGGAGCCATGAATTCATTGCCAGCGGCTACTTCAAGGAAGACGAGTACGAGAACGAAGAAGGCGAGCTGCTGCGCGCGCGCTCGGCCGAGCGCTGGGCAACGTCGGCCAAGGCCTCGTTCAAGCTGCTGGGCGACGGCCGCCGCGCTTTTATTCTCGGCTCGCACGTCAACGACAAGTTCGGCGCCTACGTGCGCTACTCATCGCTGTCGGTCGGTTACGGTTCGCGCTGGTACACGGCGCCGGATAAGACGCTCGACGTCGAGATCGGTCCGGGCTATTTCAATGGCAGGCGCGAGACGGATGAAGAAGAAGATGGCCTGACCGTGCGCGGCGCGGCGCAGTTCCGCTGGCAGGTCAGCCCGTCGGCGTTCTTTGCGCAGACGCTCAGTGTCGAAAAAGGCACGTCGAACACCCACTCGGTGGCCGAGACGTCGCTGTCGACCAAGATCAACGGCAGCATGCAGATGAAGGCGGGGTTCAGCGTTCGCAACGACAGCAGCGTGCCCGAAGACAAGAAGAACACGGATACCCAGACTTCGCTGACGATGGTCTATTCGTTCTAGACGTTCTCGACATTCAGCGCCAGGCCAACTCCAGCGTTGCGCCATCGTCCCGCACGATGGCAAAGCCGCAAGCCGCGTACAGCGCGCGTGCGGCGGTATTTTCACAGCGCACACGCAGCGTCATCGTGCGCTGCCCCAGGCAGGCGTCCTGCAACGCTCCCAGCACCGTGCGCGCTACGCCACGGCGGCGGGCCTGGGGCGCCACCGCCAGGTCGACCACGCGCAGCGTGTCGCTCGCCCAGTCCAGGACCACCCGTCCCAGCGCGTCTTTGCCATCGGTCAGCAGCCACGTCTCGGCAGCGGGATAGCGCTGCGCGTACTCGTCGACCTGCAGTTGCTGCTGGTGCCGCGCGATGCCCTCGATCACGCTGCGCGGCACCGGCAAGGCGCCCAGGTCAGGCCGCGTTGCCAGATACAGCGCCGCCAGGAACGCACCGTCGGTGGCGTGCGGCGCACGGCCCGTCAGCGCGCCGAAGCGGGGTTCGTTCACGCCTTCGCCGTGTGCGGGATCAGGCTGCGCGCAAGAATCAGCGCCAGCAGGCTGATCAGCGCAGCGCCGCTCAGGTAGTAACCGACATACTCGAGCCCGTAATTCGTGCCCAGCCACAGCGCGATATACGGCGCGACCGACGCGCCCAGGATGCTGGCGAAGTTGAAGGTCAGCGACGCGCCGGTGTAGCGCACCTCGGCCGGGAACAGCTCAGCGAGCAGCGTGCCCAGCGGCCCGTAGGTAAAGCCGACCAGGCACATGCCCAGCACCATGAAGGCGCCGACCGACCACGCGCCACCCGCCCCGAACAGCGGCCCGTACAGCAAGCCAAAGAGGGCGATCCCCCCGCTGACCAGCATCATCGCCGTGCGCCGTCCCCGCTTGTCGGCCAGCAGCGCCGACAGTGGAATGGTCAGCGCAAAGAACAGCACCGCGAACAGTTGCAGCAACAGGAATTGCTGGCGCGTGTACCCGAGCTGCGCCGTGCCCCAGCTCAGCGCGAAGACCGTCATCAGGTAGAAGATGACAAACGTGGCCAGCGCAATGAACGTGCCGAGCACCAGCGCGCGGCGATGGTCGCGCATGACGGTCACGACCGGCACCTTGACCCGCGCCTTGCTGTCCAACACCTTCTGGAAGTCCGGCGTCTCGGTAATCTTGAGGCGGATGTACAGGCCCACGCCCACCAGCACGGCGCTGGCCAGGAAGGGAATGCGCCAGCCCCAGGCAAAGAAGTCGGCGTCGGTCATCACTTCGCCCAGCAGCAGGAACACGCCGCCCGACAGGAAGAAGCCGATCGGTGCGCCCAGCTGGGGGAACATGCCGTACCAGGCACGCTTGCCCGGCGGCGCGTTCTCGGTGGCAAGCAGCACCGCCCCGCCCCATTCGCCACCCAGGCCCAGGCCCTGGCCGAAACGGCACAGCGCCAGCAGCAGGGGCGCAGCCACGCCGATCTGGGCATAGGTGGGCAAGAGGCCGATCAGGATGGTCGACAGGCCCATCGTCAGCAGCGCAGCAACCAGCGTTGCCTTGCGGCCCACGCGGTCACCGAAGTGGCCAAATACGGCCGAGCCTACCGGGCGCGCAAAGAACGCGATGGCGAACGTTGCCAGCGACTGCAGCATCGCGGCGCCCGGATCGGCGGTCGGGAAGAACAGCCGCGGAAACACCAGCACGGCGGCCGTCGCGTAGATATAGAAATCGTAGAACTCGATCGTCGTGCCGATCAAGCTGGCAAACAGGACGGTACGGGGCTTGTTGGCCGTGACGACGCTCATGCAGCCGCCTGCGCCAGCGCTTCCGTCACGGTATCAGCATCGGCCGGGCGCACCACGCGCGCGACTTCCTGGCCATCCTTGAGCACGACCACCGTCGGCCACAGCTTGACGCGGAACGACCGGCCCAGCGGCCGGCCAGGCCCATCCTCGACCTTGACGTGCCTGGCAGCCGGTTGCCCGGCGACGGCCTGGGCGATGGCCGGCGCGGCCGCGCGGCAATAGCCGCACCAGTCGGTGCCGAAGTCGAGGACGAGAATGCCGGGTGCCGAATCGATCTCGGCGCGCTCGGGCTGGTGGGTTGCGTAGGCTGTGGACATGCGGGTCTCCTGGTATAGCCAATCTTGGCCTTGTCAATAGCATAAGCCTACCCGAAAACGCCCCTCCGGCCTATCGTGGTTGCTACTGAAACATGGTCGTCCCTGGGTGTGTCACCTAACCGACCGGAGCCGATGACACTGTCACGCTGACGTCTCATGCAGTCTGCTCTCGAGTCAGCTCTCAAGTCAGCTTTCAATAAAGTCAGCTCAAGTCGGCTCCCCCTCAGCGCCGAATTCTGAAAGGATCCACCGATGACCATGCCATCCCAACAACAAACACCACCGGGCAGCGAAGCTGCCCTGCATCCCAAAGCCGATCACGGCGAAACGACGTACCGCGGTTCCGGCCGCCTGCAGGACAAGGCCACTGTCATCACGGGCGGCGACAGCGGCATCGGCCGCGCCGTGGCGCTGGCCTACGCGCGCGAAGGCGCCGACGTTCTGATCTCGTACCTGAACGAACACGACGACGCAAAAGAAACGGCGCGCCTGGTCGAAGAAGCCGGTCGCCGCGCGATCCTGGTGCCGGGCGACCTGGCCGATCCGGCGCACTGCCGCGCGGTCATCGAGCGCGCCGTGAATGAATTTGGCCGCATCGACGTGCTGGTCAACAATGCCGCCTTCCAGATGAGCCATGAGGCCATCGAAGACATCCCGGACAACGAATGGGACTACACGTTCCAGGTAAATATCACCGCCATGTTCCATCTCTGCAAAGCGGCGGTGAAGCATATGCCGAGCGGCTCGTCGATCATCAACACGACGTCGATCAACTCGGACAAACCCAAGCCAACGCTGCTGGCCTACGCCACGACCAAGGGCGCCATTGCCAACTTCACGGGTGGCTTGTCGCAACTGCTGGCCGACAAGGGCATCCGCGTCAACTCGGTCGCGCCGGGTCCGATCTGGACCCCGCTGATCCCGTCGACCATGCCGGCGGACGAAGTGGCAAGCTTCGGTGACGAAACACCGATGAAGCGCCCGGGCCAGCCAAAGGAAGTAGCGCCCGTGTTCGTGATGCTGGCCTCGGACGAAGCCAGCTATATCTCCGGCGCGCGGATCGCCGTCACCGGCGGTACCCCGATTCTCTGATCACTGCCCCGTGTGCGCGTGCAGGCAGGGCTGGCAAGCCCGGCCTGCACGCGCACGTCACGTCGACGCATCCAATTATTAACTTAAGTACAATACGCGCTTACCCGGCACGGCGCGCAGCATCTGCTGCATTCCGCCTTCTTGTCGCGCCCGTTGCCGCCTATCCATGAAAACCCGCACTTACCTGTTCCTGATGGCAGGGGCGATCTTGCTACCCGTGGCAATCGCCTCATGGATCGGCCTGTCCATGCTGCTTGACTGGGAACGCGAATCGCGCCTGCGCAGCGTGCGCGAGATGGCCCGCGCCACTGCCTTCCAGATCGACCGCGAGATCGCCGCCGCCGAAGCGTCGCTGCGCGCCGTCGCCTATTCGGAAGGCATGCGCCAGCACGACTATGCGCGTCTGCATCGCTGGACCTCGAGCACGAACGCCAACAATGCCCAATCCTGGACCGTGCTGTACGACAGCAAAGGGCGCGAGCTGTTCACCACCCAGGCGCCTGCCGGCACCAAACTGCTATCGAAAACCCGCGACTGGGCGAGCCAGGTGTCGCTCGCCGGCGGCACCCTCGTGTCGGGCTACTTCGTCGACGAATATTCGGGACTGCCGACCGTCGCCGTCAGCGTGGCGGCCCCGCTCGAGGATGGCCAGTACAACATCGTCAGCCAGATTTTCGACGTGCGCTTCTTCGAGCGCATCCTGCGCCACGACGCCATCGGCGCGGACTGGAAGGTCGGGATTTTTGATCGCAACGGGCTGGCCATCATGCGCAACCGCGGATCGGACACGCTGGGCCAGCCGATGGGCGCGGACTTCCTGGCTGCTACGCGCGCTGCGAACCACGGCGTGTTTCGCCATGTGACGCAGGATGGGCGCGATGTCTACGGCGTGTTTACGCGTTCAAAAAGCAGCGACTGGACCATCGTCATCGGCGTGCCGGTGGCGCAGATCGAGGCGGCCGCGCGCACGGCAACCTGGTATGCGGCGCTCGTGCTGGTACTGCTGCTGGGCCTGGCCGTGGCCATTGTCTTGTACCTCGGGCGTACCCTCGAGCGGGCGCTGAGCCAGGCAGCAGCGGCCGTCACGCTCTTGGCCGATGGCGCCATCGCCCTGCCCGCCCGCACCCGGGTCGAGGAAGTCGATGCGCTGGTCGAAGGCCTGGCCCGCACCAGCGAAGCGCTGTCCAGCGAAAGCCAGGTGCGCAAGTCGCTGCAGGATGAACGCGAGCAGTTGCTGGTCAGCGAGCAGCGCGCGCGCCGTCTGGCCGAGGCCCAGAGCCGGGCCAAGGATGATTTCCTCGCCATGCTGGGTCACGAACTGCGCAACCCGCTGGCGGCGATCTCGGGCGCGATGTCGGTGCTGGACATGCCCAATCTCAAGCCGCAGGTCGCAGCCAATGCGCGCGACATCAGCCGGCGCCAGATGCGTCACCTGACGTGCATCGTGGACGATCTGCTCGACGTTCAGCGCATCCTGTCGGGCAAGATCGTGCTGCACCGCGCCCGTATCGATGTGGCGCAGGTCGTGCGCAGCAGCGCCGAGGCCAAGGCGCTGGTCGATGCCGGCGCCCACGCCTGGACCATCGAGACAGAACCGGACGCCTGGGTCGATGGCGACCGCACGCGTCTGGAACAGGTGGTCGACAACCTGCTGCACAACGCCATCAAGTACACGCCGAAAGGCGGCCGTGTCGACGTGCGCCTCTGGCGCGACGGGGAGCAGGTGGCAATCAGCGTCAGCGACAGCGGCGTGGGCATCGCGCCCGAGTTGCACCCGCTGATCTTCGACGTGCTGGTGCAGGGGCCGACAAGCATCGACCGCGGCCAGGGCGGCCTGGGCTTGGGCCTGGCGCTGGTCAAGCAGCTCACCGCCCTGCATGGCGGCACCGTCGCCGTGCACAGCGACGGGCCCGGCAAGGGCAGTTGCTTCGTCGTGCGCGTGCCGGCTACGGCGTGATGCGTTCCCATACATAGACACCAGCGTCGGCCGGCAAACCTGTGTGCAGGCGATTGTCCTGCAGGCGCCAGGTACGCAGCGCCGGCAGATCCTGCGCCAGGCGCGAGCCGACCGCATCGGGCGGACACATCGCGCGGGTCGTCGCCACCGGTCCCAGGCTCAACGTGCCGCCCGTCGCATCGGTGGCTATGGCCTGCCACGGACCGTTGCCGCGATTGCAATCGAGCTTGACGGCCAGGCGGCCGTCCTGGCCGAACGACAGCGTAAAGGCATCCGGCGTAGCGGGCCGCAGCACCTGGCTGCCATCGTCGTTCGGCTGGAACGACGCCAGGCGCCAGCTCGTGCCGGCCAGCGTGGGTGTTGTGACGGCCGTCGCGGGTGCGGTCGAGGGAGAATTTGCAGGTGCAGTTGAAGGCATGCTGGAGCAGGCGCCCATGGCGAGGCTGATGGACAGGAGACAAAGGCTTGCGCGCATCGTGGTTCTTTCCAGAAGTGGTAGGCGCCCAGAATATCGCATCTGCGTCAGATGACCCGCCCTGCAGGCTGGGAATCTGCCAAAGCGCCCCCACCTGATTGATATCACCTTGTCAATACGAGACCACCATGCGAATCTTCCTGCGCGCCCTCGTGGTTGCCGTCATCCTGATCCTGGGCTACGCCCTGCTCCAACCCACCATCGAACGGGCGCTATACACGATGCGTCTGGCGTCGATGCCCAAACCCACCGCGCTGCCGGTGCCCGTTGACGGCGTTGCGGTCCGCGCGCTGCGCGACACCTGGGGTGGCGCGCGCAGCGAAGGCCGCAAGCACGAGGGCATCGACATCTTCGCCAAGCGCGGCACGCCGGTGTTGTCGAGCACAGAAGGCATCGTGGCACAGGTCGGCACCAACCGTCTTGGCGGCCTGGTGGTCTGGGTCATGGGGCCCGGCGGCCAGCGCCATTATTATGCGCACCTGGACCGGTATTCCGACGTCGAGGCCGGCATGCGCATCGAGGCCGGCCGCGTGCTTGGCTACGTCGGCAACACGGGCAATGCAAAAGGCACACCGCCGCACCTGCACTACGGCATCTACGAAACGGGCGGCGCCATCAACCCGTACCCGCTGCTGCGCGCCGAGCCGGGCGCAGAAACGACGGCTAAGGAATCGGCGTCGGCGGCACCTGGCCGCTAGATGCTGGCTGCTGCTCCTGCTGCTGCGGCGGCTCGGTGACCTCGATCGGCTCCTCCTGCTGAATGGGCACCGGCTGCTGCAGGAAATCCAGCTGATCGGCGCGCGATCCCGGCGCCAGTTCGATCGGGGCTTCCTCGAACATCTCTTCCTCGGGCGCTTCTTCTTCGTAGCGGCGCGGCTCCGGGCGTTTGCCGCCCGGGAGCAAGGCTGCCGCATCGAGGCGTTTTGAATCGAGCGCGCCGCGGAAGAAGTCGCCCACCAGCAGCGCCGCATTGTGGCCGCCCTGCCCCCAATAGGTGCTGCGGATGGCCACGCGGTTGTCGTTGAAGCCCACCCAGGCGCCCGCCACCAGGTTCGGATGCATCATGATGAACCAGCCATCGGTATTGTTCTGCGTAGTGCCGGTCTTGCCGGCCACGTCGCCATAGATGCCGAAACGGCTGCGCACGCCGGCGCCCGTGCCGCGCGTGACGACGCCGCGCAGCATGTCGATCAGCGTCAGGGCCGATTGCTGCGACATGGCGCGTTCCGGCGCACTGCCGCCGAAATCGGCAATCACGTTGCCATCGCGGTCTTCGATGCGGCGGACAAAAATCGGCTTGCGGTATTCGCCCTGCGCGGCAATGGTCGCATAGCTGCTGACCATTTCCAGCAGCGTCACCGGACTGGTGCCCAGCGCCAGCGCCGGCACGGCTTCGAGCTTGCTCTGGCGGATGCCCAGGCGCTGGGCCAGGTCGATGATCGGCTGCAGGCCCACTTCCTGGCTCACCTGCGCAGTGATCGTATTTTTCGAGAAGATCAGGCCCTCGCGCATCGACATCGCGCGGCCCGTGTTGCCGCTCATGTCAGTCGGCTTCCAGACGCTGCCGTTCTCGCCACGGAAGGACTGTACGACGTCGCGGTACATCTGGTCCTGCGGGATACCCCGTTCCAGCGCGGCGCCGTAGACGATCGGCTTGAAAGTCGAACCCGGCTGGCGTGCGGCCTGGGCCACGTGGTCGAACTGGTCGCGCTCGAAGTCGCGGCTGCCGACCCAGGCTTTGACCTCGCCGGTGGCCGGATCGATCGCAACAAAGCCCGCTTCCAGGCGCGACTTGGCGCTTTTCAGGTCAGCCATGAAGCTGCGGTCGGCCTTGATGCGCTTGAGTGCATCGGCCGGCGCTTCGCCGCCTTCGACGGCATTGCGGTACGCGCCGGTCTCGCGCACGAACGCGTCGAGCTCGCGCCCGTGCGTGATCCAGTAGTACGAGAACGGATCGACGTTGCGCCGCATCGACGTGTACATGCCGCCGGACGTCGAGCGCGGGACATTCGGATTGGCCCATTCGACATCGGCGATGGCCTGCAGCATGTCGGCCTGGCGCTTGACGGCGCGCTCGGCGTCGGCCTGCAGCGCGGTGTCGAGCGTCGTGCGTACGACCAGACCGTCGAGCTGCAGATTGACATCGTTTTCGTCGGCCCAGTCGAGCAGCCACTTGCGCACATAAGCGCTGAAATGGTTGTCCTTGCCGCTGCGGTCCGGCAGGCGCGCAAAGCGCAGGCGCAGCGGGCGTTTGATCAGCGCCGCATAGCGCCGCTCGTCGAACGCGCCGTGCTTGCGCATCTGCCCCAGCACGACATTGCGGCGCGCCAGCGAGCGCACCGGATTGGCCACCGGGTTGTAGTAATGCGTGCCCTTGAGCATGCCCACCAGCGTGGCCGACTCGAGCACATCGAGTTTGGACGCCGGCTTGTTGAAATAGGTGCGCGCGGCCATTTCGATGCCGTAGGCGTTGTACAGGAACGGCACCGTGTTCAGGTAGGCCTCGAGAATCTGCGTCTTGCTGTAGGTGTTCTCGATCTTGATCGCCGTGATCAGTTCCTTCATCTTGCGGTTGATGCTGCGCGCCCGGCCGATCTCCTGCGGGAACATATTGCGCGCCAGTTGCTGCGTGATCGTCGAGCCGCCCTGCGGGGTGCCTTTCACGCTCGACCACAGGGCGCCACCCACGCGCCGGAAGTCGATGCCGTGGTGATCGTAGAAGCGGTGGTCTTCGGTCGAGATCAGCGCCTTGACGACATGGGGCGAGACCTGCGACAGCTTGACGCGCTCCTGCAGGCCCTGTTCAAAGGTGCCGAGCGACTTGCCGCCCGCATCCAGGATCACGGTCGGGCGCGCCTGGCTCGCCTGTTCCAGGTCATCGATACCGGGTGTCAGCGGTATCAGCACCAACAGCCAGGCGAAGATCGCCATCAGCCCGGCCGCCATCGTCCACAAGGCGATCAGCGCCAGCTTGACCGGCATCGGCCGCCCGTGCAGGCGCTGCTGCGCCCCGGAGCGGAGCGCGCCGGCCCCGGTCCGGGCCCCGGTGAAACCACGCCGGACGAGGCGTTGCAAGCGTTGCTGGAAGGTCGGCGCAGGCGTGCTGCCCGTGTTGTCATCGTTCTGCTGTTGGTCCACGCGCTATCCCTGCCTGCTCAATCTGTCAATTCGGCAAGTATAGCCGACCGGTGGCCTGCGCCCGGCACGCCATTGCCTCAGACCGCGCTGGGATTGGGCTCGATGTGGCCGGCGCGCAGCAGTACCTCGATCCGCTCGCCCGTCTGCGGGCGGCTGTAGACGTGGCCCTGCACCGAGTCGCACCCGGCGCCGCGCAGAAAGTCGAGCTGCGCGATGGTTTCGACGCCTTCGGCAATGACGTGCATGCGCAGGCCGTGGGCCAGCGAAATGATGGCGTCGACCAGCGCCGCGCCGTCGGCGCTGCCCACCATGTCCTGGACGAACGAGCGGTCGATCTTGAGCACGTCCACCGGCAGGCGCTTCAGGTATTGCAGGCTGGAGTAGCCGGTGCCGAAATCGTCGATCGACAGCTTCACGCCCATGCGCTTGAAGCACGCCATCGTGTGGATGGCCGACTCGATGTCGACCATCATCATGCTTTCGGTCAGCTCGATCTCGAGCGACGCGGGCGGCAGGCCGGTGTCCTGCAGCACGCGCTCGACGCTGCCCAGCAGGCCGGGCTCGGCCAACTGGCGCGCCGACAGGTTCACGGCGATGCGCAGCGGCCCCAGCCCGCTGCGTTGCCACTGCCGGTTCTGGCGGCACGCCGTCTGCAGCACCCAGGCGCCGATCGGCACGATCAGGCCCGTCTCTTCGGCCAGGCCGATGAAGCGCTCCGGCTGGATCGTTCCCAGCAGCGGGTGGCGCCAGCGGATCAGCGCCTCGGTGCCCACGACGCGGCCCGTGGCCAGGTCGATCTGCGGCTGGAAATGCAGCGTGAACTGTTGCTCGTGCAGCGCGCGCCGCAGCGCGCTTTCCAGCGCCAGCCGGTCGAATGCCTGCGCATTCATGTGTGGCGCGTAGAACTGGACCCCATTGCGCCCGTCCGACTTGGCGCGGTACATCGCGATTTCGGCATGCTTGACCAGCGTGTCGGCGTCGGCCCCGTCGGCCGGCCAGGCCGCTACGCCGGCGCTGCAGCCAAGCACCAGGTGATGGTCGCCGAGTTGCAACGGTTCGGCCACCGCATCGCGCACGTGTCCAAGGCGCGTGGCGGCCTGGCGTTCATCGCTGCAGCCGCACAGCACCAACACGAAGTCGTCGCCGCCGACACGCGCCGCCGTGTCGAGCGGGGGCAGCGTGCGCTTGATGCGCGTGGCCAGCAGGCGCAGCGCCGCGTCGCCGGCAGCGCGGCCCAGCGTATCGTTGATCAGCTTGAAGTGGTCGATGTCGAGCAGCACGACCCACACCGGCGCCTGGGTTGCGATGGCAGCGGCGGCCGCAATCGCACGTTCGATGCGGTCGGCCAGCAGCGCGCGGTTGGCCAGGCCCGTCAATGTATCGTAACGGGCATGGCGCTCGAGTTCGGCCTCGTAGCGCTTGGCGGTGGTGACATCGTAGACGGTGACGACGAAATGGCCGACCTTGCCGTCCGCACGGCGCACGGGGGCGATGTAGACATCGGTGATCAGTTCGGCGCCGTCGCGCGCGTGCATCGTCACGAGGGCGTTTTCCTCGCGTTGCTGGCGCAGCGACGCCAACAGCACCTGCACCGACGGCTGCTCGATGTCCGCGCCGAGCAGGAGCGCGAGCGGCTGGCCGGCCAGTTCCTGCGGCGCATAGCCGAAGGTGCGCTCGCAGGCCGGATTGGCGTAGCCGATCGGATAACCCGATGCACGCGCATCGACCAGCAGGATCGGATTGGCGCTGGACGCCATCGCCCGCTCGTACACGCGCAGCGAGCCGGTCGCCCGTTCGAGCGCGGCGGTGCGCTGCCTGACCAGTGCTTCGATGCGGCGCGTGCGCGCCACCCGTTGCTGCACGAGCGTGGCGGTGGCGGCGCTCAGGACCAGGCCCAGCGCCAGCGTCACCAGCTCGCCCGCGTGACGCCCGAACGCCTGCGACTGCTCCTCGACCACGACCTGCCAGTGGCTACCGGCGATGTCGACGGATTCGACATGCCTCAGCGTGTCGCCGTCGCCTATACGGGAAAGCCAGCCGCCGGCGCGCACGGCGGGGCCATGCCGATAAGCCGTCACGATCTGGCCATCGACGTCCGGTCCCTGCAGCGACAACCCCACGGCATCGTCATCCAGCAGGCGTACCGCATGCAGTGTGCCCCCCACCAGCAGCGCGACATCGATCACCACCTCGGTATGGCCGATCACGGCGGCGCGGCGCGCAAACACGTCAGCGGGGCGCTGGTTGCCCCGGTAGACCGGCACGGTGATCAGGATGCCGCGGCGCCCACCGCCGCCCTGCAGCAGCGTGACGAGCGGACTGGCGACCGGTGCGCCGGCATCGATCGCCGCCTGACTGACACGGCGCAGCGGCGGATGCGACCATACGTCACTGCCGAACGCGATCGCGTTGCCGAGGATGGGCGTCACGTAATCGTTGACCAGATACAGGGGGCGCTCGCCAGCGCGCACCAGCCCTGCAGCGCTACCCGCAGCGCCACCAGCAGTGCCACCCGGTGCGCGCTCACGGATCTGGAAGTCTGGCCAGAAGGCCCGGCGTTCGGCTTCGAACGCCGGCCGCTCGGCAGCGCTGACGAAGCGCTGGAACACGATCGCCTTCAGGTAACCGTGGTTCGCCACCAGCGGCAGCGCAAACGCATCGAATTCTTCGCGCGAGATATGGTGCGACGCGCGGAAAAACAGATTGACGGCGCGCGCCGCATCGACGGCTTTGGAAAAAGCCTGCGTCACCGCGGCAACGCGCACGCCGGCACGCTGCGCGAATTCGGCGTTGGCGCGCTCGGTCTCCAGCGTGCGCACGACGCCGCACAGCGCCGCGGTCAGCATCAGCCCGAGCAGACAGGTGACCACCGCGGCCTTCGACAGGCCGCGTCCGGTACCCAATGAGCGGCGGGCGGATACGCTGTACATACAGGAGATGCTAGCGCAGAACGCGAGGCCCGGGCGCAGCGTTGATACGGCGCGCCTGCACAAGAATCTGCCGTGCGATGATGTATTTTGACAACGCTTGCATTATCATCTCGCGCATGTCGTCCGAACCCCAAGCCCCTCCGCCGTCCTTGCCGCCCGATGCGCCGCCCCAACGCGTGCTGCGTCAATTCCGCATCGTCTTCAATGCGGTCAAGACCCATTTTCGCCAGCTCGAACACGAATCCGGGCTGGGCGGCGCCCAGGTCTGGGCGCTGTCGGTGATCGACAGCCAGCCCGGTATTGGCGCAACCAGCCTGAGCCGCGCGCTCGATATTCACCAGTCCACTGCCAGCAATCTGGTGCGCGGCCTGGTCGAGCGCGGTTACGTCAGCGCCGCGCGCGAAGGCACGGACCGGCGCAGCGTCGCGCTGCGCGTGCTGCCGGCGGGTCAGGAGGTGCTGCGTCGCGCTCCGGCGCCCCTTGCCGGCGTGCTGCCCAATGCGCTGGCCACGCTCGATGAATCGACGCTGCTGCGGCTCGAACAAGATCTGGGGACATTGATCGCGCAACTCGATGCCGACGAAGCAGCGGGAAAGATTCCGCTCGGCCAGTCATAACAGGAACACGCGGGAAACACCGGGGGAAAAAAAGCCCCCCGACGAATGCGGGGGACGAAAAGAAGCGGGCTGACCGCCTCTTTGCTGATCGGGGCAAGGGGGTCGGACGACCCACTTGCCACGTCCCTATATTGCCCGAAAAGTATAATCAAGGCAACCTTATTTGTGCCAATGGACACAGGAGGGCGCCGCATACGCGAACACGACAGGAACAGGTATGGAAATAGCAGGCTGGTTGCAGGCAGGTGGATGGGGTTTGTTGGCAGGCGGCGCGCTGATGCTGGGCGCCGGGATCGGGGTGCGCTATGCCGTGCCCAAGCGCCTGGTCGCGGCCATCATGGCGTTCGGCAGCGGCGTGCTGATTTCGGCGCTGTCGTTCGAACTGATGGATGAAGCGCTCGAGACCGGCGGGCTTGCCTCGACGGCCGCCGGGTTCGTGGTCGGCGCAGGCATCTATACCGGCGCCAACTGGCTGCTCGCGCGCAAGGGCGCCAAGCACCGCAAACGCTCGACACCGCAGGAGGGCGCCGATCCCAAGGCCAAAGCCAGCGGCACGGCCATTGCCATCGGCGCCCTGCTGGACGGGATTCCCGAGTCGATCGTCATCGGCTTGTCGCTGCTGGGCGGCCAGGGCGTCAGCATGGCAATGGTGGCGGCGGTGTTCCTGTCGAACCTGCCGGAAGGATTGTCCAGCGCCGCGGGCATGAAGCGCGCCGGGCATTCGACCGGGTACATCCTGGGCATCTGGGCGGCGATTGCCATCGCCTCGGGCCTGGCGGCAACGGCGGGGTTCACGCTGTTTCATCAGCTCCCGCCTGAAATGCTGGCGGCAACCACGGCCGTGGCAGCCGGGGGCGTGCTGGCGATGGTGGTCGACACGATGATCCCCGAGGCCTTCGACGAAACCCATGATTTTGCAGGCCTGATCGTTGCGGCAGGCTTTCTCGCTGCCTTTACACTGAGCAAGCTTTCTTCGTGAACTTGCCGTGCATTACTGTTTATAATCACCTGTTCAAGCGGCGCCCCCTCCCCGGCGTCGCAATCCCTACTCCATCCTGACTATGCAACCCCAGTTTTCCGGCGGCACCTGGCGTGACGGCGCGGCGCCGCTCGCACTGCGCTATCTGTTCGCGCTGTTCCTGTTCGTCGTGGCGCTGGCGGCCCGCTTCATGCTGGTGGATATCCTGCCGGCGCGCGGGTTCCCGTTCCTGTCGTTCTTCCCTGCGGTACTGCTGGCAGCCTACCTGGCCGGCCTCGGGCCGGGCCTGCTGACCGCGTTCCTGAGTACCTGGGCGGCCTGGGCATTCTTCATGGGTCCGCGCCTGGCGCCGGCCGCCATGGCGCACAGCGACCTGATTGCGCTGGTCTTTTTCGCATCGATCCTGGTCGTCGACTGCCTCGTGATCGAGCGCATGAACCTGGCCATGCGCAAGCTGCGCACGACCGGCACCCGCTTGCGCGAAAGCGAAGATGCGCTGGTGGCGCGCCAGGCCGAGCTGAGCGAAGCAAACCGGCAAAAAGACGTCTTCATCGCGATGCTGGCGCACGAGCTGCGCAATCCGCTGGCGCCGATCCTGTCGGCAGCCCAGCTGATCGCCATGCGCGCGGGCAACGACGAACCCTTGGCCCGCGCCGCGGCCATCATCACGCGCCAGGGGCTGCAACTGACGCGGCTGGTCGACGACCTGCTCGACGCGTCGCGTATCCACTCGGCCAAGCTGACACTGCAGGTTGCACCGGCCGACCTGCGTGACGTGATCGCCAGCGCGCTGGAAACGAGCGCACCGATGATCGAACAGTCGGCCGCCAATTTCCAGCTGACACTGCCGCCACAACCCATTCCCGTGGACGTCGACAGCACCCGCATCGCCCAGTGCGTGTCGAACCTGTTGCACAATGCCTTCAAGTTCTCGGCCAATCAGGGCGACATCCATCTCTACATCAGCACCGGGGCCGATGGCATGGCCCGCATCCGGGTCACCGATACGGGCCGTGGCATTTCGCCGGACATGCTCCCGCGCCTGTTCGACATGTTCACGCAGGAAGGCCGCAGCGGCAACGATGGCAATAGTGGCCTGGGCATCGGCCTGGCGCTGACGCGCGACCTGGTCCTGCGTCACGGCGGCACGCTCACCGCGCACAGCGACGGCCACGGCCGCGGTGCATCGTTCGAGATCGCCCTGCCGATCAGCACCGAAGTGCACGCAACGGCCATCGCCGCGCCATTGCCGGCAACGGTCGAAGCGCCCCGGCAGGTGCCGTCGGTGCTGGTCGTGGACGACAATGTCGATGCCGCCGAGCTGTTGCAGGCGCTGCTCGCATTGCACGGTTTCGACGTGCACATCGCCCATACGGGCGCCGCCGCCCTTGCCGCGCTGGCCCAGGACCGCTACCGCGTCTTGTTGCTCGATATTGGCTTACCCGACATGTCCGGCTACGAGGTCGCCATCACAGCACGTGCCCAGGGCTTGCTGGACGACACGACCTTCATTGTCGCGTTGACGGGCTGGAGCGACGCCGAGTCGCGCCAGCGCTCGGTCGATGCAAGAATTGACCATCATTTGAACAAGCCAGTGCAGATGGAAGCACTGTTGAGCCTATTCGATGCGCGAACGTTGTCGAACAATCTTACAAATGTATGACACAGATCAAGGTCGATTAATTTAAGTACTTGTTGGTATTGAGGATTTTGAACAGGCACGGTACGTGCTTAGATGATATCGCAACAGCAATGTTCGGATTTCGATGTCACCTACATGTTCATCCATCCCTTAATAGAACGGAGTGCTCTGTGAAACTGATCAAACACTTGAGGAATGCCGCCCTTGCCACCATGCTGTTTTCGGCTGGCGTGGCCAATGCAGCGCTGTACCAGTTCCAGCTGACCGGCGATTACACGGCGAGCTGGCAATTGAATTCGACCGTCTCGCCGGATGCTGTCGGCGAAGGCGAAGGCTTTGTGCTGGAAGACGTTTTCGGCGATTTCCCTGGTTCGTTCTTCGACTACACCGATCTCACCTTCTTCAGCGAGGCCATCGGTGGCGGGATGCAGATCGAGGACTATTTCGGCGATAGCGTGCTGTTGAGCACCGATGGCGTTCAGCTCTACACGGGTTCGGAATTCAGCCCGACCTTCCGCCTGGGCAAGTTTGCGCTGAGCGAGTACCTGGGCACTGGCAGATATTCGCTGACCATCACGGATCTGGATGCAGTGCCACCACCGGTCGACGTGCCGGAACCAGCCAGCGCTGCGCTGCTGCTCGGCGGCCTGGGCGTCCTGCTCGCATCGCGCAAGCGGCGCCAGGCCCGGTAATCATCATGCTACCGGCAAGGCTGCGCTGAACCAGCCTTGCTATCTTTTCGGCGCTGGCGGCGCAGCCACCGCACCCTGCGTGCGCAGATAGGCCACGATCTCGGCCCCCTGCTTCTCGCTCATGAAGCTGAGAAAACGCATCTTGTTACCCGGTACGACCTTTTCGCTATTGCGAATGAATGCGACCAGCTTCTGCTCGTCCCAGACGAAACCCGCCTGCTTCAACGCCGCCGAGTAGGCATATGCAGGGGCGCTGCCGGCCTTACGGCCCACGATCCCGTTCAACTGCGGCCCGAAACCATTGCGGGCGCCCGCGCCCACCTCGTGACAGTTCGTGCAGCGCGCGAACAGACGGCGGCCGGCATCGACCTGCGCCTGAGCGGGTGCCGATGCGGGTGCCGGTGCCGCCAGCGTCTCGGCCCCGGTTCCCAGCAACAGCGCAACACCAATGATAAACGGGCGCATGATCACTTCACCCGCTGCTTCTCGAGCTTGCGCGCGAGCGTGCGGCGATGCATGCCCAGTCGGCGCGCGGCCTCGGAGATATTGAAATCGGTCTCGGCCAGCACGGCGTGGATGCGTTCCCATTCCAGCGTCTTGATCGACGTCGAGCGGTTGGTGACCTCGATTTCGGCGCTGCCGGCCACGTGCCCGAACGACGCCTCGATATCGTCGGCGTCCGATGGCTTGGCCAGGTACTGGACGGCGCCCAGCTTGATCGCTTCGACGGCAGTGGCGATGCTGGCAAAGCCCGTCAGCACCACGATGAGCATGTCGGGGTCGTGCTCGTGCAGCAATTGCACGCAGGCCAGGCCCGAGGTCTGGCCCTTGAGTTTCAGGTCGACCACGGCGTAGCCGGGATTGTGCTGCGCCAGGATGGCAGCGGCTTCATCATGGCCGGTGGCGCCCAGCACGCGGTAGCCGCGCCGTTCGAATGAGCGGCTCAGCGTGCGGGCGAAGGCTTCGTCGTCTTCGATGATGAGCAGCAGCGGCTCAGGGTTCGGCATCGTTCAGTTCCTCTTCCAGTTCAATGGCCGACATCGGCAATCGCAGCATGACCACGGCGCCGCCTTCCGGCCGGTTGGTCGCCGTCACGGTGCCGCCGAGCTTGCGCACGACGTTCACGGCCAGAAACAACCCCAGACCACCGCCGGGTTTGCCTTTAGTGGACTGGTAGGGTTTGCCAAATTGCGCCAGCATGCTGGGCGCAAAGCCGGGACCACGGTCGAGCACGGACAGCACCAGCGTACGCTCGTCGATGTGCGCATCGAAGCAGACCCAGTCGGGCGAGGCTTCCAGCGCATTGTCGAGCAGGTTGTCGACTGTCTGGCGCAGCGCCGAGTCGCTCGCCACCGGCCAGTCGTCGGCGATGCGATTATTGTACGTGAAAGTGCGCACCGGGCGGCTGGCCTGCCAGCGTTCGACCAGGCCATCGAGAAAGCCCCGCACCGTGGTCCGTTCGGCCGATTCGCCGCGCGCTTCGCCGGCCGAGAGCAGGATGCCGCTGACGATCGACTTGCAGCGCTTGAGCTGGGTCTGCATCTCGGTCAGTTCGCCCAGCAGCTCGGGGTCGTCGCGAAACGCCGGCATGCGTTTCCAGTCGCCCAGGATCACCGAGACGGTCGACAGCGGCGTGCCCAGCTCATGCGCGGCGCCGCTGGCAAGCAGGCCCATGCGCACGATATGTTCTTCTTCGGTTGCGCTCTGACGCAGCGCCGCCAGTTGGGTCGCCTTGTCGCGCACATTGTTCGAGATGCGCGAGACGAACAGCACCAGCAGACCGGCATTGAGCGCGAAGCAGACCAGCAAGCCCTGGACATACAGGCTGCCGATGCCGCGCTCATGGTCGAACGGCAGCGGGAGCGGCTCGGCAAACGCCGCCAGTCCCGCCATGCAGGTGATCGTGATGACGACGATGCTCCAGGTCCATAGCACCTCGAGCAGCACGGCCGAGACAATGACCTGCAGCAGGTACAGAAACGCAAACGGATTGGTGGTGCCGCCGGACAGGTACAGCAGCACGGTCAGGCTCGAGACGTCGACCAGGATGGCCATGAACATCTCGCCGTTCGAGACCGGCCGGCGTTCGTGCCAGCGCAGGTGACTGGCGATATTGAAGGCGATCAGGCACGATAGCACCTGCAGCATGTGCACCAGCGGCAGCGCGATCCCGAACAGCAGGATCGCGACGGCGATGGTGGTGACCTGGCCGATGACGGCGATCCAGCGCAGCTCGATCAGCTGCAGCATGTTCTTGTGGCCGGCGGCGAATTCCACGTTCGCAGCCGCCGCCGACGGCGACGTGCGCGCCGCCCGGGCGAAGAAATCCAGTGGAGATTGCATCGAAACCCGTCCGTTCAGTGCCCCGTGCGCGGCAACGCGGGCGGGACGTTAATCGTTGGCGTCGCGGGAACGCTTCGCCTCGTAGCGGGCCACCCACCACCAGGCTGCGGCCACCATGAGGGCGAGAGCATACCAAGTCAGCGCGTACACGAGGTGATTATTTGGGAACGAGATGACGGTCAGGCCGCCGACGGCGCGCTCGGGCGCCGATGCAGGATCCTGGTTCTTGCCGGCGTCGACGAAAAACGGCGCCGTGCGGGCAGCGTCGAACCCGCGTGCGGCGGTCAAGGCAAGAACGTCGCGCGAGTACCAGCGGTTGCCGGCCGGGTCGTTGTCGCGCAGGAAGCCGCCTTTGGGTTCGCTGATACGCAGCAGACCGGTCAGCTTGACGGGCTCGCCCGGGGCGGCGCAGGCATCCGGCCCGGCCGTGCGCGCCGGGAAGCGCGTGGCGATATCGCCCGACGACGGGATGAAGCCGCGATTGACAAACACGATGTGGCCCTCGTCCGTGCAGAACGGCGTGAGCAGCCAGAAGCCCGCGCCCAGCTCGGACAGAGCCTGGACGGGTGCGGTGAATTGGTAGAGATAGTGACCCGACAGGGCAACGGCCCGGTATTCGTCGGATTCTTTGGAAATCTGCGGCCACTGCGCTACCGGAGGAAGCGCAGCGGGCGCCGCATGAACGCGCGCATCGACGCGTTCGATCAGGTCCAGTTTCCATTGCAGGCGAAACACCTGCCAGGTCCCCAGAACTGCAAACAGCACGAGCAGCAGCAGGGCCAGCACCGCCACCAGACGTCGCACGAAGGGCGAACGCCGTGGCGGGGGCTGATCCTGCGCCGACAGGGTCGGCGGCTGCTGCGCGTGCATTACCACGGTCAGGTCATGTCGGAGGTGTTTTCAGCACCCATGCCCGGCATCATGTTGGTGTTCATGTGGTGCATGACCCAGATCGAGCCCGACATCACGATGACCAGCAGCACCAGCGTCAAGACCAGTGCCATCATGTTCCAGCCGCCTTCTGCCTTCGAATTCAAGTGAAGGAAGTAGACCATCTGGACCACCAGCTGGACCGCGGCGAAGCCGAGGATGACCCAGCGGGTCATGTCCGGGGCCAGCACATTGCCCATCACCAGCCAGAACGGAATCGCGGTGAGGATCAGCGACAGCGCGAAGCCGATTGCGTAATCCTTGCCACTGTAGTGGATCTGGTAGCTGTCATGACCATGATGACCATGGTCGTGCTCGTTATGATGATCGCTCATGGCAGCACTCCCATCAGGTAGACAAAGGTAAACACGAAGATCCAGACCAGATCCAGGAAGTGCCAGAACAGCGACAGGCAGGCCAGGCGACGGAAGTTTTCCGGCGTCATGCCGTGCTTGGACAGCTGCACGAACAGGGTCACCAGCCACACGATACCGAACAGCACGTGCAGACCGTGGGTACCGACCAGCGAGAAGAACGCGGTCAGGAAGCCCGAACGCTGTGGACCGGCGCCCAGGTGGATCAGGTGCTGGAATTCATAGATTTCCAGCGACAGGAACGCCACGCCCAGCAGGCCCGTGACGACCAGCCACAGCTTGGTCTTGCCCACGTTCTTGGCTTGCGCCGAGATCATGGCCATGCCGAAGGTGATCGACGACACCAGCAGGAAGCCGGTGTTGAGTGCGATCAGCGGCAGTTCGAACAGCTCGGCGCCGGTCGGGCCGCCCGCGTAGTTGCGGCCCAGCACGGCGTAGGCAGCGAAGAGCGATGCGAACAGCAGGCAGTCGCTCATCAGGTAGAGCCAGAAGCCGAGCAACGTGCCCTGCTCCGGGTGGTGCTCCCGCGCCATGTAGCGCGCGGTCACTTCGGCGGGGGTCAACCCGCCTGTCATGGTTGCTTTAATTTCAGACATGGCTTTCCAGCATACGAGTACGTGCGGTTTCGGTCTTCAGGACTTCTTCGGCCGGAATGTAGAAATCGCGTTTGTAGTTGAAGGTATGGGCAATGATCGTACCGAGCAGGACGATGAACGCCCCGATCACGAGAGCCCACATATGCCAGATGATGGCAAAGCCGACCGCGCACGCCAGTGCCGAGATCACGAAACCGGCCCAGGTGTTCTTGGGCATGTGGATCGCGACGAAATCGGCGAGCGGACGCTGGTAACCGTTCTTCTTCATGTCAGCGAAGGTGTCGTTGTCGTGCACCACCGGCGTGAACGCGAAGTTGTAGTCAGGTGGTGGCGACGAGGTCGACCATTCCAGCGTACGGCCATCCCACGGATCGCCCGTGAAATCGCGCAGACGTGCGGTGTTGCGGTCACGGAAGCTGACATACAGTTGCATCAGCAGCGCGCCGATACCACCAGCGATCATCAGGGTGCCCAGGAACGAAATCTGGAACAGCCACTGGACCGACATGTCATCGAAGTGACTCACGCGGCGGGTGTAGCCCATGAAGCCCAGAATGTATGGCGGCGTGAACGCAACCCAGAAACCGATCGACCAGAGCCAGAACGACACGGTGCCCCAGAATTTGTCGAGCTTGTAGCCAAACGCTTTCGGGAACCAGTAGTTCAGACCCGCGAAGATACCGAACACCACGCCACCGATAATCACGTTGTGGAAGTGAGCGATCAGGAACAGCGAGTTGTGCAGCACGAAGTCGGCCGCAGGAATCGCCAGCATCACGCCGGTCATGCCGCCGATGGTGAAGGTCAGCATGAACGAAATCGTCCACATCATTGGCAGTTCGAAACGGATCTGGCCGCGGTACATCGTGAACAGCCAGTTGAACAGCTTCGCGCCGGTCGGGATCGAGATGATCATCGTCGTGATACCGAAGAACGCATTGACGCTGGCGCCCGAACCCATCGTGAAGAAGTGGTGCAGCCAGACCAGGTACGACAGCACCATGATGACGCAGGTCGCGTAGACCATCGAGGTGTAGCCGAACAGGCGCTTGCCGCAGAAGGTCGAGACCACTTCGGAGAAGATACCGAACGCTGGCAGGATCAGGATGTAGACCTCAGGGTGACCCCAGATCCAGATCAGGTTCACGTACATCATTGCGTTGCCGCCACGGTCGTTCGTGAAGAACGCGGTGTCGAACAGGCGGTCCATGCCCAGCATGGCCAGCACGGCAGTCAGGATCGGGAAGGTCACGACGATCAGGATGTTGGTGCACAGCGAGGTCCAGACGAAGACTGGCATCTTCATCAGGCCCATGCCCGGTGCGCGCATCTTGATGATGGTGACGATCAGGTTCACACCGGACAGCAAGGTACCGACACCCGCGATCTGCAATGACCAGATGTAGTAGTCGACGCCTACCCCCGGACTGGCCAGGATGCCCGACAGCGGCGGATATGCGAGCCAGCCGGTACGTGCGAATTCACCGACGAACAGGGATGCCATGATCAGCACGGCGCCCATCGTGGTCATCCAGAACGAGAAGTTGTTCAGGAACGGGAAGGCCACGTCGCGCGCACCGATCTGCAGTGGCACCACGTAGTTCATCAGGCCCGTCACGAACGGCATCGCCACGAAGAAGATCATGATCACGCCGTGGGCGGTGAAGACCTGGTCGTAGTGGTGCGGCGGCAGGAAGCCGGCGTTGTCGCCAAAGGCGAGCGCCTGCTGGGCACGCATCATCAGGGCGTCGGCGAAGCCGCGCAGCAGCATGACCAGACCGAGGATCATGTACATGATGCCGATTTTCTTGTGGTCGATACTGGTGATCCAGTCTTTCCACAAGGAGCCCCACAGGCGGAAGTAGGTCAGGATGCCCACGAGGGCAATACCGCCTACGATCACACCTGCGAAGGTAGCAAGCAGGATCGGCTCATGGAAGGGAATCGCGTCCCAGCCAAGCCGACCGAAGATAAACTTCGTCAAGTCGAAAGTGTCTTGCATGGTTACTTCTTCACAGTGTTAAAAGGGGCGACGCACATTTCCAGCGCCTCGGCCAGCATGGACTTGCCATCCTTCGGCAGCTGGCGGATGGCCGCGGCCATTTCGTTGCGCTTGTGATCCTCGTGCATTTGCTGGTTCATGCACATGGTGCCTTCAGCAACGCAGCGGTTCAGGATGCGGTTGAACAGCGCGGGCTCGACCTGTGCGTAGTGGCGCACCGGCTCCTTGGCGGTCGGCTTTTCGAGCACCATGTAGTCAGCGCGGTCGAGCACTTCGGTACCAGTCTTCATTTCCTTGACCCAGGTGTCGAAATCGGCCTGCGTCACGCCCTTGTAGGCAAACTTCATGTGCGAAAAACCGTCGCCGCTGAAGTTGGCCGAGAGGCCGCGATAATCGCCGGTCTTGTTCAGCACCGCGTTCAGTTCCGTCTCCATGCCCGGCATCGCGTAGATCATGCCAGCCAGGGTCGGGATGTAAAACGTGTTCATCACGGTCGACGACGTGATCTTGAAGCGCACCGGCACGTCGATCGGGGTCACCAGGTGATTGACCGACGCGATGCCCTGTTCCGGATAAATGAACAGCCATTTCCAGTCCAGCGCCACCACTTGCACTTCCAGTGGTTTGACCGACGCGGCGAGCGGCCGGTTGGCATCGATACGGTCGAGCGGACGATACGGGTCGAGCTTGTGGGTACTGACCCAGGTAATCAGGCCCAGCACGATGATGATCAGAAGTGGTGCGCCCCAGATGATCAGTTCGAGCTTGGTCGAATGGTCCCAGTCAGGTTCGTAGGCCGCGTTGGCGCCCTTGCGGTAGCGCCAGGCGAACCAGACGACCAACAGCATCACCGGAATGATGATGATCAACATTAATAGAACCGATATGACGATCAGATCGGCCTGCTGCTTTGCTATATCGCCGGTGGGATTCATTACGACGGTATTGCAGCCAGCAAGCGCTGCAAGAAGAAGTAATGGCAGTCCGCGGCGGACAATTTGTGGAATCATGCTAGGTATCTAACGTTACATGGAGGGAGAGCGTGCTACTGTACTGCCAACGGTCGTCAAAGAACATTGGACAGTTTGTCCCACCCTTTGCCATAATGCAATTTTAACAATAGTGTTACCCACAATAGTGGCGACCGCGACACGACTTTTGGAGAATTAACCATGCACAGCACTACCCACGGCAGCGACGACGCCGCTCCAATCACGAGCCCGAACAGCGGCGCACGTAACATCAACGCCCGCGACGAACACATTTCCCCCGGCGACATCGCCGTTGGCGTCATTGTCGGTCGTTCCGCGGAGTACTTCGAATTCTTTGTGTATGCCATCGCTTCGGTGCTGGTGTTCCCGTCGATCTTCTTCCCGTTTGCCGATCGCCTCGAAGGCACACTGTACGCCTTTGTCATTTTCGCGTTCGCCTTCATCGCGCGTCCGTTCGGCACGCTGCTCTTCATGTGGATCCAGAAACGCTGGAGCCTCGACATGAAACTGTTGATCGCCCTGTTCATGATGGGCACCTGCACCGTCGTCATCGCCCTGCTCCCGAGCTATAGCGAAATTGGCGGCGCCGCCATCGTGATGCTGGCACTGCTGCGCATCGGCCAGGGCCTGGCCCAGGGCGGTTCGTGGGATGGTCTGCCATCGCTGCTGGCCCTGTCGGCACCTGAAGGCAAGCGCGGCTGGTACGCAATGCTGGGTCAGCTGAGCGCACCACTCGGCTTCGTCATCGCCGCCGGCGTGTTCGCTTACCTGATCGGCAACCTGTCGCAGGAAGACTTCCTGACCTGGGGCTGGCGCTTCCCGTTCTTCGTCGCCTTCGCCATCAACGTCGTCGGTCTGTTCGCCCGCCTGCGTCTGGTCTCGACCACCGAGTATGCACGCCTGCTCGACACCAACCACATGACGCCAGCCCCGGTCGGCGAACTGATGCGTAATCAGGGCACCAACATCGTCATCGGCGCCATGACCGCACTGGCCAGCTACGCGCTGTTCCACCTGGTCACCGTGTTCCCGCTGTCGTGGATCCAGCTGTACGATACCCGTCCGGTCGAGTCGTTCCTGCTGGTCCAGATGGCTGGCGCTGTGCTTGCCGCGCTGGGCATCCTGGCCTCGGGCTATATCGCCGACAAGGTCGGTCGTCGCACGACGCTCGGCACGCTGGCTGCTCTGATCGCGCTGTTCTCGGTCTTCGTGCCATCGCTGATCGATGGCGGCACCGCTGGCCAGAACACCTTCATCCTGGTTGGCTTCACCCTGCTGGGCCTGTCGTATGGCCAGGCAGCGGGCGCCACGACGTCGAACTTCCAGAAGCACTTCCGCTACACCGGTGCGGCACTGACGTCGGATCTGGCATGGCTGGTCGGCGCGGCGTTTGCCCCGCTGGTCGCCCTGGGTCTGTCGGCCAACTTCGGCCTCGGCTACGTCAGCCTGTACCTGCTGTCGGCAGCCGTGGCCACGCTGGCTGCGCTGAGCCTGAACCGCAAGCTGGAAATTCGTGACTGATCTGCCTTGCTCTTTTTGGCACTAACGACAGCGGCCCTTCGGGGCCGTTGTTGTTTTCGGCTGCCTGCACAGGTCATGAACCGGTCACATTACCAAATACAACATTGCATTCCAGCTAGCAATCTTTGCTGATGGTATGATCTTCACAGCCGACACGCGTGTGACCCTACGGCCCGCGCTACAGTGACCTGTTCGCGCATCCATCGACGGATGGCGACGCTGGCACTTGCCCCAACCGCTACCGCGCGCCCGGCCTGTCTGCCGCTTGGCACGACATCACGGAGCCCAGCCCGGTACACGGGACGTGGCCGTATTTCATCCTGTTCTCACGATCGCACAACCATGAAACTGCATCTGTCACTGCTGGCTGGCGCCCTTTTCGTCACGCAATCGGCCGTCGCCGCCCCGCCGGCTTGCTACAATTTTTCTCCGGTTAATCAGTTCAATGTCCAGGTGTCGGCCAGCTACTGGAATCCGATCATCAGCTACGTCTCGGCCCGCAGCAAGGTCTGCATGAAGCTCAAGCTGGGCCGCACGTCGGCCGACACGACCAGCTTCGTACTGGCCCGCGAAGTCGACTTCGCGTTCACCAATCACCTGTTCAGCCCGGATCGGGACAAGATGGGCTGGACGGTCTTTGGACGCCGCAACGCGCCGCCCGTGCATGCGCAGATCGTGGTGCCGGCGGACTCGCCGATCAAGGACCTCAAGGAACTGGCCGGCGCCGCCGTGAGTTTCCCAGGCGCGGAGGCGCTGGTTGCCTACAAGGTCAATTACGCGCAACTGCTGCGTGCCAATATCCCCGTCAACGTCGTGTTCGCGGGCAATCAGGATGCCGCGTTCACGCAGCTGTTCGCCGGCATGGTCAAGGCCGTCGGTGCAAATTCGCAGCTGGTGGCGAACTGGAGCGGCCGCGAAGGCAGCGCGTTTCGCGTGTTGTGGAGTTCGGCGCCATTCAATGATCTCGCGCTGATGGCCTCGCCACGGGTGCCGGCCGACCAGGTGCGCGCCGTCGCCAATGCCTTCCTCACGATGCACACCGACCCGGAAGGCAAGCGCGTGCTTGCCGAAGCGGGGGCGCTCGTGCACGCCCCGGTGCCGCTGTCGTTCGTCGCCGCCAGCCAGGCCGACTACGCCAGCTACCGCGCGTTCTACGCCGACGCGCCGGCCAGCCTGCGGTGACACGTCTCGCCATGATATTTGCTCCGCTGCGCCTGCTCAAGCGCGTCTTCCTGCCGCGTTCCCTGATGGGGCGCGTATTCGGCGTGTTTGCGGCCACGATGCTGCTCCTCTTGGTGGCGGGTCTGGGCATGTTCTACCGCTACCAGTACCTGCAGCACATCGAAGAGACGCAGGACAATGCGCTGATGCTGGTCGAGGCGGTGATCCAGCCGATCGAAGAAAGCGTGGTCATCGGCGATTACGACACGGTCAAGCGCACGCTGGGCAAGATGCTCGTCAAATCGCCCTTCAACCGCGCCCAGTTCCTCGAGGTCGGTGGCGGTGCCATCAGCCTGGAGGCGCAGGACATCCAGCACGCAGCACCGCCCGACTGGTTCACGGCGCTGATCGTCGAGCGGTTCTACGATGTCAACCGCGTCATCACGGTCGGTGGCAAGGATTACGGCGTCATGCGCCTGTCGTTCGACGTGACCAAACTGGCGGCCCAACTGTGGCAGCTCATCATCGAAACCGCGGCGGTGGCCTCGGTGCTGGCCTCGGCCAGCCTGCTCATGATGCGCGTGCTGCTGCGCCGCTGGCTGGACCGTCTTGGCGGCCTGCGCGCCTTTGAACACGACGTCGCCGCCGGCCTGGTCACCGCCGAGGCGCCGTTGCACGATGACGCGCCGCTCGAGATCCAGGAAGCGATCCTGGCCGTCAACCGCGGCACTGCCAGTCTGCGCGTGCAGTACGGCGAGCGCATCGAGCTCCTGATGAATTCGCTCGTCCAGCACAAGAGCGCAATGGACCAGGCCGCGATCGTGTCCGAGATCGATGTCGACGGCCGCATCGTCGTCGTCAACGACCAGTTCATCGCCAACAGCGGCCTGTCGCGCGACGAGGTCGTTGGTCAACCCCTGGCGCACCTGACCATCCCCGGCCCGCTGCCAGCCTGGGCACCCGGGCCGAACGTCTGGAAAGGCGACGTCATGATCGCCGGGCGCGATCGCACGCTGCAATGGCACCGCACGATCGTGCCGATGTTCGATGCGGGTGACACGGTGCGCTATATCTGTATCGATATCGACATCACCGAGCGCAAGGCCTTCGAGCGCACGATCCTGGCGACGGCCCGCCGCGAAAACCTGATCGCCGAGCTGGGCCGCGTGGCCCTGACGGCGACCGACCTGCACCATGTGTTCCGGGAGGCCATCCAGGCCGCGGCGGGCGGCCTGGATGCGCCGAGCGCGGCGCTGTTCGCCCTCGAACCGGCGCCGATCGGACGCTCACTGGTGATCCGCGCGGGCAGCGGCGCCCTGGCCTCGGCCACTGGGTTTGCCCTGGATTGCCCGCTGGGGCCGATGCCGCAGCAGGCGCCGGCCGACCTGCTGCGCCCGCTGTTTGCCACGGTCGGCGCTGCCTACCAGGTACGCAGCAGCGTCGATGCCTGCGTGATTTGTACGGAAAGCCCGTTTGGCGTACTGGGCGTCTTCTCGGACGATGCCCGCCAGTTCGGCGCGGACGACCGCAACTTCCTGCGCAGCATCGCGCACATCCTGGCCACCACGATCGAGCGCCACACGGCCCAGCAGCGCCTGACCTATCTGGCGCAGTACGACGCCTTGACCGACCTGCCGAACCGGCGCTACCTGTCCGAGTCGCTCGACCTGGCCATCGGTGCGGCCGCCGCGCAGGCGCGCCGCACCGGTGTCATGTTCATCGATCTGGACCACTTCAAGAAAGTCAACGACATGCTGGGGCATGGCGTCGGTGACCAGTTGCTGGTGCTGGCCACCAAGCGTCTGCAGGCTTGCGCGCGGCCGGGCGATCTGGTTGCGCGGCTGGGTGGGGACGAATTCGCCCTGATCCTGCCCGACGTCGTGGAAGACGGCGACATCGGCGCGCTGTGCACCAGCATCATCGAGGCGCTGGCTGCGCCGTTCCTGCTGCAGGGCCAGCAATTGTTCGTCTCAGCCAGCATCGGCATTGCGCGCTACCCGGAAGACGGCGCCAGCGCAGAGGCGCTGCTCAAGAGCGCGGATACCGCCATGTATGCGGCCAAACACCATGGCCGTGGCAATTTCCAGTTCTTCAGCGCCGCCATGCACGATGCGACCACCCAGCGCATCAAGCTCGAAGCCGAGCTGCACCAGGCACTGGAGCGGCGCGAGTTCCTGCTGCACTACCAGCCGAAGCTGGATCTGGTCACGGGCAAGACCAGCGGCTTCGAGGCGCTGCTGCGCTGGAACCACCCGCAACGCGGCCTCGTGCCGCCGCTCGAATTCATCTCGGTTCTCGAAGATACGGGGCTCATCATCGCGGTCGGCGAATGGGTCGTGGCAGAAGTCTGCCGTCAGCTCGGCGCCTGGCGCGCCGACGGCTCCCCCATCGTACCGGTCGCGATCAACCTGTCGGCACGCCAGCTCGAGCAGGACGACCTGGCCGCAACGATCGAGCGGATCGTGACCGCCAGTGGCATCGCGCCAGCACTGCTCGAGTTCGAGCTGACCGAATCGATGCTGATGGTGAACCCGGACGCTGCCGTCGCGATTCTGGGACGGATCAAGGCCCTGGGCATGCGCCTGTCCATCGACGATTTCGGCACCGGCTATTCGAGCCTTGCGTACCTGAAACGCTTCCCGCTCGATGCGCTCAAGATCGACCGCACCTTCGTGCGCGACCTGCCGCATGACAGCGACGACGCTGCGATCACCCGCGCTGTCATCAACCTGGCGCACAGCCTGAATCTGAAGGTGGTGGCGGAAGGCGTGGAAAATCTCGAGCAGCTGTGCGAACTGAAGCACTTTGGCTGCGACGAAATCCAGGGCTACTATGTCGATCGGCCGTTGGTGCCCGCCCGTTGTTTCATGCGGGCCGACAGCGCGCCGCCGCTGGGGACGCAGCGCGACGCCGCGCTGGTGATGTAAGCGGGCCGGCGCTGGCGGGCCGATCAGGCCAGCGCCGTATCCAGTACCGTCATCACGATGAACCCGATGACCAGCGCAATGCTGGCCTGGGTGCCATTGCCCGACTGGCGCGATTCGGGGATCACGTCATTGACGATGACGAGCAGCATGGCGCCGGCAGCGGCAGCCAGCGCATACGGCAGCAGACCAGCCGCGATACCGATCAGCGCGACCCCGAACACGGCAGCGATCGGCTCGATCAGCCCCGACACAATGCCCATGCCAACAGCGGCGAGGCGGCTGTAGCCAACGGAGTGCAGCGCCAGCGCCACGACCAGGCCTTCGGGCACGTCCTGGATCGATACACCGGTGGCCAGTGACGTGGCTTTTTCGAGGTCGATGCCGGCAAAAGCGACGCCAATGGCCAGGCCCTCCGGCATGTTATGCAGCGCAACGGCCCAGACGAACAGCCATGCGCGCCGCAACGACACCTGGTCGGGATCGGTAGAGAGGATGCTGTCGGTATGGACTGCGCGGCTCATCAGAAGAATCGCGCCAGCGCCGGCCAGGATGCCCGCGCCGACCATCAAGCTGGATTCCCAGCTGCCTGCCCCGGCCGACGAGGCTGCGTTCAGTGCCGGAATGACGAGCGAAAATGCGGTGGCGCCCAACATGACACCGGCGCCGAAACCGAGGAATGAATCGTAGGTACGACGCGAAAAATTCTGTGCAAACAAGACGGGCAAGGTGCCAAGCGCGGTGGCTGCTGCCGCGGCGCTGCCGCCCAGCAAGGCGGCCAGCATCTTCGGGTTGGCATTCATGAACTGCTCGATCATGCTGCCGATCAGGACAAACAGGACAACGGTGCAGATACCAGCAATGATGACGCGACGTGTGGTGAGCCAGCTCGGCATGCCGCGGTGTGGTGGGGCTTTCTCGACTTGACTATCCATGCGGCTTCCTGATAACTGAATGCCGCCTGCCACAGATCATGTGGCAGGCGGCGTGGGCGTACGCTATGCGTTTTGCTTACGTTGTTTTTTTGACGCTGGCCTTCTTTTTCTTGGCAATACCGGTATCGTCGAGCGGACCGCCGCGTGATGCCACGGTGGGTTCACCCATTGCATTTCCGCTACTGCCACCTATCGTACCACCGGATGCAGATTGCATCATGCCCAGTTCGGAACCGGTGCGCGGCATGGCCATCGGGTCCGACAGCGTGCGCGCCGCCATCATTTCCAGCACGTCGATATCCTCGGTTGGCAGCGCCACTTCAGCATCACCCGCACCGCCATCGACGGCCATCTGCTTGTCGCGGTCGCTGATGAAGTCCCAGTCGGCGCCCTGGTTCCATGCACCGCGCACTTCGCCCTCGCCCTGCGACATATTGTAGTAGACGCTGGCAAACGTCGGCACCACAGGCATTTTGCCGGGCGGGAAGTTTGGCTCCATTGCGTACAGCGCTTTCTCGAATGATTTCATGTGCGCCACTTCGCGCGTCATCAAAAAGCCAAGCGCCTCTTTGACGCCCGGGTCGTCGGTCAATGAAATCAGCCGCTCGTAGACAATCTTGGCGCGCGCTTCAGCGGCGATGTTCGAGCGCAGATCGGCGCTTGGCTCGGTGATCGAGTCGATGTACGCGGCCGTCCAGGGCACACCCGCCGAATTGGTCAGCGGCACACCGGCGCCATACAGCACCTGCGTGATGTGACTGTCGTTACCGGCCCCCGTGATGCTGCGATAGGTATCGGCCTCCATGTCGACACCTTCGGCCAGCCGGCCTTTGGCGCCCTTGTTGAGCATCGCGACAATGTTGCCGATGACTTCGAGGTGGCTGAGTTCTTCGGTGGCGATATCGAACAGCAGGTCCTTGCGGCCTGGATCGTCCTCGGCGACCGCCTGCGTGAAGTAGCGCATGGCGGCGGCGAGCTCGCCCTGCGGGCCGCCGAACTGTTCGAGCATCAGGTTCGCCAGGCCGGGATTGGGGCCGCTGACGCGGACGGTGTATTGCAAACGCTTATTGTGAGCAAACATAAAAGTATCCTCATATGGGTGTTCATCCTTGCGGCACGCGTCATGCGTGACCGTCCAGGACGGGCCGTCGTCAAGATCGGCAGCCCAGTGAACCCATAATCGCATGACAACTATTGGTCATCCATCAGGTGTAATCCCGAGTCCGTGTAGGATTAATTTGACACGATGTTATTTCAAATCAATATTTGCACCCGGCAGACAGCCTGTGCAATCTGGAACATGACTGACAAGGCACCGGCGTGCGCGCCTACAGTCATCTCGACCGACGTGCCCCACGATAGCGGACAAACAATCACATCGGGGGTACTACCATGTTCAATCTCAAGCAACTCAGCCCAACCATCACTGACATGATCCGCTTCGATCATTCGCACGTGATGGTCACGTTCCACCAATATTCGAGCGACAAGAGCCCGACCGTCAAGAAGGCACTGGCCGACACGATTTGCGATGCACTGGAAATCCATGCAACGCTGGAAGAAGAGATTTTCTACCCGGTGATGCGACGCGAAGATGCGAAGCAGCCGTTCATCCACGAGGCTGAACCGGAACACGATGAAATGCGTCGCCTGATCGCCCAGCTGCGCCGCACCAGCGGCGCCGATCCTCGCCACGACGATCTGGTCATGGAATTGATGCGCGACGTGATCCACCACGTGGCCGATGAAGAAACCCGCCTGCTGCCCGATGCCGAGAACATCCTTGGCAAGGCGCGCCTGTCGGAACTGGGTGCTGCAATGACGCGTCGCCGTCTCCAGCTCGTCGGGCCGAAGGCAGGCAAGCTGGCCAAGGAACATCTGGTCGGCTTCTCGGGCAGCAGCGCGGCGCTGGCTGTCGGTGTCGTCGGCGCCCTGATTGCCGCCTTCGCGCTGACGCCAAAGACAACCTCCAACAACAAATCAGCAGAGGCATAACGCGCGCAGTCGCCTTTACCTGATGCGATGCAACACCGTCCCTGGCAACGGCGACGGTGTTTTTTTTGGCGCTCTACAGGTCGGGATAAAGGACTGGCAACTATCGGCCGAGGCCACGTTAAGACCATGCAGGTGCTGCAATGAACAACTGCAGCTCTTCACAGGCGCTTACCCGTTCGAAGTCGATGGTGGCTACCAGAAAGTAGCGCAGTGGATTGAGCGTCAGCGGGCCTTAGTCTGTCAGACCGGCCATGGCCCAAGCCATTTTCAGCAAGTGGTACACCGGCGAAAACGCCGTCGTGAAGTTCGGCACCATCCGGTCGAGCGGCGTGCGCTGCAACGGACTCATCACGGCGGCCATACTGATCGCGCGCCAGAACTTGTGTGGACCAACAATAAAGTTCGACAGAAGCCCTTTTAAGAACCTGGCCGATTCCAACGAGCTGGTGTGCGAACAAAGTTTGACACAAACAGTCGTCGACGTCTTCCATGTCCGCGGTAGCAACAATAAAGTTTGACACAACTACCTGTCCCCGTAGGCCAACGCGACCGGCTGCTTTCGACCCAAAGCAGACGGCGACAATGTAGCTATTTTGACTGCTGTGCCCCATATCGTAAGCCGTCTATGAGCAATCGAATCATCCGCTCGGTGTGCTGCACGCCTTCGTCATCCGCTGACACGGAAAGGTTGCCGATGGCGCGTAACAAATCATAAGGCGCAACGTCCCCACGCGTTTCTCCGGCATCGGTGGTGGCGTTGAGGAGCGTTGTCAATGTCGGCTCAAACCGGTCACGGAAATACGCTGGTAGCGTAGCAAACGTGGCGTCGCCGGAACGAAGTGCGGCCGCCAACCCCTGCTTAGTCGCAAGGAAGCGGGTATAGCGCATCAGCCAGCCCGCAAGTGCTTCGATCGGTTCGCCTGCCGCGGATAGAGGCGCCGCCGCGTCGGCGCAGGCATCAACCTCGCGCCGGAAAACTGCTGCCACCAGATCCGCGCGGGTTGGAAATCGTCGGTACAACGTGCCAAGGCCGACACCTGCTTGCCCTGCAATCTCTCGTATCGGCGCATCAACGCCCGACGTCGCGAAAACATGTTTGGCCGCTTCGAGTATTGCTTCCTCATTCCTGCGTGCGTCAGCACGCAGTCGCGGCGATGCCGATCCAGCAGAGGTGGCGTAAGCCGCTTCACTATGCTCAACACTATTTTGATGATTCACATTATTCACTATTTTGCCTCCTTGACAAACGGATCGATGATCCATATTATATAAGTTGATCAACGTTCCACTTATGACGATCAATGCGCTGAGATATCCAATTATAACCAAAGCGGATCAACGATCCGATCCGTAAATGAGGTGTCTTTAAACATGTCTATTTCAGCACTCGAGGACACAAGGCGACAAGTAAGTACCCCCGCGCCCGTCTTTTCTGTAGCTCCCATCGTTCTGCGAGCTGCCGGCCGTGGCTTCGATTTGCAAGTCCGTGTCACGGCGCCCATGCTGGGCGTCGCGCTGCCGATCATTATCTTCTCGCATGGAAACGGCCAGTCGTTACACGCTTATGCGCCCCTCGCCAATTATTGGGCTGCACATAATTTTGTCGTGATCCAGCCCACTCATCTTGATTCGCGCATGCTTGGTCATGCTCAGGACGATCCACGGCGGCCGCAATTTTGGCGGTTCCGCGAAGATGATCTCTTGCGGGTCCTTGATGGCTTACAGCACATCGAGGATGCTGTGCCTATGCTGCGTGGCCGACTTGATCGCACGCGCATCGCTGTCGCAGGGCATTCATGGGGTGGCCAGACTGCCAGTACGTTGCTCGGTGCAACTCACCCAGATCCAGATAACGGTTTAGTTGTAAATCGAAGGGATGCGCGTGTTTCGGCCGGTGTGCTGATGGCTGTGCCGGGCGCGGGCGGCGAAAATCTGAGCGAATTTGCCCGCCTTAATTATCCTTTTATGCATCCCGATTTTTCGGCGATGACAACACCGACACTCATCATCGCCGGCGACAGCGACAAAGGCGGCTTGAGCACGCGCGGACCGGGCTGGTGGCGGGACGCTTACGATCTTGCCCCCTCGCCCAAAGCGCTGTTGACCACGTTCGGTGGCCAGCATTCTCTTGGCGGCATTCCTGGCTACGAGTCTCGCGAGACGACGGATGAACGGCCAGAACGTGTCGCCGCAATCTTGCGCCTGTCGACCGCTTTTCTACGCAGCGCGCTTTATCCCGGCAATCTGGCTTGGCCGGAAGCGAGCGCTGCAATGGTCAATACCCCCTTACCAGAAGGCAGAATCGAGACGAAATAACACCGGGACACAGGTCAGTTTCTTACCCTGCACGACGCGCAGTTCACTCAACATTTATTTATTTCACCAGGAGTTTTACATGAAAACGATACTGATTACCGGTTCCTCATCCGGCATCGGTCTGGCAACAGCCCGTTACTTCCTCGACCGCGATTGGACGGTAGTGGCGACGATGCGCGTGCCACAAACTGACGTTTTGCCGGAATCGGAGCGACTGCGCATTATTACGCTGGACGTGACGGACCCCAGCAGTATTGCTCGTGCCGTAGACAAGGCCGGTCCAATTGACGCGCTTGTCAATAATGCGGGGGCAGGTTTGATGGGCGCGCTCGAAGGGGTATCGATGGACGCGGCGCGTCAGCTTTTCGAGCTCAACACGTTTGGTCCAATGGCAATGACGCAATCCTTCCTGCCAGGTTTTCGGGCGCAAGAGTCAGGCGTCATTGTCAACGTTTCATCCGCAGTAACACTCAAACCACTGCCGCTGTTGTCAGCCTACACCGCAAGCAAGGCCGCCACCGAAGCGTTCAGCGAAGGCCTGGCGCTCGAGTTGGATCAATTCGGAGTGCGCGTAAGACTGGTCATACCCGGGCGTGCGCCGGAAACCTCATTCAGTGCATCAGCACGTACCCGCTCACAAAACGGCATTCCCGAAGCGTATGCTAATTGGGCGAAGAAGGTATTCTCTGCACCGCAACCCCAAATGGTTGAAGTTACAACCGCCGACGACGTCGCTGAAGCAGTTTGGGAGGCCGTGACCAATCCGTCTTCACCATTTCGCATTCCGGCCGGTGCTGACGCCGTCGCGCTCGCTAGTTAACACGAGTACATCAATCTTGACGGCTGCTTGGGGTACCTTTAACGCGACCCGAGCAGTTCTGCTTGTATGAAACCAACACCGAAATGGTTGTCGATAAGTTTCGTTTATACGAACGTCTGCTTTTGGCCTTGGATTCAACCGGCCATTTAGCCAAGCATATCAGGTCACCAAGGCGAAAGGTCGCGAACTGTCACGAAAGGCAGCGTCGCCGTCGGCAGCGGCAAGAACATCGATCATGCCCTCAAGCGCTGGCCGGCTCTGGAGCACTACGTCAGCTCCGGCACTTACCCGCTAGACAACAATCCAGCCTAGAACGCGATCCGTCCAATCGCCATCGGCAAGAAGAACTGCCTGTTTGCCCGCTGGCTGGCCAACACCCTCGACAAACTGCCGACTTGCCCAAGCAGCAAGATCGATTCGCTGCTGCCATTTGCGGACTCTCAACCAGCTTGATTCGGCTGTGAAGGTGGGGCGGCTGACCGCTTACGCATGGCCCTGAGTGTCCATGTCTCGACCGGCTATACGCCCTTCCCCGCTGGCATTCGGCAAGCAGCACCTGATGTGGGAACGCATGGTGAACCTGGTCGACATGGCGCTCTACACGGCCAGGTCGTACGGCCGCAACCGGGCATATGGCGTGCGCGGCTTCGCCGATGCCCTGCTGGGTAGCCTGGATGCGATCAAACAGAACCCGGTACTCGCCTGGCGCACCGGCCAGGTCGGGCTGTCGACCGTGATGGGCGGACGCGATACGCCGCGCGCTTGAGCGAGCGGCTGAACCGCGCGGGGCTCGGTCTGTTAGAAGCCGACCTTCAGGCCGACTGACACCACGTCGGCCTTGGCGCCGATCTCCGGCTGCTTGCCATAGCGCTCATATTCGCCGACCAGCGACAGGTTCTGGCCCAGCGCATACTGCAGGCCAACCGCGCCGTACACGCCATTGTCGTTGTCCGAATAGCTGGCGCCGTTGGACGACAGGTTGACCTTGCGCTCGTTACGGGCCACGCCCAGCTTGCCATAGGCCGACAGGCGCTCGTTCAGCGGCACCGCATACTTGGCAGCGACATAGCTGCTGGAACTCTTGACTTCTCCCTGTCCGAAACCTGACGTCGAGAAGACATTGACATCTTGGTTGCCGAAGCGGGTATAGCCGGCCTCCAGGGCCCAGTTCTGGTCGACGTTATAGCCTGCGAATACCTTGCCGCCGGCCTTCCAGTCGTCATCTGCGGAGCGGTTCTCGGCACCGGCCACTGCCACGCCCAGGTAGGTGCGCGAGGCCCAGTCGGGGCCGAGCCCAGTGGTCGTCGTCTGGGCTTGGGCGGATGCGATGGCGGTCATGCCGACCGCGAGCGCGATCAGGAGCTTGTTCATGGTCTTGTTCCTTGGTCTGGTTCGCAGTTCCCAATGAATTGCGTAGCGAAAAGATACATCGCGACGAGCCTGGTCCGAACAGCGGATGCGTAAGCACTTGTAACGAAACGCCACGGTCGACGGCCCGTCGGCGCGCTGCATGTCTCACATTCGGGGGTTGCCGTACTGATGCGCACTGTACGCCAACAATTCGTGCAAGATGCAATATATGCATTTTGTTACGCCTGGATACAAGATCGCCTTGGCAGACCTGGAGCGAACGATAAAGGGACTACGACAAGAGGGCGACATCGCATCGCGACAATGAGTCGCGCATAGACCCAACGTACAGGCCGCCCAATGAAATGTCGGTCACGATCTGCTCCGGAAACTCGTCAAAGCGCCAGCGTAATCCGCAGCGCAAGCGTTACCCCATCCAGCGCATCACGAGCGGCACCAGCCAGGGAGCAAGCAGCGCCGTCAATGCGCCATTCAGGCCCATCGCCAGCCCGGCAAACGCGCCCATTTCAGGATTGATCTGGAACGCACGTGCCGTGCCGATCCCGTGCGCGGCCAGCCCCATGGCAAACCCGCGCGCCGCGTCCGACCGCACGCGCAGCGCATGAAACAGCCAGGTGGAGAACATCGCGCCAAAGATCCCCGTGCCAATGACCAGCGCAGCGGTCAGGGAAGGCAAGCCGCCCAGCCGCTCGGCCACGGCCATCGCGATCGGCGACGTGACCGACTTGGGCGCGAGCGTCGCGATCAGCGCGGGCGTGGCGCCCAGCAAGCGCGCCACCACGACTACCGAGACGATGGCCGTCACCGAGCCAGCGAGCAGCGCCACCGTCAGGGGCAGCCAGTGCTGGCGCAGGCGCGGCAGTTGGCGCACCAGCGGCACGGCCAGCGCCACCGTCGCCGGGCCGAGCAGGAAGTGGACGAACTGCGCGCCGGCGAAATACCGCTCGTACGACATGCCGGACAGGCTCAGGATGCCCACCACGATGGCAATTGCGATGGCGACCGGGTTCGCGATCGGTGCGCCCTTGCACCAGGCGCCGATGCGCTGCGCGGCCAGATAGGCGCACAGCGTCATCGTCAGGCCCAGCAAGGGCGAAGCCGCCAGGTAGACCCAGAACTGGTGCAGCTCAGCGAAATCAGGCATCGCGATCTTTCGCTGGTTCACCTTTCATGCCGCGCAGCAGCAGGCCCGTGACGGCCAGCGCCAGCAGCGTGCTGACGACAACCGATGCAACGATCGCCAGCCAGTGACCACTGCCGCTGGCGGCAGCGACCACGATGCCCACGCCGGCCGGCACGAACAGCAGCGACAGATGCGCCAGCAGCGCGTTGGCCGCCTGCTCAACCAGTACCTGCAATTTGGGAAAGACGATCAGTGCAGCCACGAGCAGCAGCATGCCGGCGACGGGGCCGGGCAGCGGTAGGCGCAGCACGAACACGACGCCCTCCCCCAAGCACTGAAATAACAACAACACCGCAAACGCCGCCAGCATGCTTTCTCCTTGATGCAAGACGGCGGCCAAGGGCCGCCGCAAACACGCAGGATAGCAAATTACCGATCAGGCGGCAGTGGTTGCCTCGCTGGCGGCACCGAGGGCGCCGCGCTTGACCTGGTCGCGCTCGATCGACTCGAACAGCGCCTTGAAGTTGCCTTCGCCGAAGCCGTCGTCACCCTTGCGCTGGATGAATTCGAAGAACACCGGGCCCAGTTGCGCCACGCCGAAGATCTGCACCAGCAGGCGCGCCTTGCCGTCCGTGACCGTGCCATCGAGCAGCAGGCCGCGCACCTTGAGCTGCTCGGCATCTTCGCCATGGCCCGGGATGCGCTCGTCGAGCATTTCGTAATACGTCTCGGGCGGCGCCGTCATCAACGGCACGCCGGCCGCGCGCAGGCTGTCGACCGTGGCGATCAGGTCGTCGCTCAGCAGTGCGATGTGCTGGATGCCTTCGCCGTTGAACTGCATCAGGAATTCCTCGATCTGGCCACCGCCCGCCTTGCCTTCTTCGTTCAGCGGGATGCGGATCATGCCGTCCGGCGCCGTCATCGCCTTCGACGTCAGGCCCGTGTACTCGCCCTTGATGTCGAAGTAGCGGATCTCGCGGAAGTTGAACAGCTTCTCGTAGAAGCCGGCCCAGTACGACATGCGGCCACGGTACACATTGTGCGTCAAGTGGTCGATGATCTTCAGGCCGTGGCCCTCCGGGTTGCGCGGCGCGCCGTCGATGAACTTGAAGTCGATGTCATAGATCGATTTGCCGATCGTGTCGCCTTCGTCGAAGCGGTCGATCAGGTACAGCGGCGCGCCGCCAATGCCACGGATTGCCGGCAGGCGCAGCTCCATCGGGCCGGTCGGGATCTCGACCGCCTGCGCGCCCAGTTCCAGCGCCCGGGCGTAGGCCTTGTGCGCATCGCGCACGCGAAACGCCATGCCGCAGGCCGACGGGCCGTGCTCGGCCGCGAAGTACGCAGCGTAGCTTTTCGGCTCGTTGTTGATGATGAAGTTGATGCCACCCTGGCGATACAGCGCGACATCCTTCGAGCGGTGCACGGCCACCTTGGTAAAGCCCAGCGCCTCGAACACGGGTTCGAGCACGCCCGGGGTTGGCGAAGCGAACTCGACGAACTCGAAGCCCATCAGGCCCATGGGATTGTCAAACAGGTCTGCCATTGTCTCTTCCTTTTATTCGTCCTACGTTGACGGTCATTCCGCGAACACGTCGGCCAGCAAACCACGCAACCACACATTGCCCGGATCCTGGTTGAAGCGGCGGTGCCAAAAAATATTCGTTTGCAGCGGCGGCAGATCCAGCGGCGGCGTTACCCATTCCAGTGCGAACGGCAGGCCGGCCCGTTCGGCCAGTTTTTGCGGCACCGTCACCACCAGGTCGCTCGAACTGACGATGTACGGCACCGCCGTGAAATGCGGTACCCGAAAGCGCGTCGCCGGCGCAATCCCGGACCTGGCCAGCACCGCGTTGACCCGGTCATACGGGCTGTCGGCCGCGTCCACCAGCAAATGCTCGGCCGCCGCGAAGCGCGCCAGCGTCAGCGCGCCCTTGCCCAGTGGATGGCCCTTGCGGAACATCGTCACGAACGGCTGGCGAAACAAGTGCCGCTGATACAGCGCATCCGATACATCCTCGAACGGGCCCACCGCCAGGTCGACCCGCCCGCTTTCCATTTCTTCCTTCAGCGTCGCCGCGCCCACGCGCACCGAACTGAGTTCCACGTGCGGCGCCACCTGCCGGCAGCGCTCGATCAGCGTCGGCATGAAGTACACCTCGCCGACATCGGTCATTGCCAGCACGAAGCGGCGGCTGCTCGTGCCCGGTTCGAACCGGCTGCGCTGGTTCAGCGCCAGCGCCACCTGCGCCATCGCCGCCCCGATCGGTTCGGCCATCTGCGTCGCCAGCGGCGTCGGCTGCATGCCACTGGCCGTGCGCACGAACAGCTCGTCGCCAAAGGCGCGCCGCAATCGTGCCAGCGCATTGCTCACCGCCGACTGGCTCAGGCCAAGGCGGCGGGCGGCGCCGGAAATCTGACGCTCCCGGTAGACTTCCTGGAACACGGACAGCAGGTTCAGGTCAATGGTGCGCGGTTCGATCATGGGTTTTCAAGGTTGCCGGCGCATTGTCCATGCGCGGTGGCGGTGGAGGCCAGCAGTATTGATGGAATCAATAGTCTACATTTTTCTATTCATCTCGTAAAACTGGGCGGATTATTCTAGAGTGACGCCATCGACCAATCGCACCACCTCACCAGTTCCAGGAGACACCGCATGGCCCACCCGTCAGGTTACCTGTCCGGCTTCGGCAACGAATTTGCCACCGAAGCCCTGCCAGGTGCGCTGCCGCAGCACCGCAATTCGCCGCAGCAAGTGGCGTATGGCCTGTATGCGGAGCAGTTGTCCGGCACCGCCTTCACCGCGCCGCGCAGCCACAACCGGCGCTCGTGGCTGTACCGGATCCGCCCGGCCGCCGTGCATGGCAGCTTCGTGCCGCTGGATGCGCCGCGCCTGGTCAGCCGTTTCGACAACGCCGCGCCGCCAAACCAGTTGCGCTGGAGTCCCCTGCCGATGCCGACGATCCCGACCGACTTCATCGATGGCTGGGTCACGATGGCCGGCAACGGCTCGGCCGAGGCGATGACGGGCTGCGCCGTGCACCTGTACGCCGCCAACCAGTCGATGGACGGCCGCTACTTTTACAATGCCGACGCCGAGCTGCTGATCGTGCCCCAACTGTGCCGCTTGCGCATCGCCACGGAACTGGGCGTGCTGGATGTCGAGCCGCAGGAAATCGCCGTGATTCCGCGCGGTGTGCGCTTCCAGGTGACGCTGCCCGATGGTGAGGCGCGCGGCTATCTGTGCGAGAACTTCGGCGCGCTGCTGCAATTGCCCGACATGGGACCGATCGGCTCGAACGGCCTGGCCAATCCGCGTGACTTTCTGACGCCGGTGGCGCGCTACGAGGATGTTGAAGGTGATTTCGAGCTGGTCACCAAGTTCGGCGGGCGGCTGTGGCGCGCGCCGATCGGCCACTCGCCGCTGGATGTGGTGGCATGGCACGGCAACTATGCGCCCTATAAATATGACCTGCGCCACTTCAACGCCATCGGCTCGATCAGCTACGACCACCCGGATCCGTCGATCTTCCTCGTACTGCAGGCACCATCGGATACGCCGGGCGTCGATACGCTCGACTTCGTGATCTTCCCGCCGCGCTGGCTGGTGGCCGAGGACACGTTCCGGCCGCCCTGGTTCCACCGCAATGTGGCAAGCGAGTTCATGGGCCTGATTCATGGTGCCTACGACGCGAAGGCGGACGGCTTCGTGCCGGGCGGTTCGAGCGTGCACAACTGCATGAGCGGGCACGGGCCGGACGCCGCGACCTTCGACAAGGCCAGCAGCGCCGACACGCGCCAGCCGCACAAGGTGGGCGACACGATGGCGTTCATGTTTGAGACGCGCAATGTGCTGGTGCCAACTGAACAGGCACTGGCCTCACCGCAGTTGCAGGAGGATTATCAGCGGTGCTGGGCCGGCATTACCAAGCGCTTCCGTACGACGCCATGATCATGGCGCGCGAGCCGCTCGCTCGTTATCCCGAAAAGTTCCAGTCCAGGCCGAGCTTCCTGACCAGCAGAAGTGTCAGGTAGCCGAGCACTGCAAGCAGGACCACGAAGATGAGGACGACCTTGGCCACGCCGATCACCAGCCTGCGCCGGTCCATGCCGTTCTCTTTCTTGCCCTGGTCATAGTGCCATTTGATGGCGAAAAACATGCCCGTGCCGAGCACGAGCGCTTTGAACGTAAAGAAGACGATCGGGAACCATTCCATTGTTGTGCGTATTTCCAGGCTGTTGCCGGACACGGTCGAAGAAATGACGACAGCGCCGGCGGGGAGAGTTTTCAAGCATACTACTTGAAAGCAATTTCCATACATCGAGACAAAATGTCCCAGGCAAGGCCCCTACCAGACTCGCGGGTTCCCATCTGGCTGCCGCACTTGACTGCGAATGGCGGTCCCCGTTTTTTGCAGATTGCAGATGCGTTGCAAGCTGCCATCGTGGCCGGATCGCTGGCGCCGGGTGACCGCCTGCCGCCACAGCGCCAGTTGGCAGTACAACTGGACATCGACCTGACCACCGTCACGCGCGCCTACGATGAAGCCCGGCGCCGCAACTTGCTGGAGGGGCGCGGCGCGCACGGCACGTATGTTGCGCCCCCGAAAGTCGGCTTCGCCCCGGTAATCGACCTGAGCATGAACACGCCGCCACCGCCCGCTGGCGTGGACGTCGACGACATGCTGAAACAGGGCCTGTCCCAGGTGCTGCTGAGCGCAGACAATCAACTGTTGATGGCCTACCATCTGGGCGGGGGCAGCGATGCCGACCGCCAGGCCGGCGCCACCTGGCTCGAGCCGATCTGCGGACGGTTGGATCCCGCGCACATCGTGGTCTGTCCGGGTGCGCAGGCCGCCATCGCCGCAGCCATCCTTGCACACACAGCGCCAGGCGACACGATTCTGGCTGAACCGATGAGCTACCCCGGCCTGCGCGACGCTGCGACCCATCTGGGCCGGCGCCTCGTTACCGTAGAAGCCGACGGACACGGGATGGTCCCCGAGCGGCTCGAAGAAGCCTGCCGCCGCGACAAACCCGGACTTGTTTACCTCAATCCCACCTTGCAGAACCCGACTGCCGTCACGATGCCCGAGAGCCGGCGCCAGGCGCTTGCCGGCATCGCGCAGCGCTGCGACCTGCGTATTCTCGAGGACGATCCCTACTGGCTGCTGGCGGACGCCCCGCCGCCGCCAATGATGACGCTCGCCCCGAACCACGTGCTGTACGTCTCGACCTTGTCGAAATGCCTTGCCCCCGGTTTGCGTGTCGCGTTCGTCGTCCTGCCCGACCCGGATCAGCGCGCCCGTTTCCTTGGCGCGCTGCGCTCGCTTGCACTGATGGCCACGCCACTGTCGGTCGCGCTGGCCACCCAGTGGATCGTCGACGGGTCGGCCGCCAGGCTGATGCAAGGCATACGCGACGAAGCGCGCCTGCGCCAGCAGATGGCGCGCTCTGCCCTGGCCGGGCAGTACAGCGGCCCTGGCGATGGCCTGCATGGTTGGCTGACGTTGCCGGCCTGCTGGAATGCCGCGCAGTTGGCGGCCGCCGCGGCAACCGAAGGCATCGTGGTCACGCCGGCGGATGCATTCGCGGCAGGGAGCGAGTCAGTCAATGCGATCCGGCTCTCGCTCGGCAACATCAAGGACCGTCAACAGTTGCAGGCCGGGCTTCAACGGCTGTCGGATCTGATCGCCCGGCGGCCTGCTTCGTTCGGCGCCGGGCTGACTCGCTAACACTGTTCCCAGGCGAGCTCCGGTTTTGATGCCAGTGCGCCTCTAGAAGGCTGTACTCGCGCCGTCGACACGGCAGCATTCGCAACCTGCTTTTGGGGTCGATCCGGTGCGCGCGGTGCAGCGCTTGCGGCATCCGTGTCTGCGAGCTGGAAGATACTGACAACCCGGGCCAGTTGCGCCGCCTGCTCCTGCAGTGAGGTGCTGGCCGCC
>Ga0157371_10000162_pt1 | contig 98237 bp, 87 predicted proteins | sample C45metaG_FD_113462 | JGI IMG/M metagenome (GOLD analysis project Ga0157371, IMG submission 113462) | Corn rhizosphere microbial communities from Kellogg Biological Station, Michigan, USA - C4-5 metaG | ecosystem: Host-associated > Plants > Roots > Rhizosphere > Soil | place: USA: Michigan...
CAAACGGAGGTGTGGCCGAGTGGTTTAAGGCAACGGTCTTGAAAACCGTCGACTGTAACAGGTCCATGAGTTCGAATCCCATCGCCTCCGCCATCTTTATACGACAAAGCCCTGATTATTCAGGGCTTTGTCGTTTCTTGGGTTTGGAAAAACCTGCCAGCCCACACTTCAGCCCACACCCTGGATGAAGTAATGCTTTTCGACCAGCGGCTAATTTTTCGAATGGTCTCTTGCCTACACCTCAGACCTGAAGAACGGGTTTAGAGGCCGCTTCCGCAGGAAGCGCCGGAACGAAAACAGAGGTTGTGATCTCTCTTTCGACGCAGCCCAACAAGCTACGCGCAAACAAAAACGCCGCTCAGCGCAGACTGTGTGAAAACGCAGTCTGCCGCGGTTTTAAAGCAAATGCCCCGACTTGTCGGGGTATTTGCTTTTCTGAAATCTGAAAAATAAAGGGCCTCTCAGCCCATCAACGCAATTAGCTTTTGTGCTCCCAGCATCTTGATCGCCCTTTTCAGGTTGTAGGCTTGTACCGCCAACGCCATTTCGGCTCGGGCGCCTTTCAGCTGTCTCAGCAAGTACTGGCCATTGCCAAATAGCCAGTGCTTCAGATTGCCGAAGGGGTGTTCGACGATGGATCGCCGGCTAACCATCATCTTTGGGTGGGCCTGTTGGCGCCGACACAGAATTAACCCCATTGCCGAGATGTCACTGACCCAGTCTATTCCACGCGAACCATTGCCTGTGCTGGATTTTTTCCGTTTTAGAGGTAGGTCAGTCTTACGTCGGCACGTGGGTCAATTCGGCATCGGCCTCAAAACGCCAGGCCCGCTTCAAAATCCGCAAGGCTCTCTCCAGACGGCGTCATGATGACACGCTGGTGCTTGCCGACGGCCAGAACGGCGACTGGACGCCGCATGACTTGCGCCGCACGGGCGCGACCATGATGCAGGCCTTAGGTGTCAGCCTGGACGTTATCGATCGCTGTCAAAACCATGTACTGGCCGGCTCCCGAGTGAGACGCCATTACCTGCATCACGACTATGCCGAAGAGAAGAAGTGTGCCTGGAACCTGTTGGGCGATCGACTCAGTGCCGTGCTGTCCTCAACCTATGAGCACACGCCAAACGAGTCGACGTTGTCTTTTCCAGCGTACGCGGCGCCAGAGACGCGGACACCCTCATAGGCGGTTGCACCCTGCGTTCTCCGGAACTTAACATCCGCGACACCCCGTGTTGTGACCTTAAATTCGCGATGAGCAAAGGTGACAGACTGCATGTACACATTCGTGAGCTTCACCGTTGCGGAACTGTTCGACAAAGTATGGCAAACGCCCATGGTCAAATTGATCCACGACGTTGGTGTTTCCGACGTCGCCGTCGCCAAAGTTGCCGCAAAGCCGGCATCCCTTTCCCAGATCGGGGCCACTGGGCAAAATCTGAAAAGCAGTGACAGCGCAAATCAGTGGGATCCACCTTGTAGTGATAGTTCGCTTTGGGTCCAAGCTGTGTGAAAACGCATGCGCCCTTTTGATGTCTGCGTTGCTACGTAAAATTTGCCAGCGTTCGGTTAATCAGCAGACCGGAAATTTGCGTAGGAGCACGATTTTCGTTCCTGTCCAGACTGTAAAATCCGCTGAAAAACGATTCCGACCGAGATCAACTCAGTTCGATGGCCAAGCAGGCCCGCGAGGCGATGGCGTCAGGAACACTGTCGGTAGTGTCTGATCGAGATTATTTCAAAAGCGAAGAAATCCTCGCTTGTCACGATGCAGACATCACTGCCTATGTGCCCAAGCCGATGACTTCTGGAGCCACGGCTGACGGGCGCTTCAATAGAGAGGCACTGATCTGGTACTACTCCTACGTTGAAAAAGGCCTGAAGTTGCATCGTTACTGGAGTTCGTAATCACAGGGCTGCGCGTTGAAGTCGCAATGCACACCGAGCACGGAACGACGAGTTCGACACTGGGAGCATGAAGCCGTAGGGGCTTTTTTACTCCTCCACCGATAGCGGCTTGTTCAATTCTCCAATCTTTTCCAATCGCGCCCGCACGATGTTGCGGCTGATGTTCAGTAATCGCCCGGTTTGCAACTGGTTGCCATGACAAAACCGGTAAGCCGCGCGAAAGATGGTCTCTTCAATGTGTTCATAGAGGTCAGGAATGTTCTGCTCAAACAGAGCATTGAGCGCTGTCTCCAGGTCCACCGGGCCAGCGATGCCATTACCCGCATGAACGGTCTGTTCCTGTTCATGGCGGATACCTGAGGAGCGCATATCCACCAGGTGCAGATCCGCCGGGGCGACCCGCTGATTGCGGCACACCAGCAATGCATGGTGGATGGAGTTTTCCAGCTCGCGGATGTTGCCTGGCCAGCTGTGCTCCAGCAGTTTGCGTTCCGCCTCGACACTCAGCGTGGCGCGATTGTAGCCCAGTCGCTGGCAGTGTTCTTCGAGGAAAAACTCGGCCAGTGGCAGAATGTCTCCCGGCCGTTCCCGCAGAGGCGGCAGGCGAATTGTGGCGACGTGCAAACGGTAGAAAAGATCTTCGCGAAAATGCCCGGCGACAACCGCATCCGCGAGGTTGACGTTGGTCGCGGCCACCAGCCGTACGTTGATCGGAATCGGTATGCGCGATCCCAGACGTACTACCTCGCGCTCTTGCAATACGCGCAAAAGCTTGACCTGCATGTTCAGCGGCAAATCACCAATTTCATCAAGAAACAGCGTGCCGCCATTGGCGGCTTCGAACCACCCGGCCTTGGTCGTGGTGGCGCCGGTGAATGCGCCTTTTTCATGGCCAAACAACTCACTTTCCACCAGGGTTTCGGCAAAAGCACCGCAGTTCACAGCCACAAAAGGCTCACGCCCTCTTCGGCTCAAGTGGTGGATGTGTCGGGCAACCAACTCCTTGCCGGTGCCGGTTTCACCGATGATCAATGTGTTGGCTTCGCTTGGCGCCAGGCGCTCGATACGACTGAGTAACTCTTGGGAGCGCGGGTCCTTGAACACCAGAACGGTGGCTCGTACCGATTTGGTCAATTCGCGAGCGTTTGGATGAGTGATCAGCGACATAGTGCATTCCTGGCAGTAAAAGCGCGCCCTTATATTGCACGAAGATATTTAGACTAAAAAATTATTAATTAATATTTATATATTCCAAATATGAATAACAAATTTAATTGCTCCTGCACTGTTGCTGGAGCAGCAATTGGCAAGCATCACCCTGCTTGCAGATCAGCACCCACCTCTCTGCTCCACGACCTCCATCCCCGTTAACAGTCCCGCTACGCAAGGCCTGCAGCGAATATTTCGCGCGGTGGCATGCAATCTGCTCTCTCCCCTCCCAACACAAGTCCACGCTGCACATATTCACAACCCGGTCCCCTGTAGGTGCTGGCTTGCAAGCGATGACGTCCTCACGGATGTCGCAAGGCCTGAAGGCCTCATCGCCGACAAGTCGGCTCCTACAGAACAGCGATTCGCCAATGCCGGTTTGCCGGCTATGCCATTTAGGGAGATTTCAATGAAACGTTTCTGGCGCAACAGCCTAGTCGCATTGACCGGCTTACTGCTCAGTGCCACCGCATTGGCCGAACAGGCACCGACATCGGTGAAAATCGCTATCGTCGCGTACACCCAAGGCGGTAAACCAGTGTTTGGTGGTATCGCCGGGCGGGTTATCGAGGACGGCTGGCTTGAACAGCAACTGAGCCAGCGTGGCGTGAAACTTGAGTGGATCGCCCTGCCCCACGCTGGCGCCGGTCCGCAGATAAACGAAGGCTTTAGCAACAACAGCATCGATTTCGCCGTGCGCGGTGACCTGCCATCGGTGATCGCCGGGGCTGGCGGTGTGCCAGGTAAGCTGATCGTGCCCGGGGGCAACGGCAATAACATCTACCTGGTGGTGCCGGCCGGCTCCGAGGCCAAGAGCATTGAGGACCTCAAGGGAAAACGCCTGGCCCTGCATCGTGGCCGTCCCTGGGAATTCGCGTTCAGCAACTTCCTCGCCAGCAAAAACCTGAAGCTCGACGATTTCAAGATCGCCAACCTCAACCCGCAAGTCGGTGCGGCGGCGGTTTCCGCCGGCAAGGTGGATGCGGCGGTTCTGCTTAGCGAAGCCTATGCCCTGGAAGACAAGGGCGTCGGAAAAATCATCTGGTCAACCAAGCAAGGCGCAAACGACTGGCGGCTGGTCTCCGACCTCTGGGGCACCGATCTTTTTGTTCAGCAACACCCGGACATCACGCAGTTGCTGGCTACCGCCTGGATCAAGGCTGCCTGGTGGATTTCCCAGGAACAAAACCAGGACGCCTACTACCAACTCTCCTCCCGCGCCGGCACCGCTGAAAGCGTACTGCGCCGCGACGACCAGAACGATCCCGTGGCCTGGAAAGACCGCTGGGCACCGAAAAGCGACCAGCAACTCAAGGCGCATTACCAGGCCCTGACCGCTTATGCCCTGGCCAATCACCTGATTCGCGACAACTACGACATCACCCCATCGCTGGCCACCGGTTACACCAACCAGGCGCTGATCGATCTGAAACTCACCGACTATTGGCCGGCCCTGCGTGGTCAGGTCAGCAACAATCCATGAATAGGGAAATCCTGATGAAACTGCCGCATAAATTCGTGTTTGGTCTGAGTGTTCTGGCGCTGTCGATCAGTGCCATGGCTGCCGGTGCCCACGCGCCAAAACCCGATCCGCAGCAAGGTGACGGCCGCGTCTCGGCATTTTACACCTGGCAAGACGTGATCCCGTCCACGCCGGGCAAGCTGCTGCGCAGCGAGCCGTTGGAAAAGACCCTGAGTCTGCCCAATGCCGCCAGCGCCCAACGGATTCTCTACACCTCAACCGACGGCATCGACAACAAGACACCGATCGTGGTCTCCGGCACCCTGTTCCTGCCCAAGGGTAAAGCGCCCGCTGGTGGTTGGCCGGTGGCCAGTTGGGGTCACGGTACCGTCGGTGTCGCGGACGTTTGTGCGCCATCGTGGCAAGGCCGCTCCTATCGCGATGTGCAGTACCTCAGCCGCTGGCTGGATGAAGGTTATGCCATTGTCGCCACTGACTATCAGGGCCTCGGCGTTCCTGGTGGCCACCCGCTGTTGAACAATCGCATGGCTGCCTACGGCATCCTCGATGCGGCAAAAGCCGTGGTTGCCGGTGTACCGGGCCTGGCCAACAAAGTGCTGATCGTCGGTCAGTCCCAGGGGGGCGCCGGCGCCTTTGCCTCGGCGGCCTATGCGCCGACTTATGCGCCAGATCTCGGCGTCAAGGGCAGCATTGGCACGGGCGTGATCTACACCGTCGGCGCGAAAAACGTCGGTGAACAGGACGAAAACAAGGTCGATGCCTCCCTCGCCTACGGCTTCTACACTCTGCTCGCCGCGCAACAGTACGACCCGAGCATCAACCCCAAGGACTTCTACACCGAAAAGGCGCTGCCCCTGTTCGAGCAGGCCCGCACCAGTTGCCTGGCGGCGCTGGTCAGCGATGTGGTCGGTGTCGGCCTGACGCCGGCCAATGCGAAAAAGGATTACAAGGGCAACCAACTCGCAGCATGGCAAAAACAAGTCTCCTACCCAACCTTGAAACTGGCCCAGCCGATTTTCATCGGCACCGGTGCCGAAGATAAAACCCCGGCCGCCGCGACCCAGGTCGCGCTGATGCAGGACGCCTGCAAAACCGGTTCGGTGGTTGAGGGCCATCTCTATAAGGGACTGGGCCACAGCGAAACGGTCAACGCCTCGCTCAAGGACTCGGTGCCCTTCGCACACAAGGTCATCAACGACCAGCCGATCACCTCGATTTGCAGCCCTAGCGTGCAGTGAGAAGGAGCCTCCCAAATGAGCATTGAATTCTTCACCCGCCTGCCCCTGCACGGCGAAACCCAGTTCCTCCCCGGCGACCCGCGCAACCGCGGCGACTGGCATCGTGGCGGCCCAAGCACCGGCGCTGTCTCGGGGTTCAGCGTCGGCGAAAACTTCACCTACATCGACTACCTCGGACAGATCGCCAAGGCCGCCGAAATCAATGGCTTCGGTGGCGCGCTGATGGTCAACGCACCCTCCGGCGAAGAGCCCTGGACGGTCTGCTCGCTGCTGGCCCGGGAAACCCGCACCCTGAAATTCGTCACGGCGTTCCAGCCCTATCACTACACACCATGGGTCGCGGTGCAGCAGGCCGCGACTTATCAGCGCGCGACTGGCAACCGGTTGGTATGGAACATCATCAACGGCGGTTCGGACGCGATTCAGCGTCAAGTGGGTGACTTCAGCGATCACGATGAACGCTATGAACGGGCCATCGAGTTCATGGACGTGGTCAAGGGTTACTGGCACAACGAGAACTTCCACTACGACGGAAAATTCTACAAAGCCGAAGGCGGCGGACTGCGCGGACCGTTGAAAAAGGCCGAGCTGCCGCTTATCTGCACCGCCGGTTCTTCGATTCCGGCCCGTGAGTTCGCTGCCAAGCATGCCGATTTCTATCTGATGCGCGCCGAGCACCCGGATGAGATTGCAGCACTGATTGCCGACATTCGTGAGCGTGCGCTGAAGTACGGGCGCACTAACATTCATTTCGGCCTGTCGATCGACGTCATCACCCGGGAAACCGAGGAACTGGCCCGTATTGAAGCCAAGCGTTTCTTCGATGAAGGCATCGCCAAAGGCGCGGTCAAGGCAGTAGCAGCGCATGCCGGACTGCGCACTGCCCGCAAGCTCAGCTACGAAAGCGATTTCGCGCAAAAGTCCGAGACCCAAAGCTTCGACGATTTTTTCATTCACCCCAACATATGGACCGGCTTCGGCTACATCGGCATTCCGCCGGGCTGTGCGCTGGTGGGCAGCTACGAAAATGTCGTGGCGCGGATTCGTGAGTACAACGCCATCGGCATCGATCTGTTCTTCCTCGCCGGCTACCCGCATCTGGAGGAAGCCTATCGGTTGGGCGAGCACATCCTGCCGCACTTTCGCAGCGAGCGCGCCCAACTGAGCCGTCCTGTGCCAGCGCCGCTTGAGTTGCGCTCCGCCAACGGCCTGGCGGGAGCCTGATGCCATGAGCGAGGATCATTCATTGTTCAGCCGGCGGGATTTTCTCGGCCACAGTGCGCTGCTCGGCGGTGGTTTGCTGCTGGGTGGCGGCCTGCTTGCCGGGTGCGGCCCAAGCAGCGACAAACCGGCCGCTGCCTCGGCCATCGCCAACGATCAGCCGCGTTATGGCGGGCGTCTGCGTCTGGGCATTCTCGACGGTAACCAGAGCGGCAACCTCGACGCCCACAAGCCGATTGGCAGCGGTATCGTTCGCGGCTTTGCGCTGTACAGCAAGCTGTGGGAATGGGACGAGCAGATGCAGCCGCGCCTGGCCCTCGCCGAACTCGCCGAACCCAATGCCGATGCCAGCAGCTGGACGCTGCGCCTGCGCCCGGATCTGGAATTTCACCATGGCAAAACCATCGATGCCGATGACCTGATCTTTTCCATTCGCCGCCTCACCGATCCGCAGCTGGCGTCGCCCTATGCCGCGCTGCTGCACTGGGTGGACCGCGACAATCTGGTCAAGCTCGATTCGCGCACCGTGCGCCTGAACTTTCGTGAAGGTCGCAGTTACATGCCGCTGGCGGAAACCTGGGTCAACTTTGGCGGAATCGTGCCGGTGGACTACCACCCGGTCACCAATCCAGTGGGCGCCGGCCCCTACAAGCTGAAAAGCTTCACACCCGGTCAACGCTCGCTGTTCACCCGGTTCGAGAACTACTACAAGAACGGCAAGCCATATGCCGATGAACTGGAAATCATCGAGTTCAAGGATCAGGTATCGCGGCTGGCAGCCCTGCGCTCGGGTCAGATCGACATGGCCAACGTGATGCCCACCGAACAACTGGAAGTGTTGCAGCGCGATCCTCGGCTGAAGGTGCTCAAATCAGTGACCGGTAACTGGTTGTCGTTTGATATGAACCTCGACAAGCCACCGTTCAACGACCTGCGGGTGCGCGAGGCGTTTCGTTTATTGGCCGATCGTGAAGAGCTGGTACGGCGGGCTCTCAATGGTCAGGGCCGGGTTGCCCACGACTTGTACGCTCCGAGCGATCCGACGTTCAACCACGGGCTCGGGCCGCGAGCCCACGACCCGCAACGGGCAGCGCAACTGCTCAAGGAAGCCGGGTATGAAACCCTTGAACTGGAACTGGTGACGACACCAGGTCCGGGGCTGACTTCGGCGCTGGTGCTGGCCGAACAGGCCAAACGCATAGGCGTGACCCTCAAGGTCAAGCAGGTTGACCTTGCCACATTCCAGGGACCTTTGCGCAACGACTGGACGCTGAGTACCGGAGGCAGTATCGGCGCTCCGTTCCTGGCCAGTGCGATCCACACCGACGCGCCTTTTGCCGTATCGAACAAGACCCATTTCAACGATCCACAGTTCAACGAGCTGTTTCTGGCGGCCATGGCCCAACCCGACCTGGAAAAGCGCAAGGCCCTGGTGCATCAGGTCCAGCAGATCCAGTACGAACGTGGCGGCATGTTGATCTGGGGTTACGCCGACCTGCTCGACAGCGTGGCCAACCGCGTAGGCGGCGCGGAGGCCGAAGAGTCGCTGTTCAGTACCTGGCGCTTTGAAAAGCTCTGGTTGAAAGACGCCGCCTGACGCGTCGCTTTCTGTGGGAGCCGGCTTGCTGGCGATGGCGGTGTATCAGGCAGATCGCGTTGCCTGAATCGCCAGCAAGCCGGCTCCTACAGGGCCAGATCCATACCCATTATTTTTTCCGAGGCTCATTCGCAATGCCCTCTATTGCCTTTCGTTTGCCCGTAAAACGCTCCGCCCTGGCCATGGCGATGATGTCGACGTTTTCGATTTCGACCTTCGCCGCCGATACACAACTGCAAACCGTCACCGTCCAGGCCAGTGCTAATGAAGCGGACGATGATGCCCTGCCCACCCGACCGGAAATGTCGGTCTACGGCGGCATCGAAACCAAGGTGATCGATACGCCGCGCTCCATCACCCAAGTCAACGCCGAGCAACTGGCCAACGACCCGATTCGCAGCGCCGACGACCTGGTCAAATACGCCCCCGGTATCACCCGTGGCGGCGGCCAGAACGCCGGAATCGCCCCGCAATTCCGCGCCCAGGGCTCGGAAGTGTTCCAGGACGGACAACGCGCTTACGGCGTACGGCATCCAGCCAACTTCAACGCCTATGAGGGCGCCGACATCGTCGCCGGTCCGTCTTCGGTGACTTACGGCTCGGTGTCGGGTAGTGGTGGCTACGTCAATTACCTGAGCAAGAAACCGAATTTCAACGAGTTCAAAACCCGACTCAGCGGTGAGCTGGGCACCTGGATTCCCGATGGTGAGTCTCGCGACGCCCGCAAATTCAGTGTCGACAACACCGGCCCGCTGAGCGACAACCTGGCCTACCGGATCAGCATCACCAAGCAGCGCCAGGAGGATTTCTACGACAACGTAGACAACAATTTCGACGCGTTCTACGGCGCCCTGGCCTGGCGCAACGACAACGTGCGGGTCGACTGGAATGCCAGTTACGACGACTACTACGACTACAACATCACCCACGGCTGGAACCGCGCCAACCAGGAGTTGGTGGACAGCGGCAAGTACTACGCCGGACGCGCCACGCCGATCATCCAGAACGGCAACACCCTGTGGTCGCCGGTGCTGGCCTCCGGCGCAGCCGATGCTCCAACACTCGGTTGGGTGAAACGCCAACGTAACGGCCAAGGGCAATACAGTGTGGTCGATGGCAGTTTCCAGACCTCCTCCCCCAACACCCAAAGCAACCCCGGCAGCCTGCGCGGTTGGGTCTACGACCCGTCGCTCGCCGGCAACGGCCTGACCTCCCTGTCGTCACAAACCGGCCAGCGCGACGAGGATAAAAACCGCTCGCGACGCTTCACCACGCAACTGCGGGTAGAGGCCGATCTGACGCCAACCATCACCCTGGCCAACAGCACGTTTTACCAGCGCTCCCGAGACATGACCGACGCCGTCGGCTCTTTCCAGGTGCAGTCCAATGACAACATTTTCGATAACCGCTTCGAATTCCGCTCGCGCAACGAAGCACAACTGGGCGGCTTGACCCTGCGTGATGACAGCAATACCGGGCTGATCTACCGTCGCGAGTACAACCAGTCGATCGCCGCCAACAACAGTTTCGGCTCGACCATCAACGCCTATGATCTGACCCAGGACCCGTCGGGCAAGAACCCCGGAAGCCTGCTGGGGCTGACCGGATCCAACCCGGCCGGCGGCAACGGGGCCTGGATCGGTCAGCCCGGCGTGCCGCAATTCTCCAACTACTACGGCTGGCTAAACCTGCCGGCAATGTATCCCGCCGGGCACGGTTTGTACGCCGAATCAGTGGCGCCATACACCGCCGAAAGCACCTGGACCACCCGGACGTTGTTCACCCAACACAACCTGCGATTTGGCGAGCGCGTCGGCCTGAACATCGGCGCCAGCCGCAGCTGGATCGACGCTGAAATCGAAAACCCGTTCGTGCTGGCCGCAGGCAATCCGCGAAAGGACAGCAACAATTACCGCCTATTCGCCTTTCAGGTCAGCCCCTACATCAAGCCGACCGAGAACAGCACGCTCTACTACACCTTCGATCGCTCCCTGGCGGTCAACACCGGGTTCTTCTCCAATGGCCTCGGCTGGGGCAGCGGTGCCGGTGCGAATCTGCTCAATCCATTGGCCTTTGAAAGCCTGAGTGTGCTGCACGAAGTCGGGCTGAAAGTCGAAGCCGTGCCCAACGAACTGTTCATGATCCTGGCAGCGTTCAAGCAGGCGCGTGACCAGTCTCCCGACAGCAACAACAACATTGCGCGACTAGTGATCAAGGGCGTGGAGTCGACCATTCGCTACCAGCCGGACGATCACCTGCGCACGGCGTTGAACCTGTCGAAACTCAGCGCCTACAACGAGTTCGCCTCCCAGGCCGGCTTTGCCTCGGCCGGGTTCATTCCCGACAACGGCACGGTGTTCGGCGACAACAACAGCCTCAACCAGCGGCCATCCGGGCGTTTTGATGCGGTGCAGATTCCCGAATACACCGCCAGTGGCTACGTCGACTATCGCTTCGACTCAGGCTTCGGCGCCGAACTGTCCGGGTGGTGGACCAGCAACTGGTACCTGAACCTGAGCAAGACAGTGAAAATCCCCGACGAATACAACCTCGATCTCGCCGTGTATTACCGCCAGCCGCAGTGGAGCACCACCTTGCGCGTGCTTAACCTGACCAACGAGCTGAACTTCGTCAGCGGCCTGGCCGGCGCCACCAATACGTTCCTGCAACCCATGCCTGGCCGCACCTTGCTGGCCCAGGTCGATTACCAGTTCTAAGCCAGCGGTCAACCCGCCTACTTTCATCAGGAGTGTTCCCATGTCCATCGAGTTTGTCGGCATGATTTTCCCCCGCCAGTGGTCCGAAACCCGTGGCGTACGCAGCCCGGATTTCGATCTGGAGTTCATCCGCCACCACGCCCGCGCCCATGAACATGCGGGTTTCGATCGGGTGCTGATCGCCAGTGGCCCGGGTAGCGCCGACAGCCTGCAGATCGCCGCCTATGCCGCTGCACACACGGAGCGACTGGGGTTCATGATCGCCCACCGTCCCGGATTGACCGCGCCGACCGTGGCCGCCCGGGCCTTCGCGACGCTTGATCACACCACCGGCGGCGGGCGCATTCGTCTGCACGCGATCACCGGCATCACTGCTGAGCCCCAGGAAGGCGACTTTTTGCTGGACAAGATCGAACGCTACAAACGTACCGATGAATACCTGGAAATCGTTCGGCGGACCTGGACGGCCGAGGAGCCTTTCGATTTCGAAGGGAAGTATTTCAACATCAAGGGCGCCTTCTCACCCGTCAAGCCATTGCAACAGCCGCACATTCCGATCTCCTTCGGCGGGTCTTCGGACATCGCCTATCAGATCGCGGTGAAGCACGCGGACCTGTATGCCTTATGGGGCGAGCCATTAAGTGGCGTGGCCGAGCAGATTGGCAAACTGCGGGCGGCCGCGAATGCGGCGGGCGTGGAGGCGCCGCGGGTCAGCCTGTCGGTGCGTTTGATCCTCGGTGCGACCGAGGAACTGGCCTGGCAGCGGGCTGAACAGATCCTCGAACAGATCAAGGCCAACCCCCAGTTCGCCGCCGGCAGCCCCTGGCAAAAACGCATCAAGGGCACCGGGTCAGAACGTTTGCTGGCTGCTGCGGCACGGGGTGATCGGCATGACCGGGCCTTATGGATGCCCACCGCCACTGCCGTCGGCGCGTACGGCGATACCACCGCCCTGGTCGGTACCCCGGAAACCGTGGCCCAGGCCTTGCTCGATTACGTGGATTTGGGTGTGACCACCTTCCTTAACCGTGGCTACGACCCGCTCTATGACACCGTGGATTACGGACGCTGGATCATCCCGGCCGTGCGCGAAGAAGCCCGCCGTCGCAAGGCGCGTGTGGCGTAGCGTCGGTGCAGTATTGACCGACGCCATCGCCAGCAAGCCGGCTCCTACAGGTCGATTTGTTTTGATCTTGATCCGCGCCGTATTTCCTGTAGGAGCGAGCCTGCTCGCGATGGACGACAACGATAACGCGTGCGGTCTGGATGAATGCGTTGTCCGGTCGTTTTTCGCGAGCAGGCTCGCTCCCACAAAGAGCACGTACGCCTTTCCCCTGTAGGAGCTGGCTTGCCAGCGGTGCGCGTCAGCGCAATGTCGGTGAGTTTTCGAGCAGTGTGCGGGTATACGCCGCCTGGGGCAGATCCAGCACCTGATCAACCGCCCCCTGCTCCACCACACGGCCCAGTTTGAGTACCAATACCCGGTCGGCAATGGCGCGGACGACGCCCAGGTCGTGGGTGACGAACAGCAAGGTCAGCCCCTCCCCCTGCAACTGCCGCAACAACGCCAGAGTCGATGCCTGCACCGACACGTCCAGCGCCGAGGTAATTTCATCGCAAATCAACAGCTTTGGCTCACAGACCAACGCCCGGGCAATTGCCACGCGCTGACGCTCGCCACCGGACAGGCTGTGGGGATACAGGCCAGCCACCGATGTCGGCAAGGAAACCCGCTTGAGCACCGCTTCCACACGTTCCCGCGCGGCAGCGCCCTTGATGTTGAAGAAATGCTCCAGTGGCGCACTCAAGGTCTGGTAAACCGTTTGCCGCGGATTCAATGCCCGGTACGGATTCTGAAAAATGTACTGGATCTGATGCCGCTGCGCGCCATCACGCTTGCGCGACGCCAGGCTCAACGGCATCCCGGCATAGCGCAGTTGACCCTCGGCGTTTTCTCCCAACCCGGCGACGGCGCGGGCCAGGCTGGTCTTACCAGAGCCGGACTCCCCCACCAGTGCCAGGCATTCCCCGGCCGCCACTCGCAACGACACATCGAACAGCACCTGGCGGTCATAGGCCATGTTCAGCTCCCTGATCTCCAGCAGTGGCGCACGCGCCAACGTCTCAATGACCGGCAAAACGCAGGCTTGGCCGAGCAACTCCAAGGCTTGAAAATGCGGAACCAGGCAGGCCACCCGCTGCGTTGATGACAAGTCCTGCAATTGCGGCTCAAGCACCGAACAGGCGGCGACGCGACGGGGGCAGCGAGGTGCGAAAGCACACCCTTGTGGCCGCTCCCCCGGTGCCGGTGCATACCCCGCAATTGCCTCCAAATCCCGGCGTTGCGCTACGTCGGGAATCGCCGCCAGCAACCCCCAGGTATAGGGATGACCCGGCTGCCGGAACAGCACTTCGCGCTGTGCAACCTCGACGATACGCCCGGCATACATCACCATCACCCGGTCCACCAGGTCCTTGACCACCGCCAGGTCATGGGACACATACACCGCCGCCACACCCAGGCTTTTGCATAACCGACGCAAGGTCACGAGGATGTGCGCCTGGGTGGTGACGTCCAGCGCCGTGGTTGGCTCATCGAGAACGATCAACGCCGGGCGCAAGACAAAGGCCAGTGCCAACATCACCCGCTGTTGCTGTCCGCCGGACAGTTGATGGGGAAACCGACGCAAGAACTCCGCATCATCGGGCAGACCGACATCACGCAAGGTCTCGACGATGCGCTGCTGTTGCGCGGCACTGTCCAGTTCTACCTGATGGGCGCTCAGGGTTTCACGCAGCAAACTGCCGATACGCAGCGCCGGATTCAGTGCGGTTGCCGGGTCCTGAGCGACGTAACCGATCAGGCTACCCCGGGCCCGGCGCAGTTCCTCGCCCGCCAGCGCCAGCAGCGACCGGCCGGACACTTCAACCTGCCCACCAACGATCCGTGCACCCCGTCGGGCATGGGCCAGCAACGCTGTGGCCAGGGTGGTCTTGCCGGAACCGGACTCCCCGACCAACCCCAGAATTTCTCCGCGTTCAAGGCTGAAGGTCACGCCGGACAGCACATCGATCTGTCCCGGCAACTCGACACGCAGGTCCCGTACCTGCAACACGTGATTACTCAGCACGGGAGGACGGGACTCGATCCCGGCAATCGCATTCATGGCTGTTTTTCTCCGATCCTTGAACGGCTGCGGCCGATGCCTTCAGCCAGAATATTGGTGCCATAGGCGAAGATGCCGATCAGGATCGCCGGCGCTAACACCGCCCAGGGCTGCACCAGTAAACCGGCCTGGTTCTCGTTGATCATCAGCCCCCAGTCCGCGGTCGGCGGTGCCACGCCGTAACCGAGATAACTCAGCCCCGAGAGCATGCCCACGCCCCAGGTCAGCATGTTGCCGAAGTGCACCAGCAACGGCGTAAGGATGTTCGGCAGGATTTCCTTGAACAGAATCCGCCGCCTGGGATAGCCCATCATCTGCGCGGCTTCGACGAACTCCTGCCCCGCCACTGTCACTGCGCTGCCACGGGCCAGACGGATGACACCAGGAGTAAAGGCGATGGCCACGGTCAAAACGATCAGCCACGGTGCGCGACCGAGCATGGAGACGATCAACAGCACCAGAATCAGGTCGGGGAAAGCCAGCGACACGTCCGCCAGCCAAGTGATCAGTTGATCCAGACGGCGCCGGGAAAACCCTGCCAACAGGCCCAGTGTGCTGCCTGTAAACAACGCAATCGAGGCCGCCGCCACCGACATCCACAGCACCGACACGCCGCCACTGAGCAAGCGCGACAACACGTCATGCCCGAGAAAGTCATAGCCCAGCACCGCCGCGCCCACCGGGGCGCCATACACCGAACCGAGCATTTGCGTCGGGCTGTGGGGGGCCAGCCACGGCCCAAGCAGAGCCAGCGCTACCACCGCGAGGGTGATCAGCGCGCCCTTACGCGATTGCGATTGCGCCAGCCAGAGTTGCCAGCGCGAATATCGGGAGTCAGTCATGCATCACCTCTCAAGGCGCCTTGGTTTGGGAGCGCCGCCACCAGGGCTGGATGCCCCGCCGGTTGCGCCGGATCATGGTCACCCGGCGCGCAGTGCGTAGTTTCGGGGTCAACAGCACCGTCAGCAGATCGGCCAACAGGTTGATCAACACCACGCCCAAAGTGATCACCAGCACGATGGCTTGGATCACCGGCAAATCGCGCATCTGGATCGCCGAATTCAGCGAGGTGCCAATACCTGGGTAGCTGAAAATCACCTCGGCCAGCAATGCACCACCGATCAGCGTGCGCAGGGTCAGGGCCACGCCCTGGATCGCCGGCACCAATGCGTTAGGCAAGGTGTGGCGCCAGACGATTCGCCACTCGGCAATACCCCGCAGCCTAGCGGCGACCACGTAGTCGGACTCCAGCGCTTCGATCATCGATGCCCGCACCATGCGCGTCAGGTACGGCAATGCCGACAGGCTCAGGGCCAGCACCGGCAGCACCAGAAACTGCAATTGGCGCAGCAGCGACTTGTCCGGATCAAGAATCGACACCGCCGGCAGCACGTCCATGTGTGGCATGGAAAACAGCAACACCAGACCGATGGCCAACAGAAAGCCCGGCGTCGCCTTGAGGAAAATCAACAGCGACAGGCTCCAGCGATCCAGCCGGCTGTCACGGCGCAAGGCCAGTGATACGCCGAGCAACAACGCCGCCGGCACCACCACGGCAATCACGCCCGCCAACAGCGCCAGCGTGTAGCCAAACCGGCCGAATAGAATGCTGCCCACTGGCGCATTGGAATCCAGCGAGACACCCAACTCGCCACTCAACGCGTGACCGAGCCAGCGCAGATATTGTTCGAGAATCGGTCGGTCGAGGCCCAACTGCCGTTGCAGGGTGAGGATACTTTCCAGCGGTGCGTCCGGACCGAGGATCACCCGCGCCGGGTCCGAGGGCAGTGCCTGAGTGGCAATGAACACCACCAGGCTGATGACCCACGCTGTCAGCAAGCCGTAGCCCAGGCGCCCGATGAACCACGATAGCCAGGCCGGTGTGCGTGGGGGTTTGCAGGATGGATCAGGCATGGTTCACCCACATTTCATCGAAACGCCATGAGGCAAACGTCGTCTGTTCAGGCGCCAGTCCACCGACCCGAACGGAAGCGGCATCCAGCACGTCATTGAAGCCCCAGATCAACAGGCCGCCGCGCTCGTGCTGGATGCTTTGCGCCTCATGCACCAGTACCTTGCGCTGCTCCAGATCGGGTTGCGCCAGCGCCTGCTGGTACAGCGCGCTGAAGCGCTCATCATGGAAATTGCTGCGGTTGTAGATGGCCTGTGGTGCGTCGTTGTGCAGCGCTGAAGCGAGGAAGCCCCGCGCCGGTGTGGAGCCCGGCGACAACAACCAGTTTTCCCGCTGTGGGCCGTTGAACACCGAGCCATCGACCTGAGTGACCTTGATCTCGACCCCGGCTTTCTTCGCTTGCTGGGCGAACACCAGCGCCGCATTGACCCCCGGTCCCGGGGTGGTGGTCAGCTCCACCCGCAGATCGTCCTGCCCGGCCTGGCGCAACAGCGAGCGCGCCTGCTCCAGATCGTAGGGGCGCTGGGCGATGCCATGGTTGTAGGTGGGGTCATGGGGCGAATACAGGTCATTAGCGATCCGCCCGAAACCGTTGAGGCCACGGTCCACCAGTTCGCGACGGTCGGCCAGCAGGCGAAACGCCTTGCGCACCCGCAGATCCTGAAACGGCGCCTTGGCCAGATTGAGGTTGAAGCCGGTAAACGAGGTGCTCGGCGAAGCGTAGAGTTTCAGCCGCGAATCAGCCTTGAGCAGCGCGCTGTGTTCGGCCTGCACGCCGCTGGCGACATCGATCTGCCCGGCGCGCAACGCGGCGGCCCGGGACACCTGATCCTTGAACTCGATGATTTCCAGCTCATCGGCATAGGGTTGGCCGGGCTTGTAGTAGTTTTCGAAACGCTGGTAGAGCGAGCGCTGCCCGGGGATGAAACTCTTCAGCTTGTAGGGCCCGGCGCCCACCGGATTGCTGATCGGGTCATAGTCGGTGGGGACGATGCCGCCAAAACTGATCAGGGTTTCATCCAGCGGGAAAAAGCTCTGGCCTTGTTTGAAACGGATTTCGATGGTGCGCTCATCGAGTTTGCGTAACGCATTGCGATCGATAGCCCCCACCAGCCCGGCAAACGGCGACGCCAGCTTCGGGTCGGTCAGGCGCAGGATCGAGAACAGCATATCGTCGGCGCCGATGCTCTTGCCGTGATGGAATTCCAGCCCCGGCTTGATCCGAATGGTCCAGGCGCTGGCATCGGAATTGGGCTCGGCTAATTCGGCCAGCGCCAGGCGTGTGCTGACGTCGGTGTTCCATTCCCAGAACTTGCTGTACAGCGCCCAGCCGCGAATGATCCCGCCGCCCACCGGTTTGTGCGCGTCGAGGTTGCCTGACTGGTCGCCATCGATAATGCCGACCCGCAGGCGACCACCGTGCACCGGCGTGCTGGACAATGCTGCGGCGCCACTTAAGGCAGCGCCGTTGTCGCAACCGCTGAGCAGGCTGCCGCCGAGCATCAGGCCGCCACCGACCGCCAGGCCGTTGCCGAGAAACCTACGACGAGAAAGTCCCTCGCTCATGACTGCCTCCTCAGGCCCGCTCGACCGCGATTTCGCGCTGCACCGTGGGTGTGCTGACGCCGAGGCGCGGCACCTCGAAACCATGATCCAGGTCGAGCAACGGGAACAACAGGTCCGCCACCCGGTGCGCTTCATCGATCAACGGAAAGCCGGAAAGAATGAAGGCGGACGTACCTTGTGCTTCGTACTCCCGAATGCGCTCGGCCACCTGCTCGGCACTGCCCACCAGATAGGTGCCTGCCGCAGGTCCCAGGATGTTGAAGCCGAACAGGCTTGGGCCGAGCCAGACGTTGGGGTAGATTTCCAGGTCGCGGGCCTTGGGCAAGCACCCGGCACGAATGGCGTCGACGTTGCGCTGGATCTGCGGGTCATCGCTGCGGAAGCTGTCCAGGGTTTCGCCGGGTGGCAGTTGCCGTTCGATGGCGGTGCGCGCGGTGTGCAGCGAAGTGCGTTGCAAGAGTTTTTCGGCGTGGGCCCAGGCTTCTTCCTCGGTCTCGCGGACGATGATTTGCAAGCGTGTGCCGTAGGTCAGTTCGCGACCGATCTTTGCCGCTTCTGCGGCCACTTTGCGGAATTTCTCGCCGAGCTTTGGCGGCGTGTTGGCGAAGCTCAGGTAGACGTCAAGCAGCCGCACCGAGTGGGCAACCCCTGGCCCCGAGGTACCCGCGCCCCACAATGGAATCCCCGGTTTCTGTTTCGGCGGGTGCCAACCGCCCAGCGGATGACTGGCGGCAGCCGGCGAGCGAGGGGCGAGCTTGACGTATTGGCCGTCATAGCCCGAGGTGTCACCGGCGTAGAAATTCTGGAACGCGCGCCAGTATTCGAGGCTGAAGTCATAGCGCTCGTCGTGGGGATAATGCACGCCAAGGGTGGCCAGGCCGGCGTCGTTGCCGTTGACCACGTTGAACAGCAGGCGGCCGTTGGAGAACTGGTCGAAGGTCAACGCCCACTTGGCCAAAACCGCTGGTGACAGTTCACCCGGATGTTGCGCCACCAGAAAACGCAAGCGCTGGGTGGCATCGATCAAGGCCGCCGAAACAGCGAGGCTTTCGTTGGGACTGGAGCCCAGCAGCGAGCCGTAAAAACCGAGGCGATCACTGGCCACGGCCAGTTGCTTCAAATGCTCGAAATCAGTTTTCCAGCGACCTTCGGGCTCCCACGGATAAGGCCCGTCAGGGGTGGTGAGGTACCAGAGAATTTTTACCGCCATGTTGGTGTTCCTTGAGTTGTGTATCGACCTGATGGGCACCATCGCCTGTAGGAGCCGGCTTGCTGGCGATGGGCCCCTCGGGTTTTGCATTGGCTTTGCGGACGCCTTCGCTGGCAAGCCAGCTACTACGGGGGCTCGGCGATTAACTGCGGCGATCGATGGCGGGTACCAGGCCCAGTTCGGTGGCTTTGTCGTACAGGCCGCTCATTTTCCATTGCTGGGTCAGCACGCCCGGACCGTAGGCCCGTGATCCGCCAAGGGCGTCGGCGAGCAATTGCAGTTGTGCGCCCTCCTCCAGCAACAGGATGAACTCGGCAGTGGCGCGCAGACCCTGCTTTCCCCACACCGTGGAACCACCGTTAGCCTCCAGGATGGCCAGGTTGAAGGGATTCTCGGCAATCTTGTCGAGAATGAAATCGACTTCCGGTTGACGGCGGTCGATGTACACCGGCAGCTCCCGAGCGAGCTGATAACGCTGTACCGGCACGTAGTGGAACGGCAGTGTGCGATGGGTCTGGGCCCAGGCCCCCAAGTACGGCGAGTGCACATGGGATACCGTGGTGATGTCCGCATGCTGCTGGAACAGTTTGGTGTAGCGCCCCAACCCACCCTTGCCTTTGCCGTAGATCACCTTGCCTTCAAAGTCGGTGACGGTCGCCTGCAGCGGTTTGCGGTAGTTCCACGGGCCGCCGTAGTTCAACGACACCAGCAGTTCCTGGCCCGGCACGCGCTCTATGAAACCTACGGTGCCATTGGCGGTGATGGTGTTGGTTTCACGGAACACGGTGAAGGCTTCTTCAGCCTCGATCAGCACTTTTTCGATGAAGTTTTGCAGTTCTTCGCTGATCAGTTGTTCGTTGATCGGCTTTTCGTTCACAAGAATTGTCATGACAGTTCTCCGGATTCAGGCGCGGCGCTTGGCCAGCAGTTCATGGGCGGCTTGCAACGGGCGCGGGTCAACCCAGTCAGCGATGGGAAAATCGCGCTCCAGGAAGCCGTGCAGGTAAAGGAAGTCTTTTTGCGTTTCGAGAAAATCCAGTCGCTGGGAAGAAAGGTCGGGGGCCAGCGTGGTGTGGAAATCACCGCGATAGGCCTCGGCGACCCCGGCGCTGCCGGCGCGGGTCTCTTCTTCAAGAATGGCGTTCAGTGCCTCGCGGTTATTGGCCGCCCACTCGGCGGCGCTGAGGGTTTGCGCGAGAAAGCGCACCACCAGGTCAAAATGATTGTCGAGCAGGCTCTGGTGCACGGTGATCGGACGTGGCGTACCGTTGTTGATGCGATAGCGTGGTTCGGCGATCAGGTCCAGATCGATGCCCACCACCAACCCTAGTCGCCGTGCGGCATCAGCGGCGGAAGCGCCTTTGACATAGACCGCGTCCACTTCGCCGCGCACCAGGTAATCGAGGCCCGACCACAGCCGCTGTAAGCCCTCCTGCGGGTTCGCCGCCCGTTCCTGATCCTGCAATGCGACTTCCACCAGTTCGACATCATCGAACCCCAGGCCGGCCAGGCTCAGCGCGCCTTTGTAGCCGTGCAGGCTCATGGCCCGGGCGATGCTTCCGGGACGGCTCTCACCCCAGGCCGGCAGTGCCAGGCGCTTGCCCTTAAGGTCTTGCGGGCGACGAATGCCAGAGTCCGGGCGAACCAGAATGGTTTGCCATTCCTCGATCCAGGTCAGACCGATCAAGCGACTCGGCGCACCGGCAGCCCGCGCGGCCAATGCCGGGACGTTTCCGCCTTCGCGAAACAACCCCGGCAGCTCGTGATCGTAGTGGTGATGACCCAGCTGACGGGCCTCCTGCAAGGTCGAAACCGGCAGACCGTCGGCGGCGAACTCTTCGCTGAGCCAGCCGAGTTTGTAAGCGATGCCGGAAGCCGTTGGCACCGGGCAACGGGTGAACCAGATCTGATCCAGTTCATTCTGGATATCGGGTCGGGTTTGTTGGACAGCAAGCGTCATGGGCAGCTCCATCTGGTTGGGCAAGTGACTGTTGCCGGAGCTATTGCAGCGGACGTGCCAAGAAGTGAAAGCCAATGTTTATGGGGCTTTGCGCCTGTACCCGGATATTCGTCTGGTTTCGATTGCTGACCTGACAGCAGCATTGCGCGACGACTGCTGCTGTTCGAGCAGCCCCCGACAGCGGACTGCTGCTCCAGCAGCACCCGAGCACCTCACCCGTTGATAAACCCTGCGCCAGATACGCTTCAAAGCCCTTGGCGCAGAACTTGCTCAAGGCCCTCTCATCGCCCGAGAAACTCCACAAACCCTGTAGGAGCTGGCTAGCCAGCGATTGGTCTTTGGACCTTGCGTCGTTCTCAAGGACGCCATCGCCGGCAAGCCGGCTCCTACAGAGTATTTATCTGGTTTTCACGGTCATCAGCAGATCAATCATCAGAGGGACAGCAATGAGCAAGGTCGAACATAACCCCGCCGGGCAACTGGTACAGGAACAGGCACCGATTCGCCTGCTCGACAGCGAGGCCCAAGCCATCGCCGTGGCAAAGGAAATTGCCCTGGAGATTGCCGAAATCGCCGCCGACGCCAGTCAGAACGGTCAGCTCCCACGACGTCAGGCCCAACTGTTGTCCGAGAGCGGGCTGACGGCCATCGGTGTACCCAAGGCATTCGGCGGGCTCGGTGCTTCGGTGGAAACCATCGTCGAAACCGTGCGTCTCATTTCGGTAGCCGACGGTGGCGTCGGTCAGTTGCTGCAAATCCACAACGTCATGTTGCGCGGGATTTTCAGCGGATACTCCGATGAAATACGCGACCGATTGATTCGCGATGTACTGGCCGGAAAACGTTTCGGCAACGCCCTGGCGGAGGTCGGCGGCAAAAACAAATTCGCCCTCAAGACCCGGGTCGAACGTCGCGCAGACGGCAAACTGATCCTCAACGGCAGCAAGTTCTACTCCACCGGTTCTTACCTGGCCGAGTGGATTTCCCTGACCGCCGCCAGTGATGACGGCGGTGCCGGGGTGTTGCTCAATCGCAATACGCCAGGCTTGACCCTGGTGGATGACTGGGAAGCCTTCGGGCAGAAAAACTCGGTCAGCGGCACGGTGATCTTCGACAACATCGAACTCGACGAGGGCTTCGTCTCTCAGCGTAAAGGACCGATGAAGCGCACAGGCCTGACCTTCCCGCAGATTCTTCATGCCGCCATCGATACCGGCATCGCCGAAGGCGCGCTGGCGGCTGCGGTGGACTACCTCAATCACAACGCCCGCCCGTGGGTGGAAAGCGGTGTCGATCAGGCCAATCAAGAGCCTCACATCATCAAACAGATCGGCGAATACGCGGTGGCCTTGCGTGGCGCGCAATCATTGTTGCGAGACGCTGCGCGGGTGTTCGACCAGCACGAACTGGACCCGGACAACAAGGCGCTGCAGGACGAGCTGATTCTGTCGGTGGCCACGGCCCGTGCCCATTCAGATACAGCCTCGCTGAAAATCTCCAGCGACATATTTTCCCTGCTCGGCGCCAGCTCATCGCTGAGCAAATGGAACCTCGACCGTTTCTGGCGCAACGCCCGGGTGCACACCACCCATGACCCGATCCGCTGGCGCCTGCATCACGTCGGTAACTACTATCTCAACGGGGTCGATCCGGGCGAATACACCGCGATCCTCAATGCCAAGGAAAAACAGGGCGCCACCCACACGGCGCGGTGATCGGACGGCCCCATCGCTAGCAAGGCGGCTCCTACAGAGAACGTGCCCACACCACCATCCTGTAGGAGCTGGCTTGCCAGCGATGACGTCCTCAAGCCCAAAGCAATTCCCAACCAACGAGCTTTTCATGATCGAAAAACACCCTCTATTGCGCAGCCTGGCGATTTACCGGGAAATGCCCTGGCGCTTTGCCCTGGTGGCAGCACTGTTCATTGCCGTGAACCTCGGGCTGGTCTGGCAACAATGGCTGATCGGCCACGCGGTGAACGACGTCAGCGCCGGTCGTGCCGTGGTGCGGCAGGCCGATGGCAGTCTGGACGCCAGCCTCGGCGGGTACTGGCTATGGTTAATGCTCGGCGTGGCCCTGGCCCGTAGTGCATTGCAATACGTCGCCAACGTGCTGTCACTGGTCCTCAGCCAGGAACTGCTGACTCGCCTGCGTGAGCGCATCTTGCAGCAAGTGCAGAACCTGCACCTGGGCTATCACTGGCAACACGGCATGGGTGAAATGATCACTCGCACCACCCGCGATGCCGACAAGGTTCGCGATGCCCTGATCAGCTTCTGGCGGCAGGTGGTGGAAACGCCGCTGGTGGTACTTGCAACGGTCGGCCTGCTGAGCTGGTACAACCCGCTGCTGGGCTTGGTGCCCTTATTGTTGACGGTGTTTGGCCTGTGGATTTTCGTGCGCCAGACCGAGCGGCTAGTCAGTCTGGACCGAGCTGTTGGCGCTGCGTATGACCGGGTCAACCAGAACCTGAGCGAAGGCATCGGTGGCGTGCGGGTGATCAAGTCGTTCGGCCTAGAACACAGTCGCATCCTGCGTTTCGCCGAGCATGTGGCGGTGTTCGCCGACCACGCCCGTCAGGCCATTGCCTATTCAAGCTCGCGGATTCCGCTGCCCCAAGCGGTCGTCGCATTGGGGCATGTATGGATTCTGGTGTACGGCGCGCATCTGGTGGCCACCGCGCAGATGGGCATCGGCGAACTCGTCACTTCGCTGCTGATCGCCACCACCCTGGTGTTTCGCATCGAGGGCATCGGCCGTGTCATGCAAACCTTCGCCGACGCGCGCTCCAGCGCCGAACGGATATGGCAACTGCTGGACGAACCGTCAGCGATCCGTAGCGGCAACGCCGCCTTGCCTGACTCACCGCTTGGACTGAAACTGGAACAGGTCAATGTCAGCGCTCCCGGGGGTGGGCTCGATATTCTTCATGACTGTTCGCTGACCTTGCGGCCAGGTGAAATAGTCGCGCTGGTCGGTGCGACCGGCACCGGCAAAAGCCTGTTGGCCAGCCTGTTGCCGCGCCTGACCGATGTCAGCGCCGGTCGCGTGTTGTTGGGCTCGGACAACGCCGGCTGGCAGGACATTCGTCAGTTGAACCTGGACGATCTCAGGCGCCGGGTTCACGTGGTGCCCCAGGAAAGCTTCCTGTTTTCCGATACCTTGGCGGCCAACCTGCGCCTGTCCGCGCCCGATGCCAGCGATCAACAGCTGCGCCACGGTTTACGTCTGGCCGCCGCCGAAGATGTGCTTGAACGCCTGCCCCAAGGGCTGGCCACGCCGCTGGGCGATCGCGGCGTGACACTGTCCGGCGGCCAACGCCAGCGTCTGAGCCTGGCCCGGGCATTGCTCGGCGAGCCGGACGTCCTGTGCCTGGACGACGCCACCAGCGCGCTGGATGCGATCAGCGAACGCCAGGTGTTGCACAACATCCGCCAACTGCGCCGCGACCAGGGCCGGGCCACCACCTTGCTGGTGATCTCCAGCAAGCTCTCGACCATCCTGCTGGCGGACCGCGTGCTGATGCTTCAGACCGGAAAAATCGTCGCCAACGGCACACACAGCGAACTGCTGAATAACCATCCGGACTACCGCGACCTGCTAGGGATCGATCATGGCTAACCCAACAGCCGGCAAGGCCCTGAGCGATATAGAAATTGAAGAGATGCTCGCCAAAAAGGCTCTCGACCGCAGCATGTTCGGCCGACTGCTGCCGCTGCTCAGACCGATTCGCGGGCACATTGTTAGTGTTATCGGCATTGAACTGCTGCTGGTACTCACGGTGTTCCTGCGACCGTGGTTCGTCCGTGAGTTGCTCGACCGGGGGGTGATTCAACAAAACGACCACTGGTTGCTGGATGAGCGTCTGGTGCTCTGGCTCGGTTTGGGGTTGGCGGCCAGCTGGCTGGGGCGTTTTATGCTGGCCGGTGTCTCGCAATTTGTCGCCGGCAGTGCGGCGATCCGCGTGCTCAATGATTTGCGCTTGCGGGTTTTTGCCCACGTTCAGAGTCTGAGCGTCAGCTACTTTGACCGGACCAAGGCCGGGCGGATCATTTCCCGCGCCGACCGCGATGTCGATGCCCTTGAACCGCTGCTCATCCAGGGGCCACCGGAGTTGCTGGGTGCGTTGCTGCGCTGCGGACTGGCCTCGGTAATGCTGTGGCGAATCGACCCTAGATTCTTTCTCAGCCTCGCCGCGACGGTCCCGTTGCTGGTGCTGGCGACCTGGAGTTTCAAACGCATCTCCCAGCGCAACTGGGCCAAGGTCGCGGAAAACCGCAGCCGCTTCACCGCGCATCTGGTGGAGAGCGTTAGCGGCGCGCGCATGTTGCAACAGTGCACCCAACAAACCCCGAACCTGCGGCGCTATCGCGGTCTTCTGGATGACTTCAATCAGGCGCTGATCCGCGGCAGCCTGCGCTCCGGCTGGTTCGCACCATTTACCGCGCTGCTCAGCTCGGCCGGCATGGCAGTGCTGTTGCTGGTGGGGGCGTACGGTCTGGCGCAGGCGAATGTGACCGTGGGCCAGATCGCCGAGAGCCTGTTTTATGTCTTCCTGTTCCTCGGGCCATTGCAGGAGCTGTCGGACCTGTTCGAACGCTACGCCACCGGTTCGGCTTCGGCCCAGCGGATCTTCCTGTTGCTCGACACGCGCCCGGAAATCAACGACAGCGCGACACCGCAACGCGTGGGCAAGGCCCGAGGCGAAGTTCGTTTTGACCAGGCGCGTTTCAGCTACGACGCCAGCAGTTCGTCCCCGGTGATCAACGACCTTGACCTGTACATTCCTGCCGGTGAGGTATTGGCGATTGTCGGCCCCTCGGGCCATGGCAAGAGCACGCTGGTGCAGTTGCTGACGCGCTTCTACGAGGTGCAAGCGGGTGCAGTCAAACTGGATGGCATTGATGTGCGCCACCTGACCCAGCATGAGTTGCGACGAAATGTCGGCGTGGTGTTGCAGGACAATGTGTTGTTCAGCGGCAGCATTCTCGACAACCTGCGATTGGCCGCGCCCCATGCCGACGATGCGAGCCTGATTGCAGCAGCCCGGGAACTGGGAGCGGACGAGGTGCTGGAACGTCTGCCGCATCAATACCAGACCGAAGTCGGGCCACTGGGCGGGCACCTGAGCCATGGTCAGCGGCAACTGGTGTGTCTGGTGCGTGCCTATCTTGCCGACCCGTCGGTGCTGGTGCTGGACGAGGCAACCTCGGCCGTCGACATTCATACCGAGCGCCGCATCCAGCGGGCGCTTCGCCGACTTTGCGAAGGCCGCACCGCCATCATCATCGCCCATCGCCTGGCCACCATTCGCGATGCCGACCGCATCGCGGTGATACGTCAGGGGCGCCTGATCGAGCAAGGACCGCATAGCCAGTTGATCGATCAGGGTGGCGCTTATGCGGCCCTGTACCAGACCTATTTGCGTAGCGCCGAAGCGGGGGCCGCAATAGACGATATCGCCGCCACCGTACCGGCGTAAGCAAGATCGCCATCGTTGCAGGAGCTGGCTTGCCAGCGAAGGCGTCCGCCAGGCCGATGCAAAACCCATTGACCTCTTCGCCGGCAAGCCGGCTCCTACAGAATCATGGATCACCGCGCCCCTGTTGCATCCTGAGCAACCATTGCTGACGGGGTGCTGCTACAGAAGCAGCCCGTCCGGCCAATCATCCACCCACGCCCGCCAAACGCCCGGCCCTGCTGGCCATAACCCGGGGCGCCGAGCATGGCATGTCCGTTGCAGCCCTCCTGACAAGACGTCCTCGCACCTGCGCGACACAACGCGTACTTCAATCAGGAGCATCCCATGAGCACCGAGTTTTTCTGGCGCCTGCCGCTGGGCACCGATGGTCCGCAACTGACCACCGACAAACACAACCGTGGCAATCCACATTATCGTCCAGGCAACATCGCACCCGGGCGCCTGCCCAACGGCGAACCGGACGACTTCACGTACATCGACTACATCGCCCAAGTGGCGAAGGCCGCGGAACTGGCCGGTTTCGAAGGTGCGCTGCTGCCCACGGGCCCGGAGCCATGGATTGCCGCAGCGGCGCTGGCTCGGGAAACCCGCCGCATCAAATTCCTGATCGCCTTCCAGGCGACCTGGACGCTGCCAGCCTACGCCGCGCAACAAGCGGCGATCCTGCAGAATCTCAGCCGCGGTCGTCTGGAGTGGAACATCATCACCGGTGGCAACCCGGCCAGTCAGCGTGCCAATGGTGACTTCCTCGAACACGACCTGCGCTACAAGCGCACCGGTGAATTCCTCGACATCATCCAGGGTCTTTGGCAGAACGAGCGTTTCTCCTACGAGGGAGACATCTACCAACTGGAAAACGGCGCCCTGCCCCACGGCCTGCAAAACGAGCGCAAACCCGGCGTGTACTTCTCCGGATTCTCCGACGCGGCCCTGGATGTCGCCGCCAAACACGCCGACGTTTACCTGAACTGGGCCGAGCCCATCGACAAGCTCAAGCCGCATATCGACCGAGTACGCGAACTGGCGGACAAACAGGGTCGCAGCGTGCGCTTTGGTTTGCGGGTCGACCTGTTCGCCCGGGAAACCGAAGAGCTGGCGTGGAAAGATTTGCGTCGCCAGTTCGACAAACTCGAAGGCAAAAGCAGCGTGGTCGCCAAGGGTTTCACCAGCGGCTCAGACTCGGTCGGTGGCGCACGGCAAACCGCGTATCACCAGAACATCGATCGCTTCGATGACCTGATCATCGGCCCGAATCTCTGGGCCGGTTTCGCCAAGGCCAAACCGGGACCGACCGTGGGCCTGGTCGGTAGCCACCAGAACATCGCCGAACGCTTGGTTGAATATCGCGATGCCGGTTTTTCGACCTTCATCCTCGCCGGTAACCCCCACCTGGAAGAAGCCCTGCGCATCGGTCAGGAAGTCCTGCCGCTGGTGCATCAACGCCCTGTCGCCGAAGCGACGACTCAATTGAAGGCCAGCGCCTGAGCGCTGCGGGAGAATCCTGGATGACTCAAACCCTCGACACCCTCTGGTACACCCGCTGCCCCGTCCCCACTGGGCTGGGTATCGCCGTGCAAAAAGGCTGGTTGCAAGAAACCGTTGGCACACTGGGCACGCAGATTCAGTCACTGCGCGAATCCACCGACAAAGCCATTCGCGAATCGCATTTCGATCACACCCTGCGTAATTCAGTGCGCCACGGCGGCAATATTCCGGCGATCTGGGCTCGCGCCCAAGGCCGGGAGACCCGGGTCATTGGCCTGTCCTGGGCCGATGAAGTGCAACTGATCCTGACGCTTCCAGACAGCGGCATCAAAACTGTGAAAGACCTTAAGGGCCGGCGCTTTGGCCTGCCAGACTGGGCTGGCGCGCAGATCGATTTCACCCGGGCCCAGGCCCTGCGTGGCCTGGAAAACGCCCTTAAGCTCGAAGGCCTGCAGGTGGGCGATGTGCAATTGGTGAACTTCCGCTATGAAGGGACGTTCAGCGATCCGCAGGTCAGTACGATTAACGGCACGCCGGTTAGTGCGCAACGGGTCGAAGGACGCAACCTGGAATTGATCGGCCTTTTGCGCGGAGAAGTCGATGCGATCTTTCTCAAAGGCGCCAGTGCTGCCCGGCAAGCCCATGAGTTTGGCCTGCACACGGTGATTGACACCGGCTCCCACCCCGAACCGCTGATTCGCAGTAACAACGGCACACCGCGCACGCTGGCGGTGGACCTGAACCTTCTGGATAACCATTTCGACGTCGCCAGCGGCATCCTCGATTCGGTGCTGCGCGCCGAACATTGGGCCCACACCCATCCCGAAGAAACCCGCCGCTATTTAGCCCGGGAAACTAACAGTAGCGAGTACTGGGTCAGCGCCGCTTATGGCGACGACGCGCACCTGCGTCTGCGCACCGAGCTCAACGAGCAGGCGATTGATGCCTTGCAGGACTTCACCCACTTCCTGCATCGCTGGCGCTTCATCCCGAAGAGCTTCGAGGTGCGCAACTGGATCGATCACCGGCCACTGCAAGCGTTATTGGAAACAAACACTGCACTGGCGGGCTAACCCGCCAGATTTCATGGATTCGAACTGAGGGCCATTATGAGCAAACCACTCGATACGCTTTGGTATACCCACAGCCCGGTACCCACCGGACTTGGCATCGCCGTGCAGTCCGGTCGACTGGCGGAAGCCTTTCAGCCGTTCGGCACGAATATTCAGTCCTTGCGCGAGTCCAGCGAACGGGAAGTCCGCGAAGCGCACTACGACCATCACCTGAAAAACTCGGTGCGTCACGGCGGTAATATCCCCGCCATCTGGGCCTACGCCAGCGGCGTGCAGACCCGGGTGCTGGGGCTGTCCTGGAGCGACGAGGTGCAACTGATCCTGACCACCGCGGAAAGCGGTGTGAAAAGTGTTCGCGACCTCAAGAACCGTCGCTTCGGACTGCCGAAATGGGCCAATGTGCAGATCGATTTCACCCGTGCCCAAGCCCTGCGCGGACTGGAAAACGCGCTCAAGCTTGAAGGCCTGGAGGTGTCTGACGTCGAGTTGGTGGACTACCCCTATGGCGGCACATACAGCGACGATCAAAAACAGCATGTCTACGGCTCGGAAGTCAGCCTCGGTGTCACGCGCTTCAGCCGCCGCAACAACGAACTCATCGGCTTGCTGCGCGGCGACATCGACGCGATATTCCTCAAGGGCGCGCACGCCGTGCACCTGGCCAATGAATTCGGTTTACGGGTGGTCATCGATACCGGCTCACACCCGGACCCGTTGATTCGTTCAAACAATGGCACGCCGCGCACGCTCACCGTAGACACCCATTTGCTGCACGAGCATTTCGATGCCAGCGTTAAAATCGTCGATACCGTGCTGCGCACCGAGCAATGGGCCTGGGCCAATCCGGATGAAACCCGGCGTTTTCTGGCTCGCGAATTGAACACCAGCGAGTACTGGGTCGCCGCCGCTTACGGTGAAGACGCCCACCGGCGCCTACGCACGACGCTCGATGGTCGTTCCATTGAAGCGCTGCAGGACTTCACCGATTTCCTGCACCGCTGGGACTTCATCCCACGTCGTTTCGATGTTCGGGACTGGATCGATTTCAGCGTGCTGGAAAGGGTTATTGGTTCCACCTCCCGTTTGGCGGTTTGAGCTCAACCATCCATTTGCATTTACACACAAAATCCGTAGGTGCTGGCTTGCCAGCGAAGGCGTCCGCAAGGCCAATGCAAAACCCGATGGCCCCATCGCCAGCAAGCCGGCTCCTACAGTTCTGTGTCCGCACACGCACCTTGTAGGAGCTGGCTTGTCAGCGAAGGCATCCGCAAGGCTAATCAATTGTTGTCCAGACAACACCTCCCCGCTCAACTCCTGCTGCTCCAGCAACACCCGCCAAGCAACTTCTGCTGAATGCCTGACAGGCTCTTTACGCCAAACTGGATCCAACTAACACGGCACTAACAAAGCGCTCCCAACAACAACTTTTATCTAGACTAAAACCCTTAGTATTCAATATTTTATCAAAACTAAAACACGCACAAAATCACTTGGCACGATCTCTGCTCTAGCCCCTTTAGAGGAACTTTATTGGGGGAGACTTAAATGCATAAACTTAATCCAATCACCAAGAGCATCTGGCTAACCTTGTTACTCGCCGGGGGGGGGGTTAGCGAGGGTTTGCTGGCAGCAGAAAGCACTGAAGCCGACACCAATAAGACGGCTACCGAACCGTCGCTGAAAACCGTGACCGTCACCGCTCAACACCGGGAAGAAACCCTGCAAGAGGTTCCCGTGGCGGTATCGGTGGTACAGGGCACCCAGCTCGTTGCAGACGGCGTGCGCAATATGGGTGACATCACGACGTTCGTTCCCAACACTGCAGCGAAAAACCCCGACGGCGATGGCCGCCCACGTTGGTACATCCGTGGTCTCGGTACCGGGGATACGGGCGCGGCAACGGTTTTCCCGGTGGGAGTTTATGCCGATGACGTTTATCTGAACGCCCCGATTGCCGGTGGCGGGCCGCTGTTTGACCTGGAGCGCATCGAAATCCTGCGTGGCCCGCAAGGCACGCTGTACGGCAAAAACACCACCGCCGGTGCAGTGAACGTCATTTCCAAAAAGCCGACCTTCGACACCGACGGCTTCGGCACGATCGGGGTTGGCACCAAGAACGAACGCATCGTCAGCGGCGCTCTGGGGGGAGCGTTGGTGGATGACAAGCTCGCGGGGCGAATCTCGCTGTATTCCGAAGAACGTGACGGTTTCCAGAAAAACCTGGTGGACGACAACACCTATGGCGACGTCAACAAGAAAGCCGTACGCCTGCAGCTTCTTGCCCAGGTCAATGATGATCTGGAAGCATTGCTGAAGGTCCACAGTCGCGAATTCAAAGGCGACGGCAGCAACGGCTCACTGACGATCGGGCGTTACTACAACGTTGGCTATGAACGGCCCAGCGGGCGCGATATCGCCATCAATGTCAATGAAGACTCCAAGCTCAATCACGACGGCACTTCGCTGACCCTGAACTGGCATCTGGGCGACTACACCCTGACCTCCATCAGCGCCTATGACTACATTCGCGGCCAGTCCACCAGTGACGCTGACTACACGCCCTTTGAGGTCAACGGCGCGGCGATTTCCGATAATAAATACGCGCAGTATTCTCAGGAACTGCGCCTGGCTTCGCCGCAACAGGAAACCCTGCGCTGGTTGTTGGGTGCGCATTACTTCCACGAAGACCTCGACAGCTCTGCACAGCGCATCATCACACCTGGCCCGACACCTAACGGCACCGGCTCGAACCAGACCGGCGGTGCCACCGACTTCCGCAACTTGAGTTACAACCACACCACCGACAGTTACGCGTTGTTCGGCAACCTGACCTACGACTTCACCGATGACTTCACCGTCACCGGCGGCCTGCGCTGGACCCAGGAAAAGAAAGACATAGATCTCGACCTGACCCAACTGACCCGCATCACCGCCAACGGCCCACTGGTGCCACTGGCCGGTGCCGGCACCAATGGCAATCGTCAGGAAGACAAGACCTGGGAAGCCTGGACCTATGACCTGACGCCGGAATACCGGATCAATGACAACGTGCGAGTGTTCTTCCGTTACGCCCATGGCTTCCGTTCCGGCGGTTTCAACACCGGCCTGTCCACCAGCCTTTCACAGCTGACCACCGTGGACCCGGAACAACTCGACGCCTACGAGCTCGGCCTCAAGTCCGAATGGTTTGATCATCGCCTGACCGCCAACGCCAACATCTTCTATTACGACTACTCGGACATTCAGGTGAACCTGCTGACGGTCAACAACGGCGTGCTGACCACGGCGCTGACCAACGGCGCCAAGGGTACGGTCAAGGGCGCCGAGCTGGAACTCGAAGCGCAGCCGACTGACTACCTGCACCTGCGTGCTGCGGTTTCGTTCCTCGACACCGAATTCACTGACTTCAAGAACACCAACCCCAACACAGGTGTCGTCACCGGTGATTACAGCGGCAACAGCTTCGTACGCTCCCCGCGCAACGTGGTGGCGCTGGGTGCCGACTACACCTTCCCACTGGAAATCGGTGGCAAGCTGGTAGCCGGTGGCGATGTGAGTTTCCGCGACAAGGAATACTTCCTCGCCGATCGCCAGAGCAGTGCCGACAAGACCCTTAGCCAACCGCACTACACCCTGGCCAACACCCGCCTGACCTGGTTTAGCCCGGATGAAAAACTCAGCGTCACGGGATTTGTTAACAACGTCACCGACCGTCGTTACCAGGTGCATGGTCGTCCGAACGGCACCCTGGGCCAATACGTCATTACCTACGGCGACCCACGCACCGTTGGCCTGAGCGTGACCAGCCGATTCTGACGCCAACACCAATCCCTGTAGGAGCCAGCTTGCTGGCGATGGATCCCATGAGCCTTGCATCGCCCGAGAGGCCGCCATCGCTGACAAGCCAGCTCCTACAGAAAAATGATCGATATCCGGATCACCTGCATCCACAGAACACCCTTCGATTTCCGGGCCTCCGGTATCCACATATTCCCTGTAGGGGCCAACTTGCCAGCCGCCTTCGCTGGCAAGCCAGCTCCTACAGGGGTCTTCATACGTCTGGAAGGAATTTATCCATGTTCCATCATACCCCGTTGGCCGGCGCTATCGCGCTGGTCATTGGCAGCTTTGCCGTACCTGTCGTGGCTGCCGAAACCCAACCCGGCGCCAACGGCGATCACCTGGATACGGTGGTTGTACTCGGTACCCGTCGCAGCGATGTCACTGCGCTGGAAAGTGCTGCGCCCATTGACGTGCTGTCTGGCGAACAGCTGGAGCAAACTGGCGCCAGCGACCTGTCCGGCGCCCTCACCGCGCTGTCGCCATCCTTTACCTATCCGCAATCACCCCAAGGCGCCTTTGCCGGTTCCATCGCCCAAGGCGCATCGTTGCGCGGTCTGGCGTCTGATCAGGTGTTGGTGCTGGTCAACGGCAAGCGCCGCCACACCAGTGCCAACGTGACCCGCCAGAGCCTGGTCAACGGACGCGGCGCAGCGGCAGTCGATTTGAGCCTGATTCCTTTGAGCTCGATCCAGCGCGTGGAGATCCTGCGCGATGGCGCGGCGGCCCAATACGGCTCGGACGCCATCGCTGGCGTGATCAACATCGTGCTCAAGGAAAAGGACGACGGTGGCAACGTCGGTTATCGCTTCGGCGGCTACGACAAGGGCGACGGTATCCAGCGCAAACTCAGCGGCTGGAAAGGCTTCGCCCTGCCCAACGACGGCTTCCTGACCCTGAGCTTCGATGCCGGCAGCCAGGACCCGGCCAGCGACACCAACCCCGATAACCGGATCTTTTATCCCGGCTCCACCAATATCAACACACCCCGCGAACAGAACAACCGCTACCGCACCTGGCGCTGGGGCTCGGGCAATGTGTCGGATCAGTACAACTTCGCCTTGAACAGTGAAGTCGGCATTGGCGAAGGTCTGACGGCCTACGGCTTTGCCACTTACTCCCACAAGAACACCGATGCCGAAGGCTTCTTCGATCCGCCCACGACCTTGCGCAATAACTACGGCAGCACCGCGTTGCAACGCTTCCCGGATGGACGCCTGCCCATCACCCGCTACTCGCTGGAAGACTATGCGCTGACCGGTGGCCTGCGTTACGAAGACGAGCGACTGGGCAAATTCGACTTTGCCCTGAACCATGGCGACAACACCCTGAACTCCACCGACCGCCACGCGATCAACCCCAGTTGGGGCGCCAACAGCCCGGAAAAAATCTTCACCGGCGAACGCGAGGCCGACCAGACCAACGTGACCCTGGACTGGGTGCGGGATTTCCCGACTGACCTGTTGTTCAAACCGCTGACCCTCTCCGCAGGCCTGGCCTGGCGCGAGGAGAACTACAAATTGAGCGCGGGCGAAGCCGCCGGATGGCAAAACGGCCCACTATTCAATACGGTTGACCCGGTGACGCTACGGCGCATTCCTGGTTACTACTCGGGCATTACCCAAGTCGATGCGGCCTCACTGGACCGTAACGTACTGGGCGCCTATATCGATGTCGAAGGCCAGATTACCGAGAAATTCCAGGCGGGCGTCGCGGTGCGCACCGAGCACTACTCGGACTTCGGCGACACTACCAACGGCAAACTGTCCCTGCGCTATGACTTCACCCCGCAGATCGCTGCAAGGGCCACCGCCAGCACCGGCTATCGCGCGCCGTCCCTGGTCCAGAGTGGCCTGTCCTCATTCAGCGTGCAGGTAGTGGAGCAACCGCCAGGCAGTGGCAATTTTGTCGAAGTGCAGCAACGAACGCTACGCGCCGACAGCCCGGAAGCGACACTGCTGGGCGGCAAATCCCTCAAGCCGGAAGAGTCCACCAGCTATTCCCTGGGCCTGGTCTGGCGCCCGCTGGCCAATGCGTCGGTGACCCTGGACGCCTACCGCATCGATATTGATAACCGCATTACCCTCTCCGACCAGTTGCCGGCGTCGGTGGTCTCGCCAATTTTCGCCGGTACGCCCTACGCGAACATCCAGAGCGCGGCGTTCTACACCAACGTGGCCGACACCCGCACCGACGGTATCGAACTGGCTAGCAACTATCAGCTGGACCTGCAGCAATGGGGGCAACTGAACCTGAACGCGGGCGTGAGCCAGAACAACACCAAAATCACCGCCCTGCGCGATGTCGGCAACATCAAGGGAACACAGATTGTCGGGCGCACCACCCAAGGCCTGATCGAAGATGGCACCCCGGAGTACAAGCTGGTCTTGAGTGCCAACTGGCTGTATGACAGTTGGGGCGTCACCGTGGCTCAGCGTCGCTATGGCGAATGGAAAAGCCTCAACGCGACCAACCCGAACCTGGACCAGACCTATAGCCAGCAATGGGTGACCGACCTGGACGTGTCCTACACCTTCTACAAATCCTTGAAGGTTTCGCTGGGTGCGATCAACCTGTTCGATACCCATCCGGACAAGGCTGACGGCGCTCAGCTGTATGGCGTACCGAAGTACTCGATCACCAGCCCCGAAGGCGCCCAGGGCGCGTTCTACTACACCAGCGTCAGTTACGACTTCTGACCCGCCTGCTGCCGGGGTGTTGCTCTGGCAGCAGTGGGTGTTGATGAGGCATCAATCTGCGGTGTTCATTCCGACGCCTTCGCTGGCAAGCCAGCTCCTACAGGACGGTGCAAGACCTGTAGGAGCTGGCTTGCCAGCGATGCGTAATCACGATCAAGCATCATTTCCCGGCGCTGGCACAGCTCTTGCGATACCCCTGCCGTACATCGCCGAAATAAGACCTGCCATGCGAACCCAACGTCTGTTGTCCTCCCTGACCTGGCTCATCTCCCCTGTTGCCCTGCTGTTGCTGTGGGCGGCTGTGGCTGAGGCCGGGATTTTTCCGCGCAACCTGCTGGTGCCTCCCGCACAGGTGTGGCAGACCTTCGAAGAGCTGTCGGCCAGCGGTGAACTCCTTGAACACCTGCTCAATAGCCTGTCGCGCCTGGGGCTGGGATTCGCCATCGGTTCATTGTCGGGCCTGGCGTTCGGCGTGCTCATGGCCTTGTCGAAAAATGTCGAGATCTACTGCTCGCCGCTCTTCCACACCCTGCGCCAGATTCCCAGCATCGCATTGATCCCGATGTTCGTGCTGCTGTTCGGTATCGATGAAACCTTCAAGATCATCATCGTTGCCAAGACCGCTTTCTTCCCGGTCGCATTGGCCGCCAGTGAAGGCGTCAAAGCCATTCCGCGCAGTTACTTCGAGGTGGCTGATGTTTACCGACTGCGCTGGCCGACATTCGTCCGCGAGATCGCCCTGCCCGCTGCCACGCCACCGATCATCACCGGATTTCGTATCAGCCTGACTCGCGCCTGGGTGGTGCTGGTGGCCACCGAGCTGCTGGCCGCCGACAGTGGCCTCGGTCAGATGATTGAAATGAGCCGGCAAATGTTGCGCATCGATGTGGTGATGGTCGGTGTCGTCGTCACCGGTGTGATTGGCTTTGTCCTCGATTTCAGCTTTCGCCAACTCGAACAGCGGGTGTTTCGCTGGCAGACCCGCTAGGAGCCGTTGATGTCTCGACTTATTACCAAATCCCGCGGCTTGCTGCTGCCACTGTTGTTGATCGGTGGCTGGGAATACTTGTCACGCCAAGGCGCCGCTGGGGCTTATGCCTTTGTGCCGTTTTCAGCAATTGGCTCGGCATTGCTCGAACTGCTAGCCAACGGCGAACTGCTGGTGAATCTGTTGGCCAGCCTGGCCCGGACCAGCACCGGCCTGGTCCTGGGCATTTTCTTCGGCGTATCGCTGGGGGTGCTGATGGCGCTTTCAGCATTAGCCAATCGACTGATCGGGCCACTGTTTCATTCGATTCGCCAGGTGCCGATGCTCGGCTGGATTCCGCTGATCGCCATGTGGTTCGGCAACGGTGAGTTTTCCAAGGTGTTGATCGTCAGTCTCGCGGCGTTTTATCCGATGGTGCTCAACACCTATCAGGGCTTTAGCCATGTCGAGCAGCGCTACCGTGAAGTCGGCCAGGTGCTGGTCCTTAGCCGCTGGCAAAAATTCCTCCATGTGCTGCTGCCAGCGGCATTGCCGAGCATTGCCACCGGCGTGTTACACGCACTCGCATTCGCCTGGGTCACCGCGGTGGGCAGCGAGCTGTTTCTGTCTTCGGGCGCCGGTCTGGGCAACTTGATGATGAACGCCGAAGCCGGCTCACGCATGGAGGTCATTGTCCTCAGCGTGCTGTGCATCGGTCTCTGCGGCTACCTGATGTCCCTGTTTTTCACCCTGCTAAGCCGCCACTTGCTGCGCTGGCGCAACATTCGTTGAAAGGCCTATCCATGAACGCAATTGCCCAACACGCCCCGCCCTACAGCACCCCATTGCAGCCCGGTGCCCTGCACATTCGCGGCCTGAGCAAAACCTATCGGATCGAAGGCCAGCCTTTGCCGGTCTTGCAGAACATTCACCTCGATGTCCGTCCAGGCGAGTTTGTCAGCATTGTCGGCGCCAGTGGCTGCGGAAAGTCCACCCTGCTGCGGTTGATCGTCGGGCTGGAGGCCGACTACGAAGGTGACATTTCGCTGGACGGCAAACAGATCGTCGCCACCAGCCTGGAGCGCGGGATCGTGTTCCAGGACCACCGCTTGTTTCCCTGGATGACCTTGAGCAAGAACATTGCGCTGGCCTTGAAGAACCACCCGCTGTCCCAGGCGGAAAAAGACCGGCTGGTGGCCGAACACATTGCCCTGGTCAACCTTGAAGGCTTTGAAAACGCCTACCCGCATCAGCTGTCCGGCGGCATGGCGCAACGGGCAGCCATCGCCCGGGCGCTGATCAACAAACCCAAAGTGCTGTTGCTCGACGAACCGCTCGGGGCCCTCGACGCGTTGACCCGGGTCCGCCTGCAACATGAATTGCAGCGGATCTGGGTACAGCAGCGATGCACGGTAATCATGGTCACTCACGACATCGAAGAAGCGCTGTACCTGGGTGACCGAGTGATCGTCATGGACGCCCATCCAGGACGGATCAAACACGAAATAGAAATCGATCTGCCCCATCCCCGGGATCGGGCATCACCCGTATTGCAAGGCTACAAGGAACAACTGCTAGAGGAATTGGTGGGGCATTGAGCCTCGAAGCGATCCGTCGAAGCGTACAAAAACTGAAGATTCACAGGAGTAAACAAATGGGCAATGTCCAGAGCCCCGCCAGTCTGCCGCGAGTATTCCAGAGCCCTGGGCCCGGTGAACTGCTCAACCTTGGCCGGGTCTTCCGCGAACCCTTGGCGCTGTCGCGCCTGCACAGCACGCCCGAGGGTGTGTTGAGTCGCCGCGAAGTGATTTTGCTGGGCGTATTGGCGTTGGTGCTGCATGGCGCGGTGATTGTCTGGGTCAACCAGACACCGCCCCCGCAACTGCCGGTGGTGCCGCCGGAGATTCCGCCGATGACCATCGAGTTTTCGCAGCCGGCGCCGCCGGTGGTGCAACCGCCACCGCCCGAGCCGATACCGCAGCCGGTGGTTGAACCGCCGCCACCGGTGGAGGATGAATTGGCCGTGAAACCCCCACCGCCTAAACCGGTTCCCAAGCCCAAGCCTGTGGTCAAACCGGTGCCCAAACCCGTAGCCAAACCCGTGGCGCAGCCACCTGCCGTACCCGAGCCGCCACAACCGGTTGCTGCGCCGGCCCCGGCGGCACCGCTTGCTCCACAACCGATCACCCCCGCGTCGGCCAACGCCGGTTATCTGCACAACCCGGCGCCGGAATACCCGTCAGTGGCGATGCGTCGCGGCTGGCAAGGCACGGTGTTGTTGCGGGTGCATGTCTTGGCCAGCGGCAAACCCGGTGAAATCCAGATCCAGAAAAGCAGCGGACGCGATCAACTCGATGACGCGGCACTTGCGGCGGTCAAGCGCTGGAGTTTTGTCCCGGCCAAACAAGGCGACGTCGCCCAGGACGGCTGGGTCAGCGTGCCCATCGATTTCAAGATCAAGTAGCAATCAGGAACCCCAACACCCTGGCAACAGCGGGCCACCCCACAAAAGGAGCACCGCCACTTCGCACCCTATATCAGAGAACGCAGACCATGAACCTACTCGCATCCCCCTTCGAATCCATCGAACACGCCGTCATCTGGCTATTGATCCTCTTCTCCGTTGCGACCTGGGGTCTGGCCTTGCTCAAAGGCCTGCAATTCGTCCGGCTCAAGGCGCAGGACCGCAAATTCCACAAGCAGTTCTGGACCGCCTCCAGCCTTGAATCGGCCGCCGAATCAGCCAACAGCCTGCCAGGGGCCGCTGCGCGCGTGGCGCTGGCCGGTTATGCGGCGATACAGGTTGGTGACAGCCAGGCGACCGACCTCAGCCAGTCGATCAATCATCAGGACCGTCTCGAACGTGCCCTGCGCCAGCAGATTGTCCGTGAGCGACGTTGGCTGGAAACCGGGTTGGCGATCCTCGCCAGTATCGGCAGCACCTCGCCCTTCATCGGCTTGTTCGGCACGGTCTGGGGGATCATGTCGGCACTAAAAGGTATCAGCGCCGCGGGATCGGCGAGCCTGGAAACCGTGGCCGGGCCGATCGGCGCGGCCCTGGTCGCAACGGGCGTCGGGATCGCCGTCGCGGTTCCCGCCGTGCTGGTCTACAACTACTTCCTGCGTCGCTTGAAACTCACGGCAGCGGATCTGGACGACTTCGCCCACGACTTCTACAGTCTGGCGCAGAAACACGCGTTCCGCGTGCAGTTGCATCCGGTATCAGGAAAATCCGGGGCCACCGTCGCCGGGCAGAAAATCAAGGAGGCCTCCTGAAATGGCCTTCTCTACACAAGACAGCGATGAAGTACTGAGCGAGATCAACGTCACGCCGTTGGTGGACGTCATGCTGGTGTTGCTGGTGGTGTTCATCGTCACCGCGCCGCTATTGACTAATGCCATCCCGATCAATTTGCCAAAGGCCGAGTCGGTCGCACCGGTCGAACAGAAAGATCCGCTGGTGGTGAGCATCGACGACAAGGGCAAGCTGTTCATCAACAAGGATGAAATCCAGTCCGACTTGTTGGAAACCAGCCTCAAGGCCGCCAAGACCAAAGACGCCGAAGTCCGTGTGCAACTGCAGGCGGACAATGGGGTGAATTACGGAGAGGTAGCTCGGGCCATGGCGTCTATTGAACGAGCTGGAATCACCAAGCTTTCTGTGATTACAGCGAAGTAGTTTATTGATGGCTAGAAGCGTCACGGTTTTCAGGAGTTGACCCGACGAAAAACGATGGCTCGGTCGCTCGTTATTGCGCCCCCGCATGTTCCAGTTGATGGTGCGTGCGGGGGGAGCGGATTGGACTATCGCCCCGCTCGCGCTTCGCAATTTTCTCCTATTCCACAAACGTCACCCAATAAGTCCCTGATGCGCTGGGCGGTAAGTCCGTCACCGAGCACACGGCGTTGGCGGTGGTGCGGTTACAGCCGCCGTGCCCTACAGGTGGGGTTGATGTTCACAGTCGTTGGCGATCTCTGCCCACCTGACAGGCAGATAGCCACGAAGCTCGTTCACTCTCATCACACTGCAAGCCGATGCCCAGAAATACATCATCAGCTTGTTATTAATAATATCGCGCTCATTTACCCAGCAGGCTTTCGGCGTTGCTTTGCGCCTTGGTAACGTGACGAGCGCGGTGGCAACCTTCTCGCCACACCTCAAATCCAACGACTTGAATTTTCGTCTTAAACCGATAAATTCATGTGCGAAAGTGCCCAACCGCAGCATTCAACTCTCCGTCCACCTGCTGGAGTTCGAACGTCAAACGCTGCAACTTCACACTTTCTTGGGCGCTCTCCTCTGCCACTTCGCGCACCCGAACTATGTTCTGGCTAGCCTGTTCCGCCAAAACTCGTTGTTGCTCCGCTGCCCCTGAGATTTGTTTGTTCATCTGTTCAATGCTCGATACGGCGCGAGTAATTCGTGTCAGCGCCTGAGATGCCTGACCAGCAAGGATCACTGTTTCACCTGTCAGTGCATGGCTCCCCTGTAACCGTTCAGTTGCCTGCTGGGCGACTCCACGCAGGCGACTGATCAAGTCCTCAATTTCGGCGGTAGAGCTCTGCGTGCGGCGTGCCAGACCACGCACTTCGTCAGCCACTACCGCGAATCCACGACCGTGCTCACCTGCTCGCGCGGCTTCTATGGCCGCATTCAACGCCAGTAAATTAGTCTGTTCTGCTACAGCTTTAATCACATCAAGCACGCCGCCAATAGCCGTACTTTCTGCCAGCAACGATTGCATTGCGTCAGCGCAGCCGGACATTTCCAAAGCCAGTTGGTCGATCTTGGACCCCGCTTGGCGTGCTAAATCGTCACCTTCGCGCGCCTGGTCATCAGCAAGGGCTACCGCAGCACTGGCGTCGTTGACGTTACGTGCGACTTCGCCGGCCATTGCATTCATCTGTTGCATTGCGGTAGCGGCGATTTCAGTCTCCTGTCGTTGTCTCTCAACTCCCCGGCTGCTGCGCTGAATGACTTCTGCCAGGCTCCCTGCCGTTCCATTGAGCAGGCCTACCCCGGTACCAATTCGACCCACCAGGCCTCTCAGACTACCTAGCATGCTATTGACGGTATCCAATAGCTGCCCAAGCTCATCGTGCCGAACGCTTGCACCATCAGGCACACAACTCAGGTCACCTGCGGCAACCTGCTGGGCCAGATGAACAGCCCGACGCAACGGCTGCAGTATCAAATGACGTATTAATAGACTCGCGCCAATACCCAGCGCTAACGCCAGTAGGCTAATGAGGCCAAGCTGACTGTATGCGTTGCGACTATCGCGTTGAATCGCCTGGCTCTGAAATTGGTTGGCCTTATCCAACAACTCGCTGACTTGCTGGGTTTGCGTGTTCATCGCTTCGCTGCTACGAGCGCTTTGCTTGCGGCTGGCAACAAACTGTTCGAAGGCTTTTCGATAATCTCCCAGTGCGTGACTTGCAGCCTGCAGCGAAACCTTCTCCTGATCATCGAGATTGAGCACCTGCATTGAAGACAGCAGGTCGCTCATGCTCATCTCCCAATCGCTACGGAAGCGCTCCTCACCATCCAACGAATAATACAGCTCGCTGTCACGGAGCCTGGCCAGCTTGTCACGCAGAGCAGTGGTCTGTTCCAGCAACAACAGTTGCCCGCTGTCCGGAGGGGTACCTCGTTCCTGTTGCGCACTCAATGCATCCAACTGGTCGAGAAATACCAAGGTGAAGCTTTCTCCCGCTGTCTGCGCGAGTGTTTGCATGCGCATGCGAGCCTCTCGTGCTTGCTGAAGAGACTCGGCATAACTTAGGAACTGCTTTAAATAGTCGCTGGACGCATCCCGCATCGCGATGTCGGCGCTATTTTTTTGGGGGAGGCCATCAAAATGCCGAGTGAGCTGCTCAACTGCACCTCGCACTTGATCCTGCGCCTGAGGAGAAAGACTCAGCGCATATTCTTTTTCCGCGATACGAGCCTGCAGGATCAACGTTTGAATCCAGTCCTCGGTACGAAGTTGTTCACCACGAAACCCTAACAGACTCAAGGAATGGAAGGCGGTAATCCCCACCCCGAGAGTGAATAGCAACACCAACCCAAAACCGATCGACAGCTTGGCTCCTACCGAGAGATTACCCAGTAGCCGACTCACCAAAGACATACAAATCTCCTCTTCACGCTAGTGGTGGTGCACCCAGGAACAGGAAAACATGCCCACTGACGGAGCCACTACTGCTTCGCCGACGAAGGCAAGGTCACGGGCCGGATAAACCTGAACCAGGTCCAGGATTATCCGGGCGCTACATGCCCCACTGCGGTTGTTATGAAAGCCCTTGATCAAACGTAATGCGCCGTGGCGCGCGGATCAGGCGTTGGCGCTGTGCAAGCGCAGTGAATGACTTGGAGTGGATTGTTCACTCAACGTCACCGGGTCAGCCGCCGTGCAGCCAGAAGCATCACTGCGCGGTGTGGAAGGCAAGAGGAAGTAAGCCAGTGCCGGCAGCAATAGAAGAGCCCCCACCATGTTCCAGACAAACATGAAGGCCAGAAGCACACCCATATCAGCCTGGAACTTGATTGGGGAAAATATCCAGGTACCCACACCTATTGCCAAGGTTATCCCTGTGAGCATTACAACCTTGCCCGTGGAGACCAGGGCGCGGTAGTAAGCTTCGGAAAGGCTTTTACCTTCGCGCAGGTATCCCAGCATGATGGTCATTACATACAGCGCGTAATCAACGCCGATACCTACACCTAGAGCGATTACCGGCAAGGTCGCCACTTTCACGCCGATACCTAAACCGACCATCAGTGCCTCACACAGAATCGACGTGAGCATGAGCGGAATTACGGCACACAGAGTGGCTCGCCAGGACCTGAAGGTGATGAGGCAGAGCAAAATAACTGCGCCATACACCCAGAAAAGCATCTCGCGATTGGCCTCTTTGACCACAATGTTCGTCGCCGCCTCAATTCCCGCATTACCGGCGGCAAGCTGGAATTTGACTTCATCGGTGTCATTAGCCGCTGCAAAAGCCTCGACGTGATTTACCAGGCGCGTAAGAGTTTCGGCCTTATGGTCTTTAAGGAAAACGTAAAGCGTCAGCAGGCTGCAGGACTCGTTGTAAAGTCCACGCGGCGCGCTGGCGGTAATCATGTTGAGCATTGCCTGGTTGTTTTGCAGCTCGTACCACTTCGAGTTGCCCTCAGACAGCCCTACCAACATACGACGATTTAGCAGAGCCATGGAGTTCGTTGAGTCTACCCCGGGCAAACTTCGCAACTGCCAATCCAAATCGTCGACCTTACGCAAGATATCGTAGCGCGAGCAGGCACTCTTCGGCGTCCTCACCATAATGGCGAACAAGTCACTACTGGCTCCATAGCTACGCGTCATGAAAGCATCGTCCAGGTTATAACGCGAGTCCGGACGTAGCTCTGGCGCACCAGCATCCAGATCGCCAATTGCCAGATGCAAGCTGACCATAAAGCCCAGCACAGCAGCCACCAAGCTGACGCCTACGCTGATCAAGGCCCACCGCTTGCGAGTAAAAAGATCAAGGAATCGCCAAAAAACGTGTCGCGCTTGACCACTCTGCTCTGCCCGTTCGCTTTTGAGGCTCAGTTCGGCCGCGCAGCGATTGACGCCGACATAGGAGAGAAGGACGGGTAGCAGAATGAGGTTGGTGAAAATCAGCACAGCAACGCCGATGCTAGCGATAATGGCCAAGTCTTGAATGACTTTGATCTGAATGATCATTAGCACGGCAAAACCCACCGCATCACAAAGCAGCGCAGTCAGGCCGGCGAGAAACAGGCGACGAAACGTGAAGCGCGCGGCAACCACTCGATGCATGCCACGACCAATATCCTGCATGATGCCATTCATTTTCTGGGCGCCATGGCTCATGCCAATGGCAAACACGAGAAAGGGCACCAGGACCGAATATGGGTCAAGCTCATATCCTAGCAACGGCAGCAATCCAAGCTGCCAGACAACTGCCACCAGCGAGCAAAGCACGACCAAAAGTGTGCTCCGCATGCAGCGGGTGTAGCCATAGAGCACTACTGTCGTGATAGCGATGGCGGCGGCAAAGAACAGCATGATCTGCCCCAATCCATCAATCAGGTCCCCAACTTTCTTTGCGAATCCCGTGATGTGAATGTCGACGCTGTCACTTTGATACTCGGCGCGAAGCGCTTCCAACTGAGCAGACAGTTTGGCGTAATCGAGGGGCTGACCATCCGGCGTGCGTGACAGCAAAGGAATGGAAATGATGCTGGACCGCTGGTCGAAGGCTACCAGTTGGCCGATCTCGTTAGACAGCTGCACATTGCTGCGCAACTCAGCGAGTGATGTGGGACTACCGTCGAACTTATCAGGGATTACCGGTCCACCATCTAGCCCATCCTCCGTCACCGAAACCCAGCGGGTGGAAGGCGTCCACAGCGACTTCATGTAAACGCGGTCCACGCCTGGCAGCAAAAAGATACGATCACTCATGGACTGTAAAGTACGCAGGTAATCAGTGTCGTAGATGTCCCCCTTCTTGTTGGCCACAGCGATGCGCACCGTATTACCGAGTCCAGAGAGCTCCTTTTGATTGGCTAGATAATTAGCAATATAGGGATGTCCAGTAGGGATCATCTTCTCGAAGCTAGCGTTCAATCCTAGTCGAGTGGATTGCCAGCCGAGCAGAACAGTGATCAGCAGACATAGCAGAAGCACCCAGTGGCGATGGTTGAACAGAGCACGCTCAACCAAGGTCCCTGAGCTTGGATCAAATACGCCTGACTCAGGCAGGGAAGGATGACGAGCGGAATTCATATGCTCACTCCGAAACTTCAATGGCAGGATGTGAAAAACGTGACAATCCAGCAAAACCGGAGGCAATCAGACTACCGTCGACCGCCTCAACAATGCTGCTCACGGGAATTCCCAGCGGATTGCCCACCGGATTAAGTGCTAAACCATTTGAGGCGGAGCTACTGAACAAATCTCCAGTTTGATTGGCTAGTAATACACTTCCATCTGGCAATCGAGTGGAACTACTGATCGAATTCAGCCAAGCCACCTTCAATTGATTAAAGCTGGCACCATCATCAGATGACAAATAGGCATGGCCTTTAAGACCCGCAATCAGCAGAGCTCCGTCACCCCGTATATTGGCGGTGAAAAAGCTACCGTTATATGGGCTTGGCAATTGAGAGAAAGACTCTCCGTCATCTGTTGAGCGAGCTACATAACCTTGTTCACCGGCCAGGAACCAAAGGTGGTCTTTCCGAGCGATCGCGTAGATGTGTACAAGCGACGGATTTTCGATGCGGCCTATCAGCGACTGCCATGTTGCCCCACCATCCTGAGTAGAAAAAACCATTCCGTAGGAGCCGGCTACGAGGCCATGCCTGGTATCAAGAAAATGCAGCGCAAGAAATGGTTTATCCGGCCCATCTGCTACCAGGCGTTCGGCATTGGAAATGCGCATATCAGCTGTGTCGGCATCGACTGCATCAGCCTTGTTATCTTGAGCTGCCTTCAACTCAATCTCTGCAGCCTGTATACCCGTGAGCTGGAGGCTCCAGCGCTCACCACCGTCCGCAGTGGCCAACACGGTGCCACCGTGTCCGACTGCCCAGCCATGTTTGTCATCGATGAACTGAACCGCAACCAGACTGACTGAGACCGGTACCTGCACCTGTCGCCAGGACTGGCCATTGTCATCGGAAAGTACAATGACGCCTCTTTCACCAACCGCAATCAGTCGATCACCAGCACGTGCCAAATCAATCAGAACAGCATGAGCGGGTGTGGCGATTTGCATCGCCGGTGAGCTCAGGACAGAGCCAACGGCACCACCCTCAGCACAAGCAAGCGAAGCTATAGCAGACAAAGCCAAAGCTAATGCCAAGGCACTTAAACGACTGTTTATTATCATTTTTATTATCTCTTGAATCGCGTGTTGCAAAAGCACCGACAACCGAGATTGTCGGAGCTTTTCAGAGAGTATTAGCGTTAACGCACACCCTGCCCCGCCATTACTGTTGGCGAGAAGTCAGACTTCTTGAAACGATCGACAATCCCCCATTGCGAGGGCTGTCCAGTGAGCAGGTCAAGTACAAACCAAGTACCGGACATAAAGTCATAGAACCCCGACGAGACAGAAGCCTGGGCAGGGATATCTGGCATGACTGCCGGTAGCGCCCACAGTGTTTTGGCCAATTGACCACTTGCATCCCAACGATCGCCCAACAACGCTTGCCAGGTATCTTCATCCAGGTAGTAACGGCTTTTAACCATTTGATGGCGCTCGCCAGGCTTCAGATTTGCCTCGACAACCCACACACGATGCAGTTCCCAGCGCAAGACGTCAGGATTAAGATGCCGCTTACCAAGTACGTCTTCCGGTTTGCCTGCGGTAAAGAACTTATTGGTGTTATAGGGAATATATAGTTCCTTTTTCCCTACCAACTTCCAATTGAACCTGTTGAGCCGCCCTTTATAAACGGACAGTTCATCATAGGCCATCACGCCTGCTGTTGAAGGCGCTGGCGTGTCGCAACAGGAGTTAGGTACCTTGCGCACTCGCCGTTGACCGGCAAGGTAGATATGCGTCTGTGACTTATCGGCATTGAGATTGGCCCGATCCATCGCCTGCTCACCAGCACGAATCGGTGGGCCAATATTAAGCAGGCGAATCATCCAGTAATCGCCATCGAAAGTCTGCGCCGAGCCATCCTGAAAGTAATACGGCATCTCTTGGATAGCCTTACCATCGGTAGTCATTACTTGTTGACCATCGGCAGTCATCAAATAAAAGCGAGCGTCCCGCGTAATGGAAGTACCGCTCCAACTCAGCAGATGGTTCCACATCGCCTCGTCACCATTTTTCGGAATCGGAAATGGGATGCCGCCATAAGCCCCTTCGGGCATTGGACCCGCGCTCCCCTCTACCAGCTTGGCATTAACCGCATTCTTGACTGTATTGTCATATACCCACTGCGGAGCCGCTGCTGTTCGACGTGTTGGGTAGATATCCATTCGATAGGTGTCTGGATACCGCTTGAACATTTCTTTAACACCATCGCTCAACTTATCTGCGTATTGAGCCATGTTCTTCGAAGTAATGCTGAACAGTGGTTTATCCGCGGCGAAAGGATCGCCACGTTTACCACCCTTCTGATACGACGGATCAACGGTGGTATATCCACCCTCCCATGCCGGGATAGTTTTATCCGCGTTACCAGCCCGCTCAGCGCCAAAGGGAGTCAGGCTTTTACCTAAATCATCTACTCCGGTAGCCATCGCGGACGCACTGAAAGCAACAGCACTCACTATGAAAAAATAAGCGGCACTGAATTTAATTCGAGAAATCATGCTCAAGTCCTCTTAGAAAGTGCTCTTGATAGAGAAGGCCAGGTAATCCCGATCTTTAAATGATTGCTTATAATTAAACTGGCTGGCCTCATTGAGCGTAGTGTCAGATGGACCGTAATAATGTGTGTACGTCAAACCGCAAGTGACACGATCAAGATAGGTGGCGGTTACACCGATATTGAAATCACCACCTTTATCAGGACCGAAAGCGCCAACTACAGCAGACTTACCCATAGGGAAATAGCTGACGCCCAGCGGAACACCAAGGTCGATGCCTGGGAAGACCTGACGATAAGTTGGTGTATACACCAACTTGAGCCCTACCCCGTCGTCTGTAGCATTCGGATCCAGTGCCGATCGGTTTTCAGTAACCTTCAACAAACGATTCCAGGCAATTTCACCGATCAAGCTAGCCTCATTGGATATGAAAGTTGGCTCGAGAGAAGCGAGCACGTTCAAATTCACATGGGCAGTCCGCCCGACCGCGTACAGTGGATGCTTGTCGTTGTCAGCTTCTACATCAGGCAGTACGACCTGACCATTCGATACCAGGGGCATATTCCAGCGCATAGACGCTTCCCCGGCAAAGTTATACTCACCCACTGATGTGGTAAAACTTGCACCCAGTGCGCGTATATCCTCCGGATACACCCAGAAGAACTCACCTACTTGCCCGGTTGCAAAATTAGGGGCGCCTACGCCAGGGCGCAGGTACAACTGGGGGGTTTTATCGTGGTATTGGATAGCATAAAGCCCGTAATCGACAGTTTCTGCTGCATAGCGCAACTGCAGGCCACCCTGTCCAGAATTCCGGGCTTTTTTGTCCTTACCATGAAAAAAGGCCGCGGGGCTGCTTGGATTACCACCGAGAAAATCCGGGAATGGCTCACCAACAATAAGGCGCTCAGCCCCCTCTCCCATCATGTCGAGCGTGGAAAAATAGCTACCCGCCGCAGGTAGTCGTGTTTGTTCCCACTCAAACTGATAGAACGCACCCAACGAAAGCTCATCAGTAAGTTGGTAGGAAGTAGACAACTGACTGACTGGCCTGGTGATTTCCTTGAACTGGGTGTTGGGTACTGAAATAGCCTTTACCACGTCCACCGGAGCCATTCCGCCAGCAATCCCGTTGGACCCGAAAAACAGACTTTCCCCCCAAATTAGGCCATGCCGACCCAAACGAAAGGACAAAGCTCGATCCGCAACTTCACCATTCCAATAGACGAATGCATCTAATAACTCACCATCACCGCCGTGTAGATGTCGAGTGTCATCAGTGAATTCGTCATAGGCAACCGACACCTGATTCGCGCGCGCGGGGTTGTTGTTATCGTTGTCCTTCTGGTATTCGGTGTCGAACCAGGCTGCCCCGCTTAGACGACCACCAAAATTGCGGTAACCGATATCCATTTCCGAGAGCAGGTCGAAACGGTTAGAGATGAGGCCCTTATCAAAAGCACGGTCACCGTCATCCTGGTTCAGGCTGACTTGGCTTTTCGAAAGCTTGCTGCTTGGGTCCTTCAGACGCCATGCAGAACTGTACTTGAGGGTGTTATCCCAGCGTGCACTAAGATCGTTGTCACCCGTATCAATTTGAAATGCACTGGCACTCATCGATATCACACTCAGCGCACCACCTGCGAGAACGCATGATAAGAACTTTGGCCGCCCTGAAGGCGACGGATATGAGTACGCAGTAGACTTGATTACACGCATATACGAACCTCTTTTGTTTTTGTATTAGGCTTCGCTAAATTTAAATTTGACGCTGCTTAACCGCTCCTTCCAAAAACTCATATACCTACCCGGGTCTCACCGAGCACCAGCGATATGACCATTCCCATAAGATTTAACGATACGGGACGTTTCGTATACTTACAGCTATCAACCAGGCCTGTCAAGCCCAGGGTGAGGTGTTTTGCCTACGGTTCCCTGTTGGGGGGATTTTGGCTGGCATAGCGTACCCCGGCAGCCTCAAAATCCGCGGACCCACCAGCAGAAAGCGCTAAAGGAGAGATAGTTGTAATCTTTTGAGATTGGGAAGTCGCCGCCCCCTTTCCTGCCGTGTTAACAGGCGACGCGCAGGCGCAATCTCACCATTCATCTGCTAAGCGGCGACAAGCACAAATAAAACAGAACGTACCGTTTAGTGCGTTCCCATTTGTCATGTTCTGCAAGATGACTGCAAGAAAAGTTAAGGTTTAGAGGTCAACCTGAAGGGGACAAAATAGCGTCACGTATCGCTTCTCTATACTCTGGGAATCGATACGCGCCGAATGGTAGGTGGCGTCAAGGGCCGTAAAGCTAAATCGCCACAATGATTTTATTAAAAAAACGCTTGCACTAGAAGCCAAGCGTAAAGTTGCAGCACCTAATTAAAATTTAAGCATTCCATTGAGCATCACCGTGTCGCCCTCCGAAGTATTTCGAGCATAAACATCTTTTTGATAGCCGAGTACTATTCCAAAATCCCGACTTGCGTAGCCCACTTGCGGGCCGACCTTTATGGATTTGGTTCGATTACCTACATCATTCCCCTGGGACTGGTCATCATTCACCTGGGTCGATAAATACCCACCAATACCTGCCAGCCAGTTCTGGGTCAGCCGATAGTTAAATCCATAGTCTGCAACGACCTGCACTCCAGATTTATAGTCAGTCTTTGGATTTTCGTAACTATAGTTAACACTGATCTTCGAGCTAACCTCAACTTTCGGCATTGGAAACCACGTAAAGGCGTAAGCAGCATAAATTGCCTTACTATTGCTTCCTGGATTAATCAAGGCATGTTCATCATATTTACCCCAAGGCGCTACAAAATCTAACTCAATGTTATGAAGATAGGTTGGAGACTGCCAACTGACCAAGGCACCGAATAATGGGTCGCCCATTCCATTCGAGGAGTCTCTACCAAATGCTCCCAATGCAGGAATATCCAGGTGACCGGCAACGTAAGGAACTGCGAGCTGCAATGATACGTTCCCGCCAAGTAGTGTTGGCCCATCAAGCGTGTGTACTACTCTCAAAGCATGAGAGTGAACTCTTCCTTTAGCCTTTTGAAATACCTTACTTCCTTGTCCATCGCGAATTGAATCTATGGCAACAGTTTTATTGTATGTATAGGCATGGGTTTCGCCTGGAGCACCTACTGCCCCACTCATGACAGTTACAATACCCAATGGATAACTTGAAGCACCTCCTTCAAGCGCCATCGATTTGGCGGCAAACAGCAATACACCAAAACAAATCACCTGGCGAAAATCAGCGGGAGTCTTCATCACACGTTCCTTTCTTGTTTTTGTTCTTAGCAATGGAAATTGACGCAATCAAGCAATACAAGAGTCTGCCAAAAATCCTTTGGCTGCTACTCTTCCAGGAAAAATATTTCTCCCACCTCAGTAATTTCCAAACTTACAGGAATCAAACGCAAGCCAAGACAGGGACCTTTTATGCACAAACCCGAACTAATTTCAAACAACGCACCATGACCACTACAAACGATATGCCTGGACTCGCCGTCGAGATATCGATTCTTGCGCACTGGCATAGTTGAGCCCGGCCAATGGGGACAAGAGTTTTTATAGCCAAAAATATTCCCGCAGTCATTGACTAAAAAAATGTCGTCGGGGCCTATGCTTCCCTTCCTGAACCCCAAAGATTGGCCTGGCGCAATTTGCTCGAGATGGCAAAGCCTGCGGCGATCAGATTTTGCCATCTTTAACTTCCCTCCTTATTAATCAGGCTTGCCGCCAGGAGCCCATTTTTCACGCCATTGGAACAGGAACACTTGGGAGTTATCCATGATTGCAGGGGCTACGCGCGGCGACCAGTCATCGTCGTGCTGATCCATATCGGCGTCGTACTCGATGTGGCAGCCCAATGGGGTGTTGAAGTACCAGAACCAGTTAGACCCAAACTTATGTCGCCCTGGCCCCCAATATGACTCATAACCTTTAGCTGCAAACGCATAGCCGGCTTGCAGTACTTCCTGCGGCCCCCCCATATGGAAGGTAAAGTGTTCGCATCCCTGCAAATGCGGCGGGGTTTGAATGAAGAAAAGGGTGTGGTGGTCGAAAGTACCCGCAGGACGCAGAAATGGCCCCATCCCGACAAATTTGTCGGTGAGTTTGAAGCCCAGACGATCCGCATAGAAGCGCTCGGCCTTTTCGATATCTGGAACGAAATAGACAACGTGGGAGAGCGTTCGTGGCTTCGGAGCGAGCTCGGAACTTTCATCCACACCGGTTTTGTTTGCAGGACGGTGAATATCTCCAGGCGCGTTTACGCGCTCGGCAGGCAGTTTGTGCGGCTTTCTCATCGAAACTTGAAAGCCCAGGGCGAATCCGAGATCGTCCACTAACTCCAGTGAACCATCAGCCAGAACCTTGACTTCTCGCTCGCCCTCAAATTCCTTCCGGATGCTCGCGAGAGTCGCGACGTCTTTTACGCCATACATTGTCTTGCGCAACATGTTCGCGGTCGGCAAATTCCAGGCAGGTAGCGAGGGATCGTCACGATGTTTGATAACTACACCAGTTCCATCCAATGCCTCAAAGCGTCCGCCCCCTACCGGCTCAAGGCCGTAATCCTCCAGGAAGCGCTCGCAGAGCGCGACATCGTCAACACCAAAATACAAAGTGTCCGGGCCAAGGATGTTCATTTCAACACCTGTCAAAGAATGCGTTTTTGTTATGTCAGGCCCGAACCATTGCAGGGCCTGAGATCTCTGATGCGCGCGTGAGTTTCAAATACACGTCACATGAATGGCTTGCGCTCTTCAGGCCACCATAGACCGGAGATAGGTTGCCCCATCTTGTTGCGCAAAGTTCCAACGCCATCAACGATGATTTCGACGACATCACCGGGCTGGAGCCTGCGATCGAGCTCCAGAGCTGAACCACCGCCCATCGTACCCGAGCCGATTACATCGCCAGGCACGATGGCTTCACCAAGGCTGGCCCAGGCAATCAGCTCACCAATCGTCCAAAGTTTGTTGGAGCTGTCACCCTTACCCCAAGTCTCGCCATTGACGCGGACTTCCATGCCGATCCGGTCCAGATCTTTGAATTCATCGACGGTGGTAATCCAAGGCCCGATACCGTAGGCGAAGTCTTTGCACTTGGTGGGGCCCATCCCAATCGGCATTTCGACCGCCTGACAATCGCGGGCACTAAAGTCATTGAAGATGGTGATACCAAACAAGTGATCAAGGGCGTTTTCAGGGCGCAGGCTTTCTCCACGCTTGCCGATGACGTAACCAAGCTCCAACTCGTAGTCCATGTGCTGGATGTATCCTGGCCACGGAACTTCCGCTTCATGCCCAATCACTGTATGCGGCGTACCTTTGAAATAGCCAGGCACCTTCAAGAGATTTGGAGTGGGCGGCTGGCCAATTTTTTCATGGAAGCCTTTGATGTGGCCCACGAATGTCAGTCCATCTCGCACCACAGAAGGATCCGAGGCTGGCAACCACTGCACGCTATCGAATGAGATCGAATGTGCATCTGGCCGTTTTGCATTGATTTTTTCTGCCGCCTCGATAAACGGCGTGCCCAGTGCAATTGCCGCCGACATGCTGCCGGGGAAAACAGCATTTGCATATTGCAGAGCGCTTTCCCGGGAAGAACCGCCCTTGACCAACTGCTCATGGAGCGCGCGCTTCAGGTCGATGACCCGATGCTCCTCTGGAAATACCAGCACCAGGCGCGCTTCCGCGCCGTCGGGCCCGTTAACAGAAATTCGACCTAGCTTCATGTGATTCCCCTCTTTTTATTGACTTGAATGAGCCTGAATCAGCTTTCCAGGACCTAAAGCTAAACGACACGCACCGTTTTGTAAAGAGCAAAAATTGGTACAATTTCGAAGGTCCCGCTGATACATCAAGCCCCTGGCTCAGACAGATCAATAGGCATCGGGAGGGACTGAAACAGTCGAATTGATAAGTCAGGCAGACGACAAATATACTACTCGTCTCGTTTCGATTATAAGTTCCTACAATGAATCAGTCAGACCATCTCAAGGCCGCAGCGCCAAGGAACCCACCAATGCAGGTTAAGAAAACCTCATTGCCTGCTGGACGCCCTCGTAGTGAAGCAACGCGCCGACAGATCCTAGATGCGGCTATCAGCCTCCTCCAGGACAAATCGATTCAAGCGATCTCTATCGAAGCGATAGCTCGAGAGGCAGGAGTGAGTAAGGCGACCATTTATCGATGGTGGGAATCCAAGGCTTCCGTGGTGATTGATGCGTTTATTGAGCAGCATTTGGTTAAAACAAAGTTTCCTCGTGGAATGTGTCCACGCGACGCCATAGCACATCATTTCCGTTCTTTGGTGGCGCAGTATTCGGGATGGCCTGGACGGCTCGTCGCTCAAATCATTGCCGAGGGTCAATCTGATCCTGCCATTCTTCGAGTCTTCCGTGAGCGATTTCATTACGGCCGCAGAGCAGTCGTCAGAGAGATGCTTGAAGAGTGGAAAAACAGCGGCGACATTTCAAAAGATTCAAATGTCGAAGTGCTTATGGACTTGATCTATGGGCCGGCTTATATGCGCCTGATGATAGGTCACGCCCCTCTAGACGAATCCTTCGCTGAATCACATTTCAATTACATATGCGAACTGTTGGGCTCTAAATTCTGAAGATCGTTATAGCTTCCAAAATAAAATGCCGGCCTGATGGCCGGCATTTACATTTCACAACGGAGTCAATGCTATATCTACAGGATGCCCAGTCACTTTGTGAGCCTGCTGGATCTAGAACGCAGTATTTGCCTTTCCTTTTAGCGCGAGCATTTCCCTTGCCTCTTGAGGCGTAGCAATTTCAAAGCCCAACTGCTCCACGATACTTCGGATTTTCCGTACTTGTGCGGCATTAGAAACCGCCAACTCACCGCGCCCAATGTACAAGCTATCTTCAAGACCCACTCTGACGTTGCCGCCCATAATGGCCGCGAGTGTCGCTAGTGACATCTGGTCTTTACCTGCGCCCAATACCGACCAGTGATACTGATCGCCAAATAGACGGTCTGCGGTTCGCTTCTGATGCATCACATCTTCAATATGAGCACCCATGGCACCACGCAATCCAAAAATTGTCTGGATGAACAATGGCGGTTTAACCAATCCTTTATCCAGGAAATACTTTAGCGTGTACAAGTGGCTGACGTCGTAACACTCGAACTCAAAGCGAGTACCGCTATCTCCAATGGTTCGCAGGATCCATTCGATATCGGCAAAAGTATTGCGGAAGACAAGATCCTTTGTGGCATTAAGATGCTCCACCTCCCAGCTGTAACGCCACTCTCGATCCTTGCTGGCCATTTCGGAAAGGTTGAGGTTTATAGACCCCATGTTCAGGGAACACATCTCCGGTTGCAGCGCAACACCTGCTGCCGCACGCTCGCTAATGGCCATTCCCGGACCACCACCGCCCGTAGAAATGTTCACGATTGCATCCGTTTCGGCCTTAATTCGAGACACGAATTGACGGAAAATTTCAGGATCGCCAGTAGGCCGACCATCCTCAGGGTTTCGGGCGTGAAGATGAACGATCGCCGCTCCCGCTTTTACTGCTTCGATCGCCTGATCGCCAATCTCTTCGGGAGTCACCGGCAGATGAGGAGACATCGACGGCGTATGAGCACCACCTGTGATAGCGGCGGTTATGATAATTTTTCTCACAGTTCTTCTCCTTCTTTCAGCGCTAACAGGACAAACAGCATTCGACAGTTACGCCCTGAACGATTCGACCAACTGTGATTCGTTGCTCGCTGTACCAGTACGTCTCCTGGCCGCATAACGGTCTCACCGTGATCCATCATTGCGACAATCTCGCCCTCGAGCACCACCGCGTAATCAAGCGATTGCGTTTTGTGGAACCAGAAATGTCGGGGCTCCTTCTTGTCGCGAACACCTTCTTTATCCAGAAATTCGACCAACTTTTCCTGGTCATAAACCTCATCTGATGGGAAGTCGACTATCCGAAGAAGCGAACCATCGTCAGAATGAAAACCAAATTTGTGTCCGGCTGGCGCTGGATCCAGACCGTCCGCGCGCCCCGCCCCCGTCGCCCAAACGACCTGTGCAACCGGTTTACCCGCTTGTGCCAGAACATTTGGAGTATCTGCGTCACTGGTAAAAATCGACTCACCAGCTTCGTTATGACCAGTGACAATTCTCCGTACTGGCTTATAGGCCACTTCGGTAATGTTATTCATCATACAACCTCAAAAACGGTTCGTTTAGTTTCGTAATAGGTTAAATTTTTTTTGACTCAGGGCGCCTTCAGGCGACTCACTGGCATAACCACAAATGTTGCTGACGAACTGGCGACCAGCACTTCTCGCTGAGGGTCATGCAGTTCGGCTCTGGCGAACGCAATTTGACGACCCACACGTTCAACTGTTGCTTTTGCTTTCAACAACGACGGTTTCGCAGCCGCCTGCATATTCACCGTGATACTGGTAGTGGCACAGGTTTGCCCACACGGCAGCATGCTGAGCACTGCAAAAGCCATGGCATAGTCGAGCATGGTCATCAAGGTGCCACCGGCTATAACACCATTACCCTGAATGGCTGAAACTGGCGCTTCGAAACTGAGCTCGACAACTCCAGGGCGGCCATGAACCAACCGGGCGCCAAGCGCACTTAGTCCAGCAGTCAATTCAAACGGGATGTCGAATTGGGTCTCTGAAATAACACGTTCCAAAAAGGCCCGATCTGGATTGTCATCGATCGTTTGCATAATACGTTGCCTCAACCTGGATAACTGATGCACTTCTGTCGCTGCTCACCCAGTCCGGCAATTGTGCCAACCATAATATCGCCGTCGAGCAAGAAACGATTGTAATGAGTTCCATTGCCTGCAGGTGATCCAGTACAAATCACATCACCTGGCAATAGCTTTGCGTACTTCGAGATGTATGCAATTTGTTGTTCAATTCCAAAAAGCATATCAGCAGTGGTCTCATCCTGCATTGTTTTGCCGGACACTGTCAGTTGCATCGATAGGTTGTGTGGATTTTCAACGAACTGCTTGGGAACCAGATACGGACCAAGCGGAAGAAAGCCTGGCTGCCCTTTCGATCTCAGCCAGTCGGTACCGAGCATCTTGTAGTCAGTGCGTGGAATCAGATCACGAGCAGAGATGTCATTGACGATCGTATAACCGGCGACATAATCCATGGCGTCTTCCGCCCGGATATTGTACCCCTCCTTGCCTATTACTACGGCCAGTTCCAACTCCCAATCTGGTTTGCTGGTTGTGGGTGGAAGAACCAAGTCTTCATAGGCACCCGAAATTGCAGAGACGGGTTTGGTGAATACATAGGGTTCTCCATTAGTCACCCTCTGATCCATCATGTCTTCGGCCCACTTTCTTAATTCTTCCTTGCTCAGTCCTTCTGGACCGACATTGGAATCAACGGTCAAATCCACTACATGCTTTCGATAGTTTGCACCGGTGCAGAACACTTGCCGCGGCAGGTCAATCGCAGGATGAAACGTGAGTTGATCTTCATTATACCAAGAGGAAGTAGTGGCTTTACTCACAATCGATTCGAGAGCGGTGTAGCTAGCATCCCAGTTTTCAAGTAGCGATAGCACATTTTTTTCTCGGAGAATATCAACATCGAACGCCTCTGCCACGCTGCTGACTGGAACAACCTTTGCGTCGACAACCAGACCAGCAAAGCGGTGATGCGGATTGGTTTTTAAAGAAAATGTACCGAGCGAGAACTTCTTCATGTGCATCTCCGAATTATTGTAGGAATGAGCAGTCGACAATTTGCTCATAGGTAAAATCCGCACCGGGTAACCCAAGTAGAGCTCTTTGACCAATAAGCAGTTCGATACCCTCGCGAGAAGGCGTCAGAGTTACAGGGAATGCATTAACCAATGCTGTTACTGCTTCGGCAGGCATGCCAAGCAACCCCAAAGCCTCGGTCAGCCTGGCTGTGTCGCCAGGCAGAGTCGTTAGCGATGCGTTGAGGATGCGTACCCACGCTTTCAGCACTTCGTTCGTATGGGTCACCGATTTCCTTACGACCAATCCTTGACCCGGAAAATTGGCAAATACATCCTGAATCGTTGCAATTTTATTGAGTCCCCGCTGCACCGCCATGGTGTCGAAAGGCGGCCCCAGCAAAGTCGCATCACCCTCCCCCGCAACAAGAGCCGAGAACCGCTCTCGCACCCCGCCAACGGGTGTCAGGCGATAGTCGTCAGCACCGAGTCCTACTTCCTTGAGAAGCGCTCGAAGTGCAATGACAAAACCGTTCTCGGGGGCATCCACCAGAATGTTGGCACCGCGCAAATCCGCAGGAGCTGACATGGCCGAGGAGCCGACCAGCTGTAACGGCGTGGTGGTTTCAATTTGAGCAATCACCACGAAGTCTTGTGGACCTTGCCGGCGGTTCCAGTGCAGAACGTTGTCGATCGACGTTACGACCGCGTCGACCCCTCCTGCACAAAGTGACGAGTACTGCTCATCAGACGATTGAGTCATTGAAGACTCGAGGCGCAAATCCGCCGGCATTTGCCACGAGGCTGCTACCGCAATGGCAGGAGGGACAAACCACATCACACGGAGAGAGTCGTTGGGCATTTTTTATTCTCGTTGAAAGTACCCATATATAAAACTATACGTACCGTATTGTCAACGAACCTACCGATGCTTGATTAACCCGCTTGAAGGCGGGTTATAGGTCTAACACCATACGAGGTGTCTTGCTTCCTGAGCAGCAGACAAACAACGTCTTGCCCGCCTGCTTTTCCGCGTCGCTGAGAATTGAATCGCGGTGGTCTGGCGTGCCCTCCAACACCCGCACTTCACAAGCACCACAGATGCCTTCGCGACAGGAGTGCATCACTTCTACACCGTTTTCAATCAGCGCATCGAGTATGCTTTTGCCCTGCTCCATCTTGAGGGTCTTCCCGGTCTTCGCCAGTACGATCTCATATCCACCCGACGTCGCGGCTTCCTGCAGCGGTATAAAGCTCTCGAAGTGAACTCTGCTATCAGAGATGGAAAGCGCCTTTGCTTGCTGGGAATAGGCCTGAATCATCCCCGCAGGCCCGCAACAATAGTAATGCCGGGTTCCATCATCACCACGGAAAACCTCTTGGATATGAGCGACAGTAGCCTCGACGTCGTACCCCAACAGCAACTGGACCTTGTCCTGGGTAATATGACCTTGCATCGCGTCAATCAACGCGGCGTGGTTAACACTGCGAGCGAAGTAATGCAGCTCCCAGTCCATTTTTTTGCTATTTAAATGCTGTGCCATACACCAAAGCGGCGTAACCCCTATCCCACCCGCAATCAGGACAGAACGATGCTCGCCTTCAGAGACGGGGAACAGATTTCTAGGCTCACTGACCTGCAACCTGTCTCCGGGACGCAAGCGATCGTGAATCATGATCGATCCACCACGACTTTTAGGGTCCTTGGCGACCGCTATGACGTAACGATTTCTCTCAGACGGATCGTTGAGCAAGGAGTAACTGCGCAGAGGAATACCCTCAGCGATGACGTCAATGTGGGCCCCTGGAGTAAAGGCAGGAAGCGTTACGCCCTCCAGCCCTTTTAGCTCATACGCCAGTACCCCATCTGCCTCATGGGTAACTGATTTGATGTACACCTGGAATGTGTTTGGCATTTCGCAACCTAACCTGAACCATGATTGTTATTGGAGCGTTCGGCCGCCAGCTCATCGAGCTGACGGCCGAACGGGCTCAGAGATAAGTCATTCTGCGTTCTTGACGCTTCTGCTCCGTGTAGTCCTGAATGACGGTCCCAACAGGAATCATGTCAGCCAACGCCCTCAATGAACGGTAGTCGCTCGCTTGCGCCTGGACGCTGTCTTCACTGGCTTCCGATTGACGGATCCGCTCCATCAATTCACGCCGTAAACGGACAATTGCGAGATCCCCGCTACCCAGAAACTCCCGCGTCCGATCGACGATGGGGATGCTCTCTGCAACGGCGTAATCCTCAAAAATAACGCCCGGAACGCCTGTCCAGCTCCGACCGGCACGCATTGCTTCGCGATCTTGCCCATAGTTGGGAAGACCTTGGCGGGACGCTGCGAAGTTGTCGTCGGATTCATCGGTACCCAGCAGCGCGAAATCCGGGAGGTTTTCATCGATGGGTTGGCGCGAATCCCAATAGACGTACCACTGAAGACTGCGCGTGTTGTTGACCGGCACTACGATGATCAGAAATCCTGCTTCTTGTTCGGTGGTACCAATGAACGCGGTCGCCGGTGCTACAAACTCGGTCACCCGAAGGTAGTCCTGCTCCTGACCAGTGGTGCGCAACGAATACGACCGTAAGCCATACGGCTTGCTTTCCAGTGTGTACTTGGGGGTGTCGTTGCCAGTGACGAGCTGAAGCCCGGCCTGGGGAAGCTCCGGGTTCGCCGTGGTGTCATGGTGCAGCAGTCCGATATGGGCCGAGTCCATCAACGTTTCGACGTTTTGCAACCAGTTCGCTTCGTTATAGGAAGCCCGCGGTCTGGCGTGCTTACGATCAAAATAGGTGAATGCATAATCAGTGAAGGCCGGCGCTTCGCCCTCACCCAAGTACACCCAGACAATACCGCCACCCTCTCGCACCCTGAACCCCTGGCCCTTTACCTTTTTGCAAAAAGCCTGGTCCTTCTCGGTTGGCATTTTGGTGCAGTTGCCCTGCGTGTCAAAACTCCAGCCATGGAAGATGCAAGTCAGGCGGTTACCTTCATTTCGACCGAGCGCGAGCGAAACGCCGCGATGGGGGCATGCCTCATGGAGGAATCCGACATGACCATCATCCGCGCGAAAGGCGACATATTTTTCGCATAGCAATTCGACACGTTGTGGCGTTCCTCCCGGCTCAAGCGCCTCACTGCGCAATGCAGGAATCCATTGCCTTTTCCAATACCTGTGCAGAGGTGTGCCAGGGGAAACGTCCGTCAGCAGGCGGTTCTGTTCAGCGGTCAGCATAGCGAGCCCCGTTCTTGTTTTTTAGAAGAGCCGCAGCTAGGCGGCCAAAACTATCTTAATAACAAAGTATCTCAGTCTTTAAGATAGTTTTAGGCTATGCTCGCTTTTAGAGCTCGTCAAGAAAATTCGTTAGCATGTTAACGCTTTGCCGTGAGCGCTCCGTCGCCCCCCCCCCCATGCACTGGGGTTCATCGCCTCAATGACATCCCTGGCAGCGCCATAGCTGCAGGGCACGCCTGGTTCACACTGAGGTATGATCACCTCAAAGCCACCTGATGGATTTTGCATGAACGATTTATTGTTTCCTGCCGCCAGCCCTGAGGCCGTGGCGCAAGCGTGGCGTAACGAACGCCCGGATCTGGATCACCATGGACTGGCAATTACGCTTCGGATCCGAAGCCTGGCCATGCTGATCGATCACCACATCGAGGTCATCGCGGACGACCTTGAACTGGGAATGAAGGATCTTATGCTGCTGTTCGCTTTACGGCGAAGCGGCCCGCCTTATTGCATGCGCCCTACCGATGTTTTTCGCCTGCTGAAGGTGACGTCAGGCGCTGCCACCTATCGAGCGGACAAATTGGTGGAACGCGGCGTCGCCAACCGGATTCCCGATCCACGTGATCGCCGAGGTCAATTGATTCAATTGAGTGAGGAAGGAATGCGCCTGGTTGATGTCGCTATCACCCGCCTGGCGGAATCAAGCTCCAAATGCCTCGCTTCGCTCGATAGCAAAGAAGGTGAGCTTGATCAGATTGGCCATCTGTTGCATTCGTTGGAAGCCGGGTGGATGGAGATCACTCCCCTCAGTGAAAACCCGCTCGCACGCTCTGACGATCCCGGTCTGTGATGAGCAATCCATGACTGCGGATGAGCGGATGTCGCCGATTTGAAAAAGCAGGTAGCCCTTTTCAGGGCTTGATCTTTTTAAGATCCTCGAGTAATTCGAGCAACTTCTGCAATTTCTTCTCGCCAAACTGCCGCTGGATCTCGAGGTAATTGCGCTCCATCCCCTCGCTCATCGACAAAAAGCAATCATGCCCTTGCTCGGTCAGGTTGAGGAAAATGCGGCGCTGATCTTCAGCCGATTTCCTGCGAATGACCAGGCCGTCGCGCTCCAGGCGCTTGAGCACACCGCTCATGCTGGGTTTTAGAATACAAGCCTGATGCGCCAACTGGTGACTTTCCAGTTCGCCCTGTTGGCGCAGGATTCGAATGACTCGCCACTGCTGCTCGGTCAAGTCATGATCGTTCAGGCCAGGACGGAAAAACGTCATTACCGCTTCGCGTGCCTGGAGCAAAGTGAGTGTCAGGGAAGGTCGGGGATTGGGCATATTGAGTGGACTATGTGAACAAGCCAACAGCTTACGGTTGGTGCTTCAGTAGCGCAACCGGCTGGAAATCGGCCGCGCCCCTTTACCCTGAAACAAACACGATTCAGTCACCCAAAATACAGGTCGTCAGCGAAACCCCGAATGTCGCTGGCGATACTCTCCTGGCGTCATTTGTGCATTGCGTTGAAAAAAACGACTGAAATACGCCGGATCCCTGAAACCCAGCAGGTAGCAGATTTCATTTGCCGAGCTGCCCGTGAACAACAGCAAACGTTTGGCTTCCTGCATGACTCTTTCGAACACCAGGCGTTTGGACGGCAAATCGGCAATACGTCTACACACGTCGTTAAGCCGCGCTTCGTTAACACCAATGGCCTGCGCATAGCGGCCAAGCGCCCAGTGCTCCAGATAATGCTCTTCAATCAGTGCATTAAATCGATGAAAGATCTGTAAGTCTTCACGTCGCGTGGGCGTCGCTTCGAGTGGGTTTGCGCACAACCGTAATACGCCGACCATGACCAGTCGAGTCAGGCTTAGCACCGCGTCACTGTGACCGGCGGCCCCACTGTTCATCTCCCCTCGCAGCTCTTCGAAAAGAAATGCCAGGCGCCGTGCTTCGCTTTGCAGCTCAGGCTTCAGGTGATCAAGCGCCACACAAGCAGGGGGTGGTTGCGGACCCGGTGCCAGCCCGGGATCGCTTTCGATCAATTGCCAGATCAACTGCTGGCGAACGGTAAGCACGTGGCCGTCGCTGTCCGCCTCCGTCACGAAAGAATGGGGAATCGTCGGTGGAGTGAGAAAAAACATGGGGCCCGACTCGACGTACTGCTGGTCATCAAGATAGACCCTCACCGTTCCGCTCTTGACGTAATGCACCTGGAAAAATCGATCGTGGCGGTGCACTGGCATGTTGCGCCCAAAGAAACCCGCCAGGTTGCCGAGCTTGTCGTAATGCACCTCGCTATCGCTGTAGCGCTGATCGTAGACCTGGCCGATGTTGATGTTAGGAATTGGATACCGATCGTTCATCACGCACTACTCATTATTTTTTTAGTCCCGACATCCCCGCCCCATGGTGCACCCGTTGCGAGTAAATCGCCACGAACGAGAAGGTGCTTGACGATCATTAACATATTAACTATAACGATAACATGTTAACGATAATTAGGCCGGACACCTCCAGTCCCGCCATTGCCAGGAGAGAAGCATGAGCCATGCCTTGCATGACGTTGCGACCGGCACCCTGCTCGGTGTAGCGCTGAACTACCAGAGATTGCTGCTGAAACGCGTTTCTGAGTTCGAGCAGCCGCCGTATCAAAAGCTGCCTGTCAAACCGGTTCTATTCATCAAGACCCCCAATACGCGCAACGTACATGGCGGCACCGTGGTGCATCCCGGTGCAGGCGTTTCATTGCAACCTGGTCCGGCCCTGGGGGTGGTGATCGGCAAGGATGCCAGTCGAGTCAGTGCTGACGAGGCTCTGGATCATGTTGCCGGCTATACCATCGTCAACGAATTCAGCCTTCCGGAAGAGAGCTATTACCGCCCTGCCGTGAAAGCAAAATGTCGCGATGGTTTCTGCGCCATCGGCCCGGAATTCGTACCGCGCGAACAGCTTGCCAATCCGCATGACTTGACCCTGCAACTACGAGTCAATGGCGAGCTTCGACAGGAAGACTCCACCGCAAACTTCGTACGCAAGATTCCTCAGCTGATCGCCGAAATCAGCGAGTTCATGACCTTGTATGCCGGAGATGTGTTGATCACCGGGACACCTTTGGGTCGTGTCGATGTCCTGCCAGGTGACCGCGTAGACGTAGAAATCCAGGGTCTGGGATGCCTGACCAATATCATCGTTGCCGAGCAGGAGGGCACCGTATGAAACACGCTCGTATCCGATTCGAAAGCCAAATACATTCCGTCACAGTTGATGCAGACAACATCGTGCATCTGAGCGATGGCCGCTCCCTCAGCGAAGACAAGGTCGAGTGGCTGCCACCGGCCAATGGCAGCATGTTTGCCCTCGGCCTGAACTATGCCGATCATGCTGCCGAACTCGCCTTCTCGCCGCCCACCGAACCTTTGGTGTTCGTTAAATCACCGGGTACCTACACCGGCCACAATCAGGTCACCTGGCGACCTGACAACGTTGCCTACATGCACTATGAGTGCGAGCTGGTTGCGGTCATCGGCAAGCCTGCGCGCAACGTCAAGCGTGAAGATGCGCTGAGCTATCTGGCGGGTTACACCCTGTGTAACGACTACGCGATCCGCGATTACCTGGAAAACTACTACCGCCCGAATTTGCGGGTAAAAAACCGTGACGCCACGACCCCGGTCGGTCCATGGATTGTCGATGTTGCAGATGTCCCCGATCCGGGAAATCTGAAACTGCGCACTTGGATCAATGGTGAGCTTCGCCAGGAAGGCTCGACCAAAGACATGATCTTCGACATCCCCTACCTGATCGAATACCTGTCCAGTTTCATGACCCTGCAGCCAGGCGACATGATCGCCACCGGTACACCGGAAGGCCTCGCAGACGTAGTTCCAGGCGATGAAGTGATCGTGGAAGTCGAAGGCGTTGGTCGCCTCGTTAATCGAATTGTCAGCGAAGCGGATTTTTTCTCCGCACGTAAAGAGGCTTGAGCAATATGATCAAACATTGGATCAATGGCCGTGAGGTCGAAAGCAAAGACACCTTCACCAACTACAATCCGGCCACCGGCGAAGCGATTGGTGAAGTGGCCAGTGGCGGTGCTGAAGAAGTCGCACAAGCGGTGGCGGCGGCCAAGGAAGCCTTTCCTAAATGGGCCAATACGCCCGCCAAAGAGCGCGCACGACTGATGCGCAGACTTGGCGAGTTGATTGAGCAAAACGTTCCACATCTGGCCGAGCTGGAAACCCTGGACACTGGTTTGCCGATCCATCAGACCAAGAACGTGTTGATCCCTCGCGCTTCGCACAACTTCGATTTTTTCGCCGAAGTCTGCACCCGCATGGACGGTCACAGTTACCCGGTCGACGACCAGATGCTCAACTACACCTTGTACCAACCGGTGGGCGTTTGCGGCCTGGTGTCACCCTGGAACGTGCCGTTCATGACGGCGACCTGGAAGACTGCGCCGTGCCTGGCACTGGGCAACACTGCCGTGCTGAAAATGTCCGAGCTGTCGCCGCTGACGGCCAACGAACTGGGTCGCCTGGCCGTCGAAGCTGGCATTCCGAACGGTGTACTCAACGTCATCCAGGGCTATGGCGCTACTGCCGGTGACGCGCTAGTTCGGCACCCGGACGTACGAGCGATTTCCTTCACCGGCGGCACCGCCACCGGCAAGAAAATCATGCAAACCGCCGGCCTGAAAAAGTACTCCATGGAACTGGGCGGCAAGTCCCCGGTATTGATCTTTGAAGATGCCGATCTGGAGCGTGCCCTCGACGCGGCGTTGTTCACCATCTTCTCGCTCAATGGCGAGCGCTGCACCGCCGGTAGCCGTATCTTCATCCAGGAAAGTGTTTACCCGCAGTTCGTGGCTGAGTTCGCGGCACGTGCCAAACGCTTGATCGTTGGTGATCCTCAAGACCCGAAAACCCAAGTCGGCTCGATGATCACCCAGGCTCACTACGACAAGGTCACCGGCTACATCAAGATCGGCCTCGAAGAAGGCGCCACCCTCCTCGCCGGCGGCTTGGAACGTCCGGCGAACCTGCCAGCTCACCTGAGCAAAGGTCAGTTTATCCAGCCGACGGTGTTCGCCGATGTGAACAATAAAATGCGCATTGCCCAGGAAGAAATCTTCGGTCCGGTGGTGTGCCTGATTCCGTTCAAGGATGAAGCCGAGGCCCTTCAACTGGCGAACGACACCGAGTACGGCCTCGCGTCCTACATCTGGACCCAGGACATCGGCAAGGCTCATCGCCTGGCCTACGGTATCGAAGCCGGTATGGTATTCATCAATAGCCAGAACGTGCGAGATCTACGTCAACCATTCGGTGGTGTGAAAGGTTCCGGTACCGGGCGCGAAGGTGGCCAATACAGCTTCGAAGTTTTCGCCGAAATCAAGAACGTTTGCATTTCCATGGGCAATCATCACATCCCTCGCTGGGGATTGTGAGCAGCCGATAGCCGCTGCTGAAGGCTTCGATGAGTCGCGCATCGGCTCATCGCAGTTTTCACTGGCCGCTGAATTGAACCGACAAGAATAATTTCAGGAGAATCATCATGGGCGAAGTCGTCCTGGCAGCAAAAGTCTGTCATGTGCCGTCAATGTACTTGTCCGAACTGCCGGGCAAACACCACGGCTGTCGTGCCGCAGCCATCGCAGGGCATAAGGAAATAGGTCGCCGTGCGCGCGAATTGGGTGCCGACACTGCCGTCGTGTTCGACGTGCATTGGCTCGTCAACAGCGGCTACCACGTGAACAACGGTGAGCACTTCAGTGGTGTTTACACAAGCAATGAACTGCCGCATTTCATCAAGGACATGGTTTACCACTACCCAGGCTGCCCGGAACTCGGACAACTGATCGCCGAAGAAGCCAACGCAGCCGGTGTGCGCACGCTGTCGCATAACATCCCGAGCCTGGAACTGGAATACGGCACCCTGGTGCCCATGCGTTATATGCACATGGATGTACCTGCCGCCGACAAACTCAAGGTCATTTCCATCGCGGCCTGGTGTGCCTGGCATCGTCTGGAAGACAGCTTCACTTTCGGCGCCGCCGTGCGCCGCGCAATCGAGAAGAGCGACCGCAAAGTACTGGTGCTGGCCTCCGGTTCACTGTCGCATCGCTTCTCTGACGATCGCGAAGCAGAAGCCAATATCCACAACTGGACGCGCGAATTCGACAAGCAGGTCGACATGCACGTAGTCAAGCTGTGGCGTGAAGGTCGATTCAAAGAGTTCTGCGCGATGCTTCCTGATTACGCCGAACACTGCTTCGGCGAAGGCAAGATGCACGACACCGCCATGCTTCTGGGTCTGCTGGGTGGCCCGGACTACAACAAGCCGGTCGAAGTGCTCACAGAGCCCTTTGGCAGCTCCGGAACAGGCCAGATCAACGCCATTTTCCCGCTCTGAATTTCGCTCAAGCGGCAGGGGCGCGCCCGCCGTTCAGCGCAACTGCCTACCAGGAGGGCACATGCCGCATTTTATTGCTGAATTCACCGACAACGTCGAGCAACAGGCCGACTTGCCGGGCCTGTTCGAAAAAGTTCACGCGACACTTGGGGGCAGCGGTGTATTTCCGCTGGGGGGTATCCGTAGCCGAGGCGTTCGACTGGATACCTGGCGTATGGCCGACGGCAAACACGATTACGCCTTCGTGCACATGACGCTGAAGGTTGGTCATGGCCGCGACCTGGCGACACGCCAACAGGTCGCTGAAAAGCTGTTCGAAGTCATTACCGCCCACTTTGCACCGCTGCAGGCAGAACGTCTGCTGGCGCTGTCGTTTGAAATGATCGAGCTGCACCCCGAGTTGAACTTCAAGCTCAACAACGTGCATGCCTTCCTCAAGCAGCAGGCGAATTAGCAAGCCCCCCCACGGCCTCTCTCACAAAAAGTACAAAATCATGAGCATAGCCACTTCCGCTACACAGCCTTTGAGCGATGCCTCAATGTCGACCCACCGCACAGTAACCTGGCGGCTGATGCCACTGTTGCTGGTGTGTTACCTGTTTGCTCATCTTGACCGGATCAACATTGGTTTCGCCAAGATGCAGATGGGCGCCGACCTGCAGTTCAGCGATACCGTCTACGGCTTTGGTGCGGGCCTGTTCTTTGTTGCCTACGCGATGTTCGGTGTACCCAGCAACATTGCCCTGGATCGCATTGGCCCACGACGCTGGATCGCTCTGCTGATGGTCGTCTGGGGAACCCTTTCGACCAGCATGCTGTTGATCAAAACCGCTGAGGGTTTCTACGCGTTGCGCTTCTTGCTCGGCGTCGCCGAGGCCGGATTTTTCCCGGGCATTCTGGTGTACCTGAACCGCTGGTATCCAACCAGCAGGCGCGCCCAAGTCACCGCGTTGTTTGCAATTGCCGTGCCGCTGGCCGGGGTCGTCGGTGGCCCTCTATCGGGCGGTATCCTGCAAGGCTTTCATGATGTCGGGAGCCTGCGTGGGTGGCAGTGGATGTTCCTGATTGAAGGCGCGCCAGTCGTGCTTCTCGGCTTGCTGGTACTCAAGGTGTTGCCTGACAACTTCGAGTCAGTCAGCTGGCTGAGCAACGAGCAGAAAGACCAACTGCGCAGCCAATTGGCTAGCGAAGAGCAACGCAAATCCATCGTCTCCTTTGGCGGAATTCTGCGAGATCCGCAAGTCTGGCTGCTGGTCGGCATCTATTGCGCGGTCATGTTGGCGGTCAATACGCTGGCTTTCTGGATGCCTACCCTGATTCACAGCTCCGGGATTGGCAGCGATGGCAAGGTCGGCCTGCTCAGTGCCCTGCCCTACCTGGCCGGCTGCGGTTTCATGATCGCCTGCGGACGTTCATCTGATCGGCGCCGCGAACGTCGGTGGCACTTGAGTGTGCCATTGCTCATGTCAGCCCTCGGTATCGCCGTAGCTGGCCTGATGCCTGGCGATCCCTTCATGGTAATCGGCGGTTTGGTGATTGCGGGCATGGGCGCGAGCGCCGCCCTACCGATGTTTTGGCAGTTACCACCCGCTTTCCTGTCAAACAGTACCCAAGCGGCGGGCATCGCCCTGATCAGTTCACTGGGAAGCATTGCCTCGTTTCTGACACCCAATCTAATTGGCTGGATGCGTGACACGACCCACAGCGCCAGTCTTGCCCTCTACGTCCTCGCGGCATTGATCGTCGCAGGCGCCTTCCTGGTGCTGCGCACGCCCGCCGCCATCGTCAACCCTCATTGAGAGATCCACGTCATGCTTGATCAAGAACTCATCCAGCAAGCCGCAGCTCAACTGGACAACGCCGAACGCACTCGTGAACAAGTCGGGCAGTTCTCCCTCGCACATCCACAGATCACCATCGAAGATGCCTATGCCATTCAGCGAGCCTGGGTGGCGCAAAAAATAAAGAACGGACGCAAGCTAGTGGGGCACAAGATTGGCCTGACCTCTCGGGCCATGCAGGTTTCATCAAATATTACAGAACCGGATTACGGGGCGTTGCTTGACGACATGCTGTTCGACGAAGGCACCGATATCCCCTTCAACCGCTTTATCGTGCCACGGGTTGAAGTGGAGCTGGCATTCATCCTTGGCAAGCCGCTCAAAGGCCCCAACGTGACTATTTTCGATGTGCTGGATGCTACTGAATGGGTGATCCCTGCCCTGGAAATCATTGACGCGCGTATCCAGCAGATCGATCCCGAGACCAAAGCAACGCGCAAGGTCTTCGACACCATTTCCGACAATGCGGCGAACGCAGGGGTGGTCATGGGTGGCCGTGCCGTGCGCCCTCATGAAGTCGACCTGCGCAAGGTGCCAGCTGTCTTGTACCGCAATGGCGTGATCGAGGAGTCAGGGGTTTCTGCCGCCGTGCTCAATCACCCGGCGAAAGGTGTCGCCTGGCTGGCCAACAAACTCGCCCCCTACGACGTCACGTTGCAACCGGGGAAAATTATTCTGAGCGGGTCGTTTACCCGTCCCGTGTCTGCCAGCCCAGGCGATACCTTCCATGTCGACTACGACATGCTGGGCTCCATCTCCTGCCGCTTCGTCTGACTCCTGGAGGACTGATTCATGGATATGCCCATCAACACATTCAAGCAACGCCTGAAAAGCGGCAAAGCGCAGATCGGCCTTTGGCTCGGCCTGGCCACCCCTTACTGCGCAGAGCTGGCAGCCAATGCCGATTTCGATTGGCTATTGATCGACGGCGAGCATGCGCCCAATGACGTACGCAGCATGCTCGGCCAGCTGCAGGCGATAGCGCCCTACGCCAGTCATCCGGTGATCCGCCCTGTCGCTGGCGACACGACGTTGATCAAACAGATTTTGGACATCGGTACCCAGACCTTGCTGGTGCCGATGGTCGAAAGCGCCGAGCAAGCGCGAGAACTGGTGCGCGCCGTGCGCTATCCACCCAGTGGCGTGCGCGGTGTAGGCAGCGCATTGGCACGGGCATCGCGCTGGAACACCGTGCCCGGATACCTGGACAAGGCTGACGAGCAGATATGCCTGCTGGTACAGATTGAAAGCCTCAAAGGCCTGGCCAATCTGGAAGCCATCGTCAACGTCGAAGGTGTTGACGGGGTGTTTATCGGCCCCGCCGACCTCAGCGCTGCAATGGGCCATCGCGGCAACCCGGGCCATCCCGAAGTTCAGGCAGTCATTGAAGACACGATCATTCGAATCCGCGATGCGGGAAAAGCGCCCGGCATTCTCAGCGCTGATGAAAAACTGGCCAGGCGCTACATCGAGCTCGGCGCGGCATTCGTAGCGGTGGGCGTCGACACCACTGTACTGATGCAAGGCCTGCAAGCACTGACAAGCAAGTTCAAAAATACCCCGGCCACCCTCAGTACTGGCGGCGTTTACTGATTTCAGGTCAATTGCAGATAGTCGCTGCTGGCGGTCGTTTCTGCCAGCAGTGATCCTCCGCAGATCAACGCTTCAGTGACTTCAAATCGTTGAGCAACCCCAACAACGTCTGCAATTTTTCTGCGCCGAAGCGCTCCTGCAAGCGCTCATAGTTCTCTTCCATGCGCCCCCTCATACTTTCAAAACAACTATCTCCGGCCCCCGTCAGTTTCACCAGCACTCGACGCTGGTCGTGTTCTGAGCGCCGTCGTTCGACCAACTCTGCGGTCTCCATCCGCGCCAGTACGCCTGTCATGCTGGGCTTGAGAATGCACGCCAGGTCCGCCAGGCGATTGATCTCCAGTTCGCCCTGTTGACTGAGAATTCGCACCACCCGCCATTGTTGCTCAGTGAGGCCTATATCCTTCAGAGAGGGCCGGAAAAAGCTCATGGCGACTTCACGGGCCTGGAGCAAGTTGAGTGTCAAAGACTGTCGGTGCCTGGACATTTAATATGACTCTAATTTAGTTAGCATGTTAATGATATTATCACGCTGAGATACCCATAAAGCTTCTTGCTTCCATAAAAAAACGGCGCCTTTGGCGCCGTCCATTTGATCACTGACCAGAGCAATTCAGAGCCTGATAACCGCTTTCAACACAGTCTTGAAGGTTTCCAATTGGTCGTCGCTGAACTGGCTGAAGACTTTTTCCTGCTGTTCTCGGGCTATTGACCACAATCCTTCTGTTTCATCGATACCTTTAACCGTCAGACGCAAGCGCCCATCCTCCTCACAGACCAGCCCCTTGCGAGTGAGATTGGCAACGGCCTCTTCGATCTCCCGCACGGGCATCGCCACCTCGCGTTGCAGATCGATGAGGCTTAAACCCGCATCATTTTCCAGCACCATCAGCATACGTGCCTCACTGGTCCGCAAACCTGTCGACAATTGCCGCGGCTGGTAGCTTGCCTGATAAGCGCGCAACGCTTGGGTCATGAGGTAGTACAAATTGTGGCTCAGCCTCCCCTGGAAGTGGCTGCTCGGCGGCTGACCTTCGGCACTTTTTGTCATGCGTGTGTGGGGCAGCACCATGGAGTAAGCACCCTGGTGGTAAAGCAACGGCGAACGACCAAAATCATCAAAAGCCACTACCCTGCCAATCATGATCCAATGATCACCGCCGTCCACCTGCTGATGCTTTTTGCACTGAAAGCGCGCTGAACAATCAACAAGAATTGGCGCCCCCCCGTGACCTGATTCGTATTCGATGCCATCAAAACGATCGTCTTTCGGACGGGCGAAATTGTTCGACAAATCAATTTGATCGGCAGCAAGCACGTTCACGGCAAAATGCGTAGCGGCAGCAAATACGTCGTGACTTGTAGATCGTTTATCGATACTCCAGAGAATTAACGGAGGATCGAGCGACACCGAGTTGAAACTGTTGGCCGTCACCCCCACTTTGCGGCCGTTGTGGTCGGCGGCTGTCACCACGGTTACACCGGTGGCGAAGTTACCTAATGCGCGGCGAAATGCACGGGCATCGAAGGCAGAAGAAACGGCAATCTCATTGATATCGGACATGCAAGGCTCCCGAGCACACCCTGAGGCGTACTCTGAATTTTTTTATGAGGGGCTTATGGCTTGGCGGCGAACGGCCTCAGGCCATTGACGGATCGGGCTCGAGACCCATCAGTTCGCGACCGAGTATCTGTGCACAGACGTCATAGTCGGTGTATGCATGCGCACCCGTCAGATGTGAATCGCGGAAAAGGCGTTGCAACTCGTTGGTTTCAAACCAGGCACCGCCGCCGGCCGCTTCCATTAGACGGTCCACGGCCTGGATACACATTTTCGTGGCATAGCCTTGATTGGTACGCCAGAACGTGAGCGTGGTGCGGCTAGGGTACTCGTGGCGCTCACTGTATTCGGCAATCTCCTCCCAGCTTTTCTCCAGCAACGCTCGGGCGGCCGCAACCTGATGCGTGGACTCGGCCAGGCGCATCAATGCCGGGGTGGCGGCACCGACAGCGGCACCGGTGTAGGCACGGACGCGGTTGCGGGTTTTCTCGCGGAAGACATCCAGCATACGCTCGGCAATACCCAGGCTGACGGTCGAAAAACCGCTGGCGAAATAAGGTCGATAAGGGGCGAAGAAAATCTTGCTGTCCGGATACAAACCAAAGCCCGCCGACTTGCCTTCGATCATGTCCTTGGCTTTCTGGATTCGGTGCTCGGGCACGAAAGCATTCTTGACGATCAGGGTTTTGCTACCACTACCGCGCATACCAACGGCAAACCAGTCATCACGAATTTCGTAGTCACTGCTTGGCAGCACCGCGAAACAATAATCCCGAGTACCTTCGGTATTCTCGCGAAAGAACCCCATGATGGCCCATTCGGCATGATCACAGCCTGAACTCCATCCCATCTCGCCACTGAAAGTGACGCCACCCTCCACCTCCTCGGTGCGACCAAAAGGCGCGATGCTGCTGCTGGCAGTGGCATCGGGGTCATTTCCCCACATCTCATCCTGCAGCTTGCTGGAAAACATTGCGATTTGATGACTGTGAGTACATAGAAGGCTCATGGCCCAGGCCGTACTGGCACAGGAACCGGCCAACAATGCGATGCAGTCGGCAAACTGAGGCAAAGAGATCTCCATGCCGCCGTACTTTTTCGGCTGCAGCGCATGGTGCATACCAATGCCTTTGAGCAGGGCGATATTTTCGGCGGGAACACAACGCGAGCGTTCGGCCTCGAAGGCATTAGCCGCGATAGTAGGCAGAACACCTTTCAGGTCTTCCAGCAGCGGGTTTGGAGTTTTCATGGGCGGTCTCTTTATTATTGGATAGTAGCGCTCCGCTTGGCAGGCGCTTGCGAACAGCGCCAGAAGGCACCGTACGGTAGATGGCAAGCGGGTACGCGCGTCAGCACCTGTTCAGTATGAGGTGCTGGGGCACTACGAAAAATGCACGTTACAAATAGAAGATTGCACTTTTCATAGAGTCTTTAAGCAACGAACAAAACGCGAAGAAAAATGGACCTGAAAGTGATGTTCATCGCTGACTGTTTAAAAATGGCCGCTGCCCTTCCCTCCTGGCTTGCCCCCACGCCGCCGACTTACCGACAACAGATCCGAGCAAAAAACCTCATACAAACGAAACGTAATGACTTGTAGAGAGTCGACCAAGCGAAGCAATTTACACTGCAACAGAGCCTTCAGCTTGAGCACCCTAGACCGCGCTAAAAACAACAAAACAAGCTTATTTCGAGCGAACATTTTCCTGCTGGATTGAGCACAGCCAAGGTAGAATTTTTCACACACAGGCAATATACTAAACACTGCGTATACTAATTATTTCTTGACGAGAGCCATCCTGGGCTTTTTTTTTAGAAACAAATGCACCTGGGTAAGGGATCTTGAAAATGTCGACTTACAAACCTGTATCGACCACCAAATCGATAGTGGGTCGCCCACGAAGCGAAGCTACGCGCCGTCAGATCCTGGACGCCACCATCAGGCTGCTGCAGGAAAAATCCATTCAAGCCATCTCGATCGAGGCGATAGCACGAGAAGCTGGCGTTAGTAAATCAACCATATACCGGTGGTGGGACTCCAAAGCGTTAGTCGTTATCGACGCATTCATAGACAACCAAATGTTGAAGACAGTCTTGCCACGAGAGCTGGGTCCGAGAGAGGCAATTGCTCAGCACTTCCGCTCACTCGTAGACCAATACTCTGGTTGGGCCGGTCGACTGGTCGCACAAATACTCGCGGAAGGTCAATCAGATCCCTCTATTTTGAGAGATTTTCGAGAGCGGTTTCATTATGGAAGGCGCGCGATAATTCGAGAAACACTAGAAGAATGGAGGGTGAGCGGCGAGATATCTCCCGATACGGATATCGAGATACTGATGGATTTGATTTACGGGGCCGTTTACATGCGACTCATGATTGGACACGCCCCACTTAACCAGGCGTTTGCCGAGTCTCACATAAACTTTGTGTACCACTTACTGGGTGTCAAGAGCACTGACCCCGAGGCCTGATCGTTGTTGATCAAGTTCAGTGCGCAAGCGTTGAGTTGATCGGATACCGACGTGGAGCCATTGGAAACGAACACCCCGCTCATCTCGCTATAAGACTGATCGAAGTGCTCGCCCCAATTGGGTCATTTCTTTTTCGTGGCGCGGGCGAGCTTATCGGCAACGCCCATCAGCACGTTGTTACCGGCTACCCAGACGCCCAGGTTCTGAACCGGACTGGAACGTTTGGCCTTCGGATCCTCGCGTCCCATCTCCGGGTTTTTATGACAGGCAACCGGCGCGTTGAGTATCAGCCTGCGTAAACAGGAATTGGCATGGTCGCACCACACGATCTCAGCCTCACGACCTTCGATTACCTTCACCGCATAATCAGGATCGGCCAGCATCTGCCGCGCCAGCATGCTTGCATCGACATCACCGTCCCAAATAGCCGCCGCCGCTTGCCGGGGGTCTGGAGTACTGGAAAGGAACAGGAGCACCCCGCTACCGAGCGCCTTGCGAAAGGCCTGCGGCTCTCCGTGGGTCAGCATGTTGCCGGAAGTGCTCGGCACATTGTCACGCATCGACTCGTAGTTGCCCTCGCTGAGCGAGATGAAGTCCAGGCCGACTTCGGCGATGTGCGCTGCCACTTCAGCGTAACCCTCAGGCCCCTGGCCACCGGGCATATGGTCATTCACACTCATGCGCACACCCACCGGATAATCCGGGCCGACTTCGGCGCGCACCGCTGCAACCACGTCGCGCAACGCTCTTGCGCGATTGGCCACCGAGCCGCCATATTCATCGGTGCGCTGATTGGCCAGCGGGGACAAAAAGGACGAGTAGAAGTAGCACATGTGTGCGCCAATCTCGACGCCATCGAAACCACAAGCCTTGGCCCGGCGTGCACCACTGACGACGCTCGCCTCGATGTCCTTGATCTCCTGGATGCTTGCCTCGTGTGGCACCGGTGTGATTCGGCCGCCGGGGATGTAGAGATGGTTGGGCAAGCCACCGGCCCCCAGGTTCACCGGCTTCGGGCTGGCCGCCAAAATCCACTGGCCGTTTCGCGGCACGCCCATGCGGCCGAAACTCGGAAACAGCTGTGCGAACACTGCCGCACCGCTTTCATGTACGGCGTCGGTCAGGCGCTTGAGATCATCGACAAATTCGTCCTTGTCAAAGCGCAGGTTTGGCGCAAACGGTGACTCGTTCCAGGCGCGTTCGCTGCACACCGATCCACCAACGATGACCAGGCCCACCCCGCCCTGCGCACGACGCTTGAGGAACGCGATGGTCTGCTCACTTGGGCGGCCGTCTTCGGTCGGGCGAAGCACCGCCATCGGCCCAAGGATAATGCGGTTTTTTATCTGCAATCCATTGATCTGCAGCGAGCTTGCCAGCACCTTTGCTGCATTGCTTGTATTCATGGAAATGTTGGACATGGTCAAAACTACTCTTGCCTGTTTAGAGTCGGCTTGCGGGTTCAATCAGCTGAATCCAACTCGACTTACATGATTGAGCTGGCACCACCGTCCACGGGAATATTGATCCCGGTGACCCATTTAGACTCATCAGAGGTCAGGTAAAGACCTGCCCAAGCGACAGCGATCGGCTCGCCCGGCTTACCCGTCAGGGTGCGTTCCACGATCGGGGCCACGGGTGCCTTGTCACCAAACTCCCGATACATCGCCTGAACCGGCGGGGTGTTCATTACACCAGGGCTGACCGAGTTAACCCGTACACCAACAGCTATGCCTTCTGCGGCCAGCTGGCGCGTCAGGGCAAGGACCGCCCCCTTCGCCGCGGCATGCGCAGCCTGCGGCAACGTTCTCGCCCCCTGCATGCCAGCACCGGAGCCGATGTTGACGATGGCACCTTTGGACTTCACCAGATGTGGCCAGGCAAGCTGGCAAGCACGCCAGACAAGATCGAGTTCATTCTGGATCGTGAAGACATAGTCGGCGTCGCTCTGCACCGCAAAAGGCGCAAAGCGCGGCAGACTGGCGTTGTTGTACAGCGCGTCGATGCGGCCATGCCGAGCCGCCGCACCATCGATCCAACGCGCTACATCGTCGCGATTACCGAGGTCGACAGGAGCAACCACGTCGATGCAATGACCATCGTTTTCTACCAGCTTCGCGGTTTCTGCGGCCGTCTGCAGATTGATGTCGCACCCAACGACGATCGCGCCTTCGCTGGCGAAAAGCCGAGCTGTCTCGCGCCCCATCCCACTGCCAATGCCAGTCAGTAAAACGACCTTGTCCTGCAATCGCTTGCTCATGCCAAACCTCTAGTAAGGGACTTCATATTATTGTTGTTTGTCGTCAAGCCTTGCGGGTACCAAGGCGAAAGCAGATGGCCGACAGAAGGCCCAATACCAATGCCGCCCAGCCCAAGCTGCCATAACCAATATGCAGGGCGAGCACGCCCCCAAGGAGTGGGCCAGTAGCCGAACCCGCCATGACCATCACCGGGGTGGCCGCGACCACGCGACCGGACGGGTCCAGTCGCGCCAGCACCCCGAATGCGAACACATGGGTAAATGTAACGACCGCGATGAGCACTGAGGTTGCTACGATGTAAACCCCGTAACCACTGAACTGGGTCACTGCGACAGCTGCGGTGGCTTGGATCAGGGGACCGGCGATGACTACGCCCGAGGCCGGCAAGTGGCGTTCGAGCAGGCTGGAAAGGGCGACAGGTACGAGATTCACGAAACCACTGATGACAAGCACCGTGGTGATCTGCGCCGCGCCGAATCCATGCCAGCCGCCTACACGCTCGATAAAGCCGAAGACCATCGAATGGCTCACCATCAGAAGACTCACGCCGGCAATGCCGAACCACACTCGGGTAGGCAACCGGTTGAGAGTGGATCCATCGTGCTGGACCGTACGGGCAACGTTCGGAAAAGCCAGCAGTGCGGCCAGTGCGGCAGTGAACATGATGCCCGACATCGTGTAGAAGAATATGTTCGGGCCGATCTTGCCCACTAGCGGAGGCAGCGTCGCCATCACCAAGATGGACACCAGGCTCAACGAGCTGAAAGCCATTGCCGCTGTGCGGTGCGGATTGGCGGTCGCCCCCATCGTCCCGTGAACTATCGACAGGCCGCAGCCGACCGCCAGGCCTGCGACGACATGCGCAGAAGCCAGAAGGATATAGCTGGCGCTCGCGCTTGGCATGCTGGCAAAGGCCATACCAGCCACTGCATAGGCTGCCGATGCCATGCGCTTGCGGTTGAGTCGGGACAGTTTTGGTGCGATACACAGACTGCTAAGCACGACCGACCCGAGGAAAAGAGTCAGCAGGAATCCAGCACGCTGCGGATCAAGTGCCAGTTGCCCGATCAGGACGATTCCAACCCAGATCGGCAAAGTGGTGATATCCATCAGGCCAGCGCAATGCCCGATGACGAGCGCTGCGGTGCCGTTGCGCGATGCCCTCCGGTTGCCAGCAGCTTTGCTCAAGGTGTCAGAAACAGTATGTGAGCTCATTGGTCTTTAGCCTTTAGGTAGTCGACGAGCAATTGAAGGTCGGCGTCGGTTATTTCGGTTTTACGAAATGCCGGCATGATCAGTACGCCGTTGCGAACGAAATGTTTGATGAAGACCGGGGGCATGTCAGTGCGGTCTTCCAAGGCAGCCGGTAAGCTGCCGCCGTACTTGGCCGCCAGCGAAGCAGTGCCGGGCATACGTGGCGCTGCGGCGTGACAGATCGCGCACCATTGATCGAAAATCGGGTTGCCAGGATGCGCCGACATAGCTTGTCTGGCCGGCTCGGAGGCGACCGCCAGACCAGCCATGCATGCCAGCATCATCAGCACGATGAGACGGATCGTCTTCATTTGGCGTCCTTCCTCAAGTGCCTGGGCCAGATGCCGTAGCGGCCCGGCGAAAGAGTCCCGTTAGGATCGATGGCGTCCTTGATGACCTCGTTCAAGCGCAGCAGGCTGTTGTTGTTGTACGAATACAGGCCCATGGCCTGGTCCTGGAATTCCGGGTGGCAGCGATATTCGCCCCAGCCATGCTGTGCGCCGATATCCAGCAGCGTCCGATACGCCTTGATGGAGGCCTTGTTCATCGCCGTATCATCGGTGATCGGGAAGCCCACGATGAAAAGGAAAGCGCGCTCGAAAAACGGCGCAGGCAACGCAAAAGGCCTGAGATTCCAGATCGGCACATTCTGCAGCGCAGGCATGGTGCGGTGCGCTTCGTCGAAGACACGGTTGGCTTCGAGGATGCCTTGTGCAGTCTGTGGTATGACTGGAGAGAACCACATATGGCCGCGCATCGGATGCGGGTTGCCTCCGGCACGGGTGCCCATACCGAAGAAATCCATGTTCGGCACACCCACATCCTGGGGATAAACCGTCCACTCAGCAGAAGCTTTGCGCGGATCGGTCTGAACCTGGCCAACCTGAAAGCGCACGCCCTTGATCGACTTTGCCGCCAGCTCCTGCACCACTTCCCACTGCGCCTGGATCACCTTCTGCGGTCCGTAGAACTTCAGGTTGAGCACCCAGTAAGGAATGTTGTTGTCTTGCCCATACTTCTGCAATTCAGCCGAATAACCGATCCTGGCTTTCGCAACCAAGTCAGCATGCTGCTTCTGCAATTGCGGCGGACCATCGTAAAAGGCATCCACTAGATGTTTCGTGTAATTGCTGATACCGAGCAGCGGACTGCCCATCTCCGGCGCACCAGGAGCCAAACCAGTGTTCTCGACGTACTTGAGCAATTCCACTACCGCGTGCAGGTCGTCATAACGCGCGGCCATCACCATGCCGTGCATGAAGGCTTCTGGTGCCGGCATTAACCAAATGCCCATCTTGGTGACAACGCCGAAATTGGACTGGGAAAAAATGCCATCCAGGATCGGCCCCATGCCCATCTTGAATTGCCCCCACGTCTGGGAACCGGGAAGCGCTCCCATTCCTGTGCGAACCACCTCCCCATTGGCCAGCACCACCTCCATTCCGCAGTGCGAATCGAAGTGGTTGCGAAAGCGCGACAACGTGTGACCCACGCCATGATCAAGCGCATTGCCAACCACACTGCCCCAGCCCGGGTCGGCGACATCCAACCACACTTTCAGGCCACGTTCCTGGATGTAGTTATACAGATCGAAATAGCTGACGCCGGGCTCCACGATTGCGTAGCCGTTGCTTTCGCTGACCTCAATGATGCGGTTCATCCGCTTCAGATCCAGCACAACACTGCCGCCATGATTGGGCGCTGAACCGCCGTAGCCGAGGTTTTTGCCGGTGGAAATCGTATAAAGCGGTATGCGGTGCTTATCGGCAATGCGCACGACCGCCTGCACCTCTTCAACCGAACCGGGCGCCACGGCAGCTGATGCGCTTCGATCCTCAGGCGTGTCGCGCAGCGGGGAATAAGAATCACGGTAGGGAAACAGATCCTCGTCCTCAACGAAGACCCATTCTTTTCCGACTACACCAGCAAACGCCTGTAGCGCGACGGAAAAAACTTCGGGGGAAACATTCGGGGGTGTTCTCATATTTCACGCGATGACCCATGAAACCAAAGGATTGGGTTGGCTCGCCGGTACGTCGTACTGATGCAGCACAACCGTACGGCGCGACTGGCTGCGTGCTTGTTCTGAAAGGCAATGCCAAACCTCGCGCGTGGTGAGTCCGGTGACAGCGCCACCTTGCTCACGCCATAAGGGCACAAGCGATTCCTGCCAAAGCCTTGTGAGCCCGTTCGTGACTTCAAGCCGCGCACTGCCCTTCTCGGCATGCTCAATGGCAAAAGCCAGGCTTTGCGGTAATCGGCGGTCGGTCACGACAAAGCGAACGTCAAACTGACTGGTTTCGAATGGTTTTCGAGCAATCTCTCGGGATGGCTTCGCGAACACCGGTAGCGCCCCCAGCATGGCGAGCGCAGCGGCACTTGCGGTGGACACGAGCAACTTGCGTCGCCCAAATCTGAGATTGGAAATATTGGGGATCGACATACTCACTCCCCGAAAACGTTGAGGAATCTAGCGGAGCTCTGAACGCCGATTGAAAGACTGAGATCGGTGTCGAGGATCGAGCCGGTGGTTTCGCGCGCCGAGGCAGCGCTGACGGGGAATTTTTGGAAACCAGCGGACGCGAAGTGCTTGTCACGTTCAGCCACCTGCTCACTGGTTGAGTGCCAGATGCTGCCCACACTGGTAACGGTCGCAACATCGCCTTTCAGGCTCGAACCCTGATGCATGTTTGTCTCCTACGCGCGTTCTTGTTGTTGTGCCCGTGATGGGCTTCATATGCGCGGAACAAACATATACGATCCGTATCGTTTTGTGCAAGCTTACTTTTTTCGATTTCGTCAGCTGGCAGCCTTCATCTGCCCACGGAGTCAGCCCACACGGGCCTTCCACACTCGCCAAGCCAGACCCAAAGCGTTTTTTACATTGCTTCTTGAGTGGTCTGTTGGCTACGATCAGAAACGTCTCAGCTCGATTTCAGCGGGCAGCCGCCCACGCCGCAGAGTGAGCAATGCAGCATTACGCTCCTGTTAAAATTAATCATTTATCAAGGAATACTTTATGCAGGAGAAGTCTTTAGGACGACCACGCAGCGAAGCTACTCGACTGCAAATACTGAATTCGACCATCAAGTTGCTACACGAGAACTCTATTCAGGCCATCTCGATTGAGGCAATTGCAAAGGAAGCCGGTGTCAGCAAAGCAACGATCTACAGATGGTGGGACTCTAAAGCGTTGCTCGTGATTGACGCCTTCATTGAAAACCATCTTCTGAAGACCCCACTGCCAATTGAACTCGGTCCCCAAAAGGCCATCGCTGCGCACTTCCGCACACTGGTAGAACAGTTTTCTGGATGGCCAGGCCGAGTACTTGCTCAAATCATAGCCGAGGGACAATCTGACCCTTCAGTATTACGAGCCTTTCGAGAGCGATTCCACTATGGGCGACGCGCGATAGTTAAAGAAACACTTGAAGAATGGAAACGCAGCGGTGAGATCCCAAGCGATACCGATGTCGAGTCGCTTATGGACATCATCTACTCAGCAGTCTACATGCGCTTGTTGGTTGGCCACGCCCCATTAAACGAGGAATTTGCCAAGTCGCATATCGACTACATATACCACTTGCTGGGAGTAACTAACTCAGAAAACTGAACAGCACTGTTGGCTGCTGATCGTTATAAAAGTATGAGTTGACTCAGTCCCCATTCACCCTGAGAGGTGAATCGGGACTTTTTGACAGATAAAGTAAACTTGGTGCTTTAGATAGGCTGCCCCAAGTATTGATAGGTTTTCAGCAATAGAGCCGCCGACTGCTCTCTATTTTTCAGTGGGTCTTCCTGCTCGTAGCGACAAAGTTGCAATGAAGCATCACAAATGATTTTGCATCGTTCAAATCGGCGCTCGCTATACATCGCCAATGCCTCGTTAACTGATTGGGTCTTGGATATGCAGTCTGCAAGCACCACGGCATCTTCGATGGCCATGCCACCTCCAGACGTCATATGCGGTGTTGGTGAATGTGCAGCATCACCGATGAGCACTACTCGGCCGCGGTACCAAGGTGCCGGCACCAGCGTGATATCCAGCGGACGGAAGATAACCTGCCTGGCATCGGTCACCTGCTCAAGAGCTTCCAATACAGCGGGCGCGGTATATTCGGCAAGGCGTTCGCGAATCATCGCGCCCGCTTGATCCTCTGGTACCCGCAGAGGCTCTACGCTGTTCTCGAGATAAAACAGGTAGCAGCTGTCCTGCGATGTCGGGAAAGAACCCACCGTTTTCCCTGTCGGGCTGCGGTACAAACAGAACCCATCAATCTGAGCCGGACGCGGCGCGTTGAAACGCCAGACACTCTGACCTGCAAATTGCGGCCTGCACTCAGCACCGAAAACCTGATCGCGCAGCTTGGAGTAGGCACCATCCGCAGCCACCACCAAGTCATAGGTAGCCTCGCGACCATCCGAGAATTTAACTTCGACGCAGTCCCCACGGTCGTCGAGATGTTCGATCGTCAACCCTTTATCCAGAACTGCCCCTGCCCCTTGCGCTGCCGACTCCAGGATTCGAGCAAGTTCCGGCCGACGGATGCCACAGCTGGGAGGTGCAGGGTCCGATCGCAGGAGTTGACCTGAGGAATCGAATTGCCGAAACGCGTCGAATCGCATACCACTGTCGAGACAAGGCTCCGCCAATCCGATCATGTCCAATGCTCGGACCGTGTTGTGTAACAGGCAAATGCCCGACCCTGCCGAGGGAATCCCCGGTTTGATATCGATACAGTGGACGTCCACTCCCGCCCTGCGCAGTGCATAAGCTGCGGTGGCACCGCCGATTCCGCTGCCCACAATCAAAACGCGTTTAACTTGACTCATTCTTGTCTCCTCTCCGCTTCTATGGCGGGTGGTAGCTGCTATTCAATTACACAGCTTGTTTGCCAGTTCCGGTACATCGAAGTACGCCTCGGCAAGAGACATCCGCGACCGGGTATAGCCCTCGTGTAGTCATATGCGGCAAGCCTTCAGGCGTCGCGCAGTACTGCTTCAAGTGCAGCGACGAGCAAATCCACTGGGCAGGACTGTCCAAGCCTTCAACTACCCTCGCATCCCGCGCTTCATGTCGCTCACCAGACATCGGCGTTGCTAAGAACAAATCAAATCTATACGTTCCGTTTTGTTTCCGCAACCATGCCGAGTAAAACCTAGATTTACGCAATGGAGCCATTGACAACGGCAATCTCAGACAACAATACTTTGTATACGCATCGTTTTGTTAGTGCTACCTTCAGTTAGATAGCTATTCATAGCCGGAGCGCGGCTTACGTAGGCCGCCTGGTGTTTACTTCAACTCTGCCGTTTCGGAGCTCGACGCATGACCGCTAATTCCCAGTCTCCCGTGTTCGTTTCAAGCGCTGCCGCGCAGGCCGTTTTCCGTTGGAAAGATGCGATTGCCGCGCTTCAGGCCGCTTACGGGCAACACTTGCCAGCCAGAGCTACCCCGCCCCGTACCGTTGCAAGTCTTGAAAAAACCTGGCTTCGCACCTTGCCGGCAATTCCGGCAGGTGGACGCTACTTCGGCGCCAAGCTGATGGGGTCGAACATGGGCGATGCGCCACCGGGGATCGAATACGTCATCGTTCTGTTTGATCGAACGACCAATCGCATTGCCGCTTTCATTGACGCAAATCTGGTGACTGGATTCCGGACTGCAGCTACGTCGGCAGCGGCCCTTGACCGCCTCGCCCCACAGAAAGCTGTTCGTCTTGCCGTCATTGGAAGTGGGTTGGAAGCCTCGATGCACACCCGTGCGTTCGCAAGTGTCCGCGAACTGACCGAAATAACCGTCTACAGCCCGACCCCTGAACGGCGCGAAGCGTTTGCCAAAGCGGCGACACGAGATCTCGGTGTACCCGCTCGCGGTGTTGGCTCGGCACAACAGGCCGTGGAAGGCGCCGACATCGTGCTGACTGCCGCACGCTCACGCGATGAAAAGCCGATTCTGTTTGGCGATTGGTTGAAGCCGGGCGCCACCGTCGTTTCGATCGGCTCGACCATCCCGGAGCAGCGAGAAATAGACGTTTCAGTGGTGGAACGCAGCGACTTGATCATCTGCGACACCCTGGAAGAAGTGCTGGAAGAGACAGGAGACATGCTTGCTGCCCATGCCGCCGGGATCGAATTCCGCCACAAAGCCTTCAGCCTGTCCGACCTGATGAGCGGCGGCTGCAGCGAACAGTTGAAGCAAGCCAAGGCCCCGATGTTCAAGTCAGTCGGCGGTGGTCTTCAAGACATCGTGGTAGCGGAACTCATCCTGACCAAGGCACTGGAAGCCGGACTGGCAACGCCATTGCCAATCGATTTTGAAACCAAGCGCTGAGCGAACAGCGACGACTATCACCCACCCTGACTAACAGGAGCCTTACATGGCCAATTACAACAAGAAAGACGCTCGAGACTGGGCACGCGAGAAACTCGTTGGGGTCGCCAACGTTACGATTCCAACAATGACCTCCGACTTCAAACGCATCAATGAGAAAGCTGTTCGCCACGACGTAGAACTGGCAATCAAGCACGGCTTCGTCGGCTCGCTGTCTTGCTCCGAGGTAGCCATTACCCAAGAGCAATACGGCGAGTTCTGTCAAATCATGGCCGATCAAGCAGCCGGCCGTCTCGTGATCGTTCACCACGCGGTGTTCAACACACTGGAAGATAACATTGAGGCCGTGCAGCGAGCCGAAGCTGCCGGCGCCGATCTTGTACTGCTTGGCTATCCTCCGTTCTTCTATCCGAAGTCCTATGACGAAGTATTCGAGTACACCAAGGCGATCTGCGCCGCGACGAACCTCGGCGTAATAATCTTCCCGCTGCCGGCTTGGGGCTTCAGCCGCTTGCACCCTGCTGACATTCCACTGGCAGTGCTGCGTCGAATGGTCGACGAGATCCCCAACGTCGTTGCAATCAAAGCCGAAGGCGGACTGCCTTACATCATGTCGGCGATCGAAGTTCACCGCGAGTTCCATGAGGAAGTCGTTATCTCATCTCCGCTTGAGTATGAGTACGTGCCTTTGGCACAGGTCATGGACATCCCGTTCTGTGGAACTAACTACTCCTCTTATTACGGCCCGTTGCTTCCACAGATCCACAAGTTGATCCGCGCGGGCAACTACGATGAGGCAACTCAGCTCTGGTACAAAATGGATCCGGCACGCAAAGCGTTTGCAAGCCTGCCAATGGCGGCAAACGGACTTCTCAATCGCATGATGTGGAAATACCAAGGCTGGTTGCAGGGTTACAACGGCGGTCCTATGCCGCACCCTACCCAACGCGTGTACCAACGCGACATGGCGGTGTTACGTAAAGGACTGGAAGCTGCTGGGCTGAACCCGACCACCGATCTCGATGAAGCCTTCTTCATCGGTCGTAACTCCATTTGAGGTCTGCCCGATGAATAGCACCGCAACCTTGAATCTGAAAGACCCGGACCTGCTGCGTCAGGCGATGTTGATCGACGGCGAATGGGTCCAGGCAGAAAGTGGCCAGACAATTGAGGTCCGCAATCCAGCCACCGGTGAATTGGTGGCGCGCGTACCAAATGGAGGCGAGTCCGAGACTCGGCGCGCAATCGCAGCGGCCGAACGCGCCATGCAGGGATGGCGCAAGACGCTGCCAAAGGAGCGTGCAAAGGTCCTGCGCAAGCTCTATGAGCTGATGCTTGAAAACATCGAGGACCTGGCGGTCATACTGACGGCCGAACAGGGCAAGCCCTTGGTGGAATCCCGTGGCGAAATCCTTTACGCCGCAAGCTTCATCGAATGGTTCGGGGAAGAAGCGAAGCGTGTGAATGGCGACATCATTCCGCAGAATGTGGACGGTCGGCGCATTCTCGTGCAGAAAGCCCCTATCGGCGTGTTTGCAGCCATCACACCGTGGAACTTCCCTTCCGCGATGATTACACGCAAAGCCGGCCCAGGCTGGGCGGTTGGTTGCGCAGGAGTTATCAAGCCGGCCAGTCAGACACCGCTCTCGGCACTAGCTCTGGCCGTACTCGCCGAGCGCGCCGGTCTGCCGCCTGGTGTGTGCAACGTCGTCACAGGCTCGGCCCGCGCAATCGGCGGGGAGCTCACCGCAAACCCGGTCGTTCGCAAGTTGTCCTTCACAGGTTCGACCGAAGTGGGATCGCTGCTGCTGGCCCAGTGCGCTCCGACCATCAAAAAAGCAAGCATGGAACTGGGCGGCAACGCGCCGTTCATCGTCTTTGACGATGCTGATATCGATGCTGCAGTAAAGGGTGCACTGGCCGCCAAGTACCGCAACACAGGCCAGGCTTGTGTTGCCGCCAACCGCATGCTTGTGCAATCGGGTGTCTACGATCAGTTTGCGAAGAAGCTCGCGGATGCCGCCGCCGCGCTCAGGGTCGGTAATGGCATGCATGACGGGGTGGTACTGGGTCCGCTCATCAATGAGGACGCAGTGCAAAAGGTTGAAGAGCACATTGCCGATGCGGTGGAAAAAGGTGCGCGCATTGCTACCGGAGGCAAGCGTCACTCCTTGGGCGGTAGTTACTTCGAGCCAACGGTGCTCACCGATGTGCCACGCGATGCACTCATCTTCAACGATGAAACCTTCGGCCCTGTTGCTCCCCTCTTCCGTTTCGAGACTGAGGACGAGGCAATTGCGATGGCCAACGACACACCTTTTGGCTTGGCAGCCTATGTGTACGCACGTGACGTGGGTCTGATCTTCCGTGTCGTCGACAATCTTGAGTTCGGCATGGTGGGCGTCAACGAGGGGATGATCTCTACAGAAGTTGCACCCTTTGGCGGCGTGAAGACCTCCGGACTTGGCCGGGAAGGCTCAAAATACGGGATCGACGATTACCTGGAAATCAAGTACGTCGCACTGGGCGGCTTGTAAGCCGGCGATAGTGGGTGAGGTGGTGTATGTCTATAAAACATGCGCCCTCACCTACACGCATTCATCACTGCGCTATAAATTTTGCTCCATGGCCTCACTGATAAGACGTATCACTAAGGCTCCAAACCCTCGTCTCGCTCTGCGAGATCGACACAAGTTACACATCTGCCACGGCCAAAAGCGGACACTCACCAGGCAATCTGATGAGACGCGGCGTGTAATGACATCCAGATCAATAATTGAAGTCATGCCCCAACTCCGCCTGCATCCACTCCAGAAATCTTCTGACCCGTGGGAAGTTGGAATGCGCTCTCGGGAAAACCAGGTGGTGTGCGGTGATTGCCGCACTCAACTCCGGCGCTACCTCGACCAACGTTCCACGCGCTAGATAATCCTGCGCAAGCAGTGTGCTTTCCAGGGCAAATCCAAGACCGTGGCTGGCTGCCTCCAGCGTCATATAGGAACGGTCAAAACTCAGTGTGTAAGGCTTTTCAGGGCGCGACAGACCATGTTGTGCAAACAACTGTGGCCACTTGATCAGCGTCGCCTCCGACAGAATCAGGTTGCAGTCCAACAAATCCGCAACGGCACGGATGGGTCGTTTTTCCAGGAGTTTGGGAGACGCCATGACCGCGATTTTTTCATTGCGCACCGTGCGCACTTCGAAACTGGGCCAGTTGGGCATTCCGTGGCGGATGTCCACGTCGATCTTGTCCCGGCTGAAGTGCAGTGACTCATAGGAACACGAAAGGTTGAGCTGAATGTCAGGATGACTCTGGCGAAATTGTTCAAGACGCGGCATCAACCACAGCAGCCCGAAACTGGGCGATGAATGTAAACGTAGGCAATCGAGGCTGACATCACTGGTGGCGCGCTCGGTTGCCACCGCAAGACTGTGCAGGATGCCGGACACGTCGGTCAGGTACTGCTCACCGACTGGGGTCAAGGTCACGCCTCTCGCAGTTCGGAAAAACAGCTGTCGTCCGATCAATGCCTCAAGTTTGGCCAATTGATGACTCACGGCCGAGGGTGTCAGGTCGAGCAATTCGGCGGCACGGGCGACGTTGCCGAAGCGTGCTGTTTGCTCAAAGGCCTGAATGGCTTTCAGGGGTGGCAGTGTGGCGGGAGCATCGTCGTCTGAGCGCATGATGAGCATTGTTCCGCTGCAAGTGGCGTGTACTGGGCGTCGTGCCATTCAACCAGCCAACGGCACAAATGACGAGTGCTGAATTTTTTTCAGCACCCAGTGAGGTTTGCGTTATTGCTCAGGGACGGGGTGGAGCACAAGCTGGGTCATCGGTTCGCTGCGGATCGACCCAACAACACTCTCCAATAAGAACAATGAGGTACTCCCATGCTTCTCCAAGGCAAAGTCGCAATCATCACCGGTGCAGCCTCCGCACGTGGCATTGGCCGTGCGACAGCGACCACCTTCGCGCAACAGGGTGCCCATGTGGTGATCCTCGACCTGGATGAATCCGCTGCCCGCGATGCCGCCGCCTGCCTGGGCGAAGGTCATCTTGGTCTGGCGGCCAACGTCGCTGATGAATCGCAGGTCCAACAGGCCGTGGCAAAAATCATCGAGCATTTCGGCCGCATCGACATTCTGATCAATAACGCCGGCATTACCCAGCCGCTGAAAACCCTGGATATTCGCCCTTCGGACTACGACAAGGTGCTGGACGTTAGCCTGCGCGGCACCCTGCTGATGTCCCAGGCGGTGATTCCATTCATGCGCCAACACTCTTCCTGCAGCATCGTCTGCATGTCCTCGGTGTCCGCGCAACGAGGCGGCGGCATCTTTGGCGGCCCCCATTACAGTGCGGCCAAGGCCGGTGTGCTGGGCTTGGGCAAAGCCATGGCGCGGGAGCTGGGACCCGACAACATTCGTGTCAACTCCATCGCCCCTGGCTTGATTCACACCGACATTACCGGCGGCCTGATGCAGGACGATCGCCGTCACGCGATCATCGACGGCATCCCGCTGGGGCGCCTGGGCGAAGCGCAGGACGTTGCCAACGCCGCGCTGTTCCTGGCCAGCGACCTATCCTCCTACCTGACCGGCATCACCCTGGATGTGAACGGCGGCATGCTGATTCACTGACTACACCTGGGCGGGCCTGCCTGGCCCGTGCGGTTCTGGATCGATGATGCAGCCGGGCCTCAGGGCCTGGCGGTCAATAAAAACAAGAGATCGAACCATCATGACAACCCTGTCGCTCGAAGCGGTTTCGACCGTGCGCTCCTCCGCCTACCGTAAAACGGCCTGGCGCCTGATGCCGTTCCTGATGCTGTGCTATCTGTGCGCCTATCTGGACCGCGTCAACGTCGGCTTCGCCAAGCTGCAAATGATGAACGACCTGGCCCTCAGCGAGACGGTCTACGGCCTGGGTGCAGGCATGTTCTTCATCGGTTATTTCCTCTGCGAAGTGCCGAGCAACATCATCCTGCACAAGGTCGGCGCACGGGTCTGGATCGCCCGCATCATGATCACCTGGGGCATCGTCTCCGCCCTGTTCGCCTTCGTCGAAACCGCCTGGCAGTTCTATGCTCTGCGCTTTCTGCTGGGCATCGCCGAAGCCGGTCTGGCGCCGGGTCTGTTGCTGTACCTGACCTACTGGTTCCCGTCCTACCGGCGTGCACGCATGACCGTGTTGTGGTTCATCGCCATTCCGCTGTCGGGCATGGTGGGTGGCCCTCTTTCCGGCTGGATCATGAACCACTTCGCCGGCATGCATGGTTGGGCCGGCTGGCAATGGATGTTCGTCCTGGAAGCCGTGCCGACGGTGCTGGTCGGATTGTTGGTGCTGAGTTATCTCAAGGACGGGGTGCATCAGGCCACTTGGCTCAACGACGAAGAAAAGGAGCTGATCACTCGCGAGTTGGCTGAAGACAACCAGCAGAAAGTCACACATGCCTCCGTGGGTGAGTTCATTCGTGATCGCCGTTTGTGGTTGCTGGCCGCCATCTACTTCTGCGTCGTGATGGGTCAGTACGCAATCACCTTCTGGCTACCGACGCTGGTACGCAACGCTGGGGTTTCCGATCCACTGCATATCGGCTTCCTGACCAGCCTGCCCTACCTCTGCGCGATCGTAGCGATGCTGCTGGTCGGACGCAGTGGCGATAAGCACCGCGAACGCCGCTGGCATCTGATCGTGCCGATGATCGCTGGCGCTATCGGGCTGAGCCTGGCGGCATTGATGGGAGGAAATGTGACGCTCTCCATCCTCAGTCTCTGCCTGGCCGCCTCCGGCATTCTGTCCGCGACGTCGCTGTTCTGGATGCTGCCGACCACGCTGCTGGGGGGCGTCTCTGCCGCCGCAGGCATCGCGGCAGTCAACAGCTTCGCCAACCTCGCCGGCTTCTGCTCGCCATACCTGATTGGCTGGATCACAACACAGACCGGCTCCAGCGCCATCGGCATGTACCTGATCACCGGTGTGCTGGTGAGCGGCGCCCTGCTAGTCCTGCGCATTCCCGCCGCCCTGGTCAATCGTTGAGTTAACGGAGTTTCATCATGACAACCCAATCTTCACCGGTTTCAAGCAAGAATCTGGCGCAGCGCGCCCACAACATCCGGCGTCACGCGCTGCGCATGGGGCAAGTCCAGGGCCAGGGTTATGTCGGCCAGGCCCTCGGTGCGGCCGACCTGCTGGCGGTCTCCTACTTCCATGCTTTGAACCATAAACCCGAAGACCCGGAATGGGAGCAGCGTGATCGCTTCTACCTCTCCATCGGTCACTACGCCATTGCGCTGTACGCCGCCCTGATCGAAGCCGAAATCATCCCGCTCGATGAACTGGAAACCTACGGTTCGGACGACAGCCGCTTGCCGATGTCGGGCATGGCCGCCTACACCCCGGGCATGGAAATCACCGGAGGCTCGCTCGGTCAGGGCCTAGGCATTGCGGTCGGTGCCTGCCTGGGTCTCAAGCGCAAAGGCTCGGCCTCCTTCGTCTACAACCTGCTGTCGGACGGCGAGCTGAATGAAGGTTCGACCTGGGAAGCGGTGATGTCGGCGTCGCACTGGAAGCTCGACAATCTGATCGCCATCGTCGACGTCAACAATCAGCAAGCCGATGGCTACTCAAGTGAAATCCTGTCGTTCGAGCCCATTGTCGATCGCTGGCAAGCATTCGGCTGGTTCACCCAGCGTGTCGATGGCAACGACATCGATGCACTGGTCGCGGCATTCGATGCCGCTCGCAATCATCCCGGCGCCCAGCCACGAGTGATCATCTGCGACACCAAAATGGGCAAAGGCGTGCCCTTCCTGGAAACCCGTGAGAAGACGCACTTCATTCGCGTGGAAGAACACGAATGGGACCTGGCACTGAACAACCTTGAAGAAGGAAAAAACCAATGAGCAACGCAGCCAACACTCCGACTTCCACGGCTACGCCTGCCAAGAAGCGCCTGACCACTTCGGCGATGATCGCCTCGATTGCCTCGGAAGGCCAAGCCACCCAATCTGCGCCGTTTGGTCATGCACTGGCTGCGCTGGCGGATCAACGATCGGACATCGTCGGCCTGTCCGCCGACCTGTCCAAGTACACCGACCTGCATATTTTCGCCAAGGCCCATCCCGATCGCTTCTATCAAATGGGCATGGCCGAACAATTGCTGATGAGCGCGGCTGCCGGTATGGCCCGCGAAGGCTTCGTGCCCTTCGCCACCACCTACGCCGTGTTCGCTTCGCGCCGCGCCTATGACTTCATCTGCATGGCCATCGCGGAGGAAAACCTCAACGTCAAGATCGTCTGCGGCCTGCCCGGCCTCACCACCGGCTACGGCCCGAGCCACCAGGCCACGGACGACCTGGCGATCTTCCGCGCCATGCCTAACTTGATGATCGTCGATCCGTGCGATGCACTCGAAATCGAACAGGCAGTACCCGCCATCGCCGCGCATCAGGGGCCGGTCTACATGCGTTTGCTGCGCGGCAACGTGCCGCTGGTGCTGGACGAGTACGGCTACCAGTTCGAGATCGGCAAGGCCAAGACCCTGCGCACCGGCAACGATGTGCTGATCATCTCCACTGGCCTGATGACCATGCGCTCGCTGGAAGCGGCCAAGGCACTGCAAGCCGACGGCGTCGACGTCGCCGTGCTGCACGTGCCGACGATAAAACCACTGGATGAACAAACCATTCTTGCCGAGGCGAGAAAGTCAGGTCGCCTGGTGGTCACTGCTGAAAACAGCTCGATCATTGGCGGCTTGGGCGAGGCCGTTGCAGGGGTGCTACTGCGTAACGGAGTGACGCCCACTTTCAGGCAGATTGCTTTGCCCGACGCGTTCCTTGACGCAGGTGCCCTGCCGACGCTGCATGATCGTTACGGAATCTCAACTCAAGCCGTTTGCGCACAGATTAAAGGTTGGCTGTAACCGCACTCAAAAGGCACCTGCCCCCAGGTGCCGTTCAACTCGATGCAAGCTAGTAAACTTCCTCAGCCTTTAACGGCATAACTATGAAACCAGACGGCCTTCCTGATTCGGTAGCGCAAAGCAATCACCTGCAACGCGAGTCAACCGCCTACGACCCTTGCCGTACTAGCACCCCGTTTATGAAATTGACGGCAGCGGCGAGCGCCTCACGCCCCTCGGAGAGCGCCGGCGCATACGCCTGCCAGACATGAAACATACCGGGCCATACCTCCAGCCTGGTGTCCACGTCCGCTGATCCTGCGTTTCTCACCAGACGTACTGCATCATCAAGAAGGATTTCACACTCCCCCACTTGAATCATCATCGGCGGCAACCCCTGCAGGTCAGCCTCCAGGTTGAAGGTAGCAGTCTCGACCTGATCTCCCAGGTAGGCGTCAGCACTGACTTGCAACTTCTGAGGTATAAGAAAGCAGTCCACTGCAGTCTTGGTATGGATGCTTTCTCCGGTAAGAGCCAGATCCAGCCAAGGAGAAAACATCACCACGCAACCTGGCATTTACATTCCCATGGTCCTGGCCTGAATCAGGGCGGCCATGATCAAATGGCCTCCCGCCGAATCCCCCACCAAAGCATTATCGTTTGCTCCTTCGCTGTTAGCGAGTAACGCCGCATACGCAGCAAGAACATCTTGCTGCGTACTAGGGTATGCATGTTCAGGTGCCAGTCGATAATCAACGACATAAGCCGTGGAAGATGTACCGGCAGCAAGCGCGCCGGCGATTCCCTCAAAACCTTCAGCGCTACCCACCATGAAACTACCACCGTGGACATAGAGCAGAGAGCGCCGGGACTTCACACCGGTTAACCTCCCCACAGGAACTCCATCGAGTGTCGGCGCCGTGGAGCTGCAATCGGACGGAGGCGAAAAACGCTTGCACAAGTGGTCAAAACCCTTACGAGCCTGCTGCAGCGACCCAGGAGGATTTTCTCTTCGAGAGAGCAGTTCATTACGGATAGCATTCAGTTCACAACTACTAATTCTTGCCTACCAATCAAAGAGTGACGTGGAGTGTCAGTCAGATATCAAGCACCAGCCTTGATGACTTGGCACGTGAAACACACTGCAGAATGACCGCATTGGAAGCTCGCTCCTCATCGCTGAGGACATAGTCCCTATGATCAATCTCACCCGCTAGCACCCGGAAGGCGATGGCGGCGTAAAGCCTCGGTTTTCTCTGCTCCAGAAGGTGCTAAACCGCTCCATAACCCCTTTGGACCGTCAGTAATGCTTATCGCGGCAAACGCTTGGGCAATCGCATCGCCCAGGAACGTCTGGTTGACGCACTCAAGATACAAAAGAGTTTTTACACACTGGGCCAGGAGCGAACATTCGATTTCGTCTGTAAAGAGCCAATGCAGTTATTTGAAAGTGCCTACTAGTGTGCTGTTCTCGAAATAATTTACCTTTCTTGCACGGCTTCAAGCACCCCAAGAGCCCGTTGGATTTTTGCTCAAAATCTCCTCACCCTTTGCGCTCCAAACGTATCGGGTCGGCTGTGCATTTCGTAATGCCATGAACGTTGTAATCGAGCTTTCCAACTCGCGCACGGAGGCAAAGCTACCGTCCCGTAGATACACCGTAATGTCTCGAAAAAACCGTTCGACCATGTTCGTCCAGGAACAGGACGTCGGTGTGAAGTGCATATGAAAGCGCGGATGCTTCGCCAGCCAGGCTTTCACGGCGGCGTGCTTGTGCGTCGCGTAATTATCAACGATCAGATGGAGCTGGAGGTGCTTGGGGGTCTGCTTGCTGATTTTCTTGAGGAAGGCCAACCATTCTTGATGACGGTGTTGACGCTCGATGCTGCTGATCAGTTTGCCCTGTAGGTAATCCAGCGCTGCGAATAACGTAACCGTGCCGTGGCGCGTGTAATCATGGGATTTTGTCCGGATGTGGCCGATGCCTAAAGGCAATCCGGGCTGCGTTCGCTCCAGGGCCTTAACCTGACTTTTTTCATCGCAACACAGCACCAATGCCTTATCCGGCGGTGCCAGGTAAAGCCCGATAACATCCCAGAATTTGTGTTCGAACTGCGGGTCGTTTGATAGCTTGAAGGTGCGGGTCAGGTGAGGCTTCAAGTCTGATCGTCGGGCAAGAAAACCCGGTCAGTCGTGCAATCTCCTCTCGAGTTTCATCCTGCGCTGCCAGCAGGATAATACGACGTCTATTTCAAACCATGCTTATAGCCGTCTGCAATAGACGCCAGCGAGCCAAATTACTGAGTGTTTTTCAGATTAGTCCAGGCACGAGTCATCCAACGCACCACGTTCTGAGGAAGCAAGGTGGAGACGTAGAGACGGTCAATCACCTCTTTATTCGGATAAACCGCAGGATTCTCGAGCAGTTCCTTCAAGACCAAGGGATCTGCAACAGTGTTGGGATTGGCATAACCGATGTAATCGCTGACCTTGGCTATGTTACGAGGATCCAGCAGGAAGTTGAGGAACACGTGCGCTTCGTCTTTGTGCTTCGCGTCTGCCGGAATTGCCAACACGTCGATCCAGAGATTGCCACCCTCCTTTGGCACAACGTATTCAATTCGGGCGCCACTGTGAGCTTCTTCAGCGCGCTTCATGGCCTGGAAGCCGTCGCCAGAGTTTGCCATCGCGATACAGATATCGCCGTTGGCCAGGTCACTGATGAATTTTGAAGAGTGGAAGTAGGTGATGTAGGGGCGGATCTTCTTCATCAGATCCAACGCTTCCTCGTAATCCTTGATGTTGGCGCTGTTGGGGCTCTTGCCCATGAAGTGGAGCACTGCGCCAAACAGCTCGTCCGATGAGTCCATCACTGCCACGCCGCAGCGATGGAGCTTCTTGACGACCTCCGGATCGAACAGAGCCGTCCAGGAATCGATGTGGTCGACGCCCAGGGCCTGCTTGATCTTATCCTTGTTATAAGCAATACCGCTCGTGCCCCACATGTAAGGAATGGTGTATTGATTCCCCGGATCATTTTCCTCAAGGCGCTTGAGAATAGTGCTGTCGAGGTTCTTGTAGTTCGTAAGCTTGGAACGGTCCAGCTTCGCGTAAACGCCAGCCTTGATTTGCCGAGGCAGGAAATGGCTGCTTGGCACGACGATGTCGTAGCCGGTATTACCCGTAAGTAGTTTTGCCTCGAGGGTTTCGTTGGCCTCAAAGACATCGTAGACAGTCTTGATGCCGGTCTCCTTGCGGAAATCAGCCAGCGTCGTATCGCCGATGTAATCCGTCCAGTTGTAGATATTGACCTGACGCTCCTCGGCAAACGCGCATGTGCCGAGCGTGATGCCTACTGCCAGTAGTGCGTGCAGCATCTGCTTCATGTTCATCTGCTTCCTCCGTTATTGTTGTTGCAGATCAAGTAATGCCGTCTGGGAGAGGCGCCATTCATCGCCTCGATTCCGCTCCAACATCTCTATTGCGTGAACTCGCAGTGTCGTGCTGGCAACACAACGCAAAAAACAGCTTTCTGTTACTCAAACTTGTTGAGGCTAATGCGATTTTGACCGTGGCTTATTTTTATTGCCCGGTATGTTGCCCATCAAATAGAGCGCAAGAGCATTCTTGCCGAGTATTCGGGTAGGCGAATGAACGCCGGCGGGCAGCTTCAATATCGCATCAGCGTCAACCGGCTAATAACCATTGACAGGCCCTGGCCGCACTACAAGTATCAGTTATCCTTTATGATGCGCTTTGCAGCATTGTACCCAGGCGCACCTGTAACGCCTCCTCCTGGATGGGCACCCGATCCGCATAGATACAAACCTGCTACGGGGGTCGAGTATTGAGCGGCATCAGGATGAGGACGAGAGCTGAATAACTGATCTGGCTCGAGTCTTCCATGACAGATGTCCCCGCGAGTCATGCCAAACATGCGTTCCAAGTCAAGAGGGGTCAGGCACTGATAGCCAACCAGAATCTCTCTTAGATTAGGAATGTAACGCGCAACATAATCGATGATATTTTCGGCCACTTCCTTCTTTACATCATCCCAATGTCTTCCTTCAGACAGGTCGTAAGGCATATATTTACACAGCAGACTCATTACATGATGGCCAGCCGGGGCAAGCGTGTCGTCAATCGTACTCGGCATCAACGCTTCAACGATTGGGGGATTTGCAGGAATTCCGCTTCGAGCCGAATAATAGGCACGCTCCACATGCTCCTTTCCTTCTATGAAGTAGATCCCGCCCTTATGGTGCGACCCAATTCCCTTCGAGGGTATACATGCAAACTCCGGGATACCCTTCAATGCGAGGTTCATTCGCAAGGATGCTGATTCTTGGCGGAACACCTTGATATCTTCCGCAAACGAAGTGGGAAGATGCTGCTCTCCCAGTAAATTCAGGAACGTGCGCTTTGGGTCGGTGTTTGCAGCTACTATTTTTGCTGATATCTGCTCGCCCCCTTTGAGGCGCACTCCACGCACAGCGCCATTTTCAACCAGTATGTTCTCGACCTCGCTGTTTACACGTATCTCGACGCCTTTAGCGACAGCTGACTTTGCCATAGCCTGCGTTATCGAGCCCATCCCACCCTTGACTATTCCCCAAGCACCTCTGCGTCCGTTCAACTCACCAACCGCATGGTGCAACATCGGCATACAAGCACCCGGCTGATGCAGCGAAGCAAATGTTGCCGGCATACAATGCGTAGCCATGACTGACTGGATTTTTTTACTCTCGAACCAGCGATCGATCATGCTGCTGGGTGTCCCGAGAAATAGTTGCAGCATTCGATGCCGTGTTTCCGAGTCTGTTTTATAAAGGTCCAGCCCCAACTTCAGTCCACTAAAAAGATCCTGAATACCTCCACCGGCCAGCTTCGGCGGCTCTCGTAGCCATTGCCCCCGAACTATATCTCCAACCTTTCCAACAAGATGCTCGAACTGCTGGTAGGCAGAATAATCAGTTCCTGAAAACTTCGCGAATTGTCGCTTATTCTCTTCTTCGTCTGCTGTAAGTAATAGGTACTCACCATTGATATCTGGATAGAACGAATTTTCCAGTGGCATTGTCTCGTAGCCGTATGCCTCGAGCTGTAAGTCCGAAATCACTTCTGGCCGCAGAAGGCTGACCACATAGGATGCTATCGAGTTTCTATAACCCGGGAAAAACTCCTCGCTGACTGCCGCCCCGCCAACGATATGGCGCTGCTCTAAAACGCAGACGCGAAATCCCGCCTTGGCCAGATAGTTAGCTGTAACCAGCCCATTATGCCCGCCACCAATCACTACTACGTCATATGTCAAATCGTTCATTCTGTCCTCAGCGGTATTAGCGCATGCTGCCTATTGAAGAGGAAGCGTATGCTTCTGTATTCATCTTTAACTTAAGAGTGGACAATGACTCGTTCGCGACGGAAGGCAATTGCCTCTTCCGTTTCCTGCAGTTCACGCGCCGCCAGATGACCGCTGTAAACAGCACTGGCGATAATTCCTGGCGCATAACAGTCGCCTATTGCACGGACCGA